>Ga0209292_1001302_pt1 | contig 30635 bp, 29 predicted proteins | sample GOMGulsemesocosm_2_FD_184634 | JGI IMG/M metagenome (GOLD analysis project Ga0209292, IMG submission 184634) | Methane-oxidizing microbial communities from mesocosms in the Gulf of Mexico - GOM9C Gulf of Mexico (SPAdes) (version 2) | ecosystem: Environmental > Aquatic > Marine > Cold seeps... | reverse complement strand
AGAATATAGATCGCCATCGAACAGTCAAGATTGGAGTTTTTTTTAGAAAAAACCAATGACAATATTGACATTAAATCTTCCTCAAACCCCGTGGTTTTAGTTATTCTTCTCTATAAAAACAACTAAAGTTATGGATAGAATTTCCTTTTTTAATACATCAAAACCAATTTACCCTACTTAGCGCACGATATATGCATATTTTCATTTAAATTAGCCCTACGTTAAAGCTTTCAAGAACAAGGAAAAAGAAAATTATGATAGGATTAATTATAGTATTGGTCATTTATATAATGACTTAGTGAAAACTTAAAGAAAAAGCGATGCACAACAAGACTAAAAAAATGTTGGTAATTATTGAAGTCTATTTTGGGGTTGGCTTTTTTATAAAACCAAGTCCTTAACCTTTACAATGGCAACACATTTTATGCATAATTTTATACTCTTATGTATGAATTATTATTTTAGAACCATTAACAGATTCGTTTTTTACGAAACCTCCATTGCGTATTTGTATGGTGATTATACAATAGTGATATTGGTCGGGTTAGGAGTATTATTTATTGCATCGGTTTTTGGAGTTTTTTACTATTTTAAAAGGCACGAAACAGAACAACTAACTAGTTTTCAAACACTATAAACAGCAAAAAAAAGTATATTTACTGAATTATAAATTCAGTACAATTTTGTAATTCTTTGTGAAAGTTACCAATTATTGGTATCTTTGGTGAAAATGCAGCTATTATGACTAAAAACACATCCATATCCTTAGGAAGCCACTTCGATGTTTTTGTAAAACAACGCATAGACGGAGGTAGATTCAAAAATGTAAGTGAAGTGATACGGGCAGGTCTAAGACTTTTAGAAGAAGAAGAAAGCAAAGTTATTCTTTTAAAAAATGCAATTCAAGAAGGGCTGGATAGTGGAATCGCGAATGATTTTGACCCTAAAAAACATCTAGAATCTCTAAAAGAAACAACGTCTAATGGCTAATTATCAACTGACTAATAAAGCAGTGGATGATTTATCTCAAATATGGAAATACACGTTAGAGGTTTGGTCGGAAAAACAAGCAGATATTTATTACCAAAAACTTATCGTCACTTTTCAAGAAATTGCTATTTCTCCAAATTCGGGAAGGAATTATACAAATGTTGTTGAAAATTTATTAGGGTTTAAAGTAAATAAACATATTATATTTTATCGTATTCTTACAGAAGACAACATTGAAATTATAAGGGTTTTGCATGAGCAAATGGACCTTAAAAATAGGCTATTAGAATAAGCTATTCATTTTTATTCGTTCAACAGGTTTTTCTCTTTTCTCAACAGGTTAAGTTGCAGTTTCATCTAAAAAACAAATCATTACATTAGCATTTCACTACTAACAAATACATTTATTATGCAGCTAATTATCAATTTTCTCATTGGGTTTATCATCCTGATACACCTTTATATTTTATGGTTCGAAATGTTTGCTTGGGAAAGCAGAGGCCCTAAAGTATTCCGTAATTTCCCAAAGGATTTATTTCCAAAAACAAAGGCCATGGCGGCTAATCAAGGTTTGTACAATGGTTTTTTAGCAGCTGGATTAGTTTGGTCATTTTTTATTGAGAATACTGATTGGAGTCAAAACATTGCTGTTTTCTTTTTAAGTTGTGTTGCTGTAGCAGGAATTTACGGAGCACTTACAGCTTCTAAAAAAATATTTTTTGTACAGAGTGTACCCGCTTTACTTGCATTGTTATGTATCTTTCTACAGAATTAAAACAGAACAAATGCCAGCACTAATTATAGCCGAAATAGAAATTCACGATGTATCGCAATACGAAAATTACAAAAAACTCACTCCAGCTACTGTGGCTGCTTATGATGGAAAGTTTGTGGTTAGAGGAGCAGAAGCCGAAACTTTAGAAGGGGATTGGCAAGCCAAAAGAATTGTAGTACTTCAATTTCCAAGTGTAGCAAGAGCCAAGGAATGGTGGAATTCCGATGCATATGCTGCACCTAAAGCATTACGTCAACAAATTTCAACTGGAAAAATGATTGTAGTTCAGAGTGTATAACTAGGTAAAGATAAAAGGAGGTACATGCCTTTTTTGAGTAAAGGATCTTCAATAAACAATAAAAAACTGCAACTTATCCTAAAGTTCTTGTTATTCAGCTAAAAAGTAAATTTCAAGGCTAAAAAAGGGTATATATTCCTCTCTCAATTAAGAATCTTTACCAATTCAAGTCTAAACAAGTAACAAATGAATCATTTTTATTCCTGCATTCTACGTACATTACTTATCTTACTTCTAATAAATACAGTTGGATGTAAGCAAGAAAAAAACAAAGAAGAAAAAGCTCCTAATATTATTATATTTTTCACGGACGATCAAGGTTATGCAGATGTGGGCTGTTATGGGGCAGAAGGTTTTGAAACACCGCAGATGGATCAATTGGCAGCTTCTGGTATTAAATTTACTAATTTTTATGTTCCAGCCACCGTATGTACACCTTCAAGAGCAGGGCTTTTAACAGGAAAATATCCTAAACGAAGTAACCTCCATAATGGTGTTATTTCTCCTTATTCAGAAGGAGGCCTTTCTCCCGAAGAGTTTACCATAGCAGAAATGCTACAGCAAAATAATTATGCAACTTCATGTATAGGGAAATGGCACTTGGGACATCAAGAAGAGTTCATGCCAAACAATCAAGGTTTTGATGAATTTTATGGAGTTCCATATTCCAATGACATGGATAATTACTATTACGAATGGAATAAATACCAATCACCACCATTACCTTTTTACAGAAATACTACTCAAATTGAGAGTGGTCCAGATCAACGTTTCTTGACCAAAATGTACACCGATGAAACGGTGCGTCAGATTAAAAATAGAAGTGACAAACCATTTTTCATCTACCTAGCCCATAACATGCCACATACTCCCTTACATGCTTCTCCACAGTTTAAAGGAAAAAGTGAGCTAGGCTTGTATGGCGATGTTATGATGGAATTGGATTGGAGTCTGGGAAAAATAGTTAAAACCTTAAAAGAAGAAGGTATTTACGACAACACCTTATTTATTTTCACTTCTGACAATGGCCCTGAAATAGGTAGCGCAACACCACTTAGAGGAAAAAAGGCGGAGACATGGGATGGCGGTCAACGCGTACCAGGAATTGTGGTTTGGCCCAATAAAATCCCAGCAGGAAAAGAAAGTAATCAAATGGTGAGCACCTTGGATATTTTTCCAACACTCACCAATATTTCAGGAGGAACAATTTCTGAAAAACTAATGCTTGACGGGTTGGATCTAAGCGAATTCTTAGCAGCTCCAGAAAGCATCGTACTACCAGAACGACCTTTTTATTATTACGCAAGGAACGGGGAGTTAGAAGCCGTTCGATTGGGAAAATGGAAGCTGCACAATAAAAAATCCAAAGGGTGGAATACAAAAAACAACGGAGAATTTAAAATAGCACTGTACAACTTAGACTCTGATATTTCAGAAACTAAAAATGAGGCGAAAAATCAACCAGAAATTGTAGAAAAGCTAACAATAATGATGGAGCAATTTGACGCAACCTTATAGCAAAGACAGATTGAATTGTTTCCGATCAATTTTAAAAGCAGAAAAACATGCACTGAAATTGTTTAGTCCGCTAATTTTCACCAATGGTAATTGTTTTACAGTTGTTGAGCTAAAAAAGGAGGAACACCCTCCTTTTAAATGTATTTTCATACTTTAATTCAAATCTATTCCCCCTGTATTTATGACCTCAAAAACCAGTACCCCAAGACTTCATGTAATAGATGCCATCAGAGGATTGGCTATTGTTTCTATCATGTTATTGCATAATTTAGAACATTTTGACGTCTATTTTTTACCTCCCAATTTACCTGATTGGATGGTGGCTTTAGACAAAATGATTTGGGATGGTTTGTTCTTTATTTTTGCAGGAAAGTCTTATGCTATTTTTGCCTTACTATTTGGATTGACCTATTATATTCAAACTGATAACCAAGCTAAAAAAGGGCTAGATTTCAGACTACGTTTTGCATGGAGGCTCCTGTTATTATTCGGTTTTGGGATTATTAATTCCGTCTTTTTTCAAGGAGACATCTTAACTATCTATGCGGTCTTTGGGATTTTATTAATTCCTACCGTAAAATGGAGTAATACCGCGCTTCTAATAATTGCTCTTATTTTACTCATACAGCCTTTGGAATGGTACTATTTATATCAAGCCACAAAAACACCAGACTTGGACATTGCCAATCCTATTTCTTGGACCTATTTTGGCAATATGGAAACCTATATTAAAGGAGATTCATTTATAGATACTGTATATGGGAATTTAACAAATGGAAAAATAGCTGTGATACGATGGAGTTACGAAAATGGTCGATTTTTTCACATTCCAGCCCTCTTTATATTAGGGATGTGGAGTGGACGAAAAAAGCTTTTTGTCCTTTCGGAATCAAATAAGAAATTTTGGAAAAAAACGTTGTTAATTTCAACGGCCGTTTTTATTCCCCTCTATTTTTTACAAAAAAATATGACTGATTTAATAAGTAGTAAAATAATACTAAGATCAGCTCAAATCATTGAAACTTCTTGGACTAACATAACCTTTATGATAGTAATCATTGCAGGTTTTGTCCTTCTTTTCCAATTAAAGTGGGGACATAAAATATTGAGTATTTTCTCTCCAATAGGGAGTATGAGTTTGACTAATTATATTGTACAATCCATTTTAGGAGCTTCTATTTATTATGGTTTTGGATTAGGGATGTACAAATATACAGGTGCTACTCATAGCTTTATCATAGGAACTATCTTAGCAATATTAATGGGTTTATTTTCTTCCTGGTGGATGAAAAACCATAAAAGAGGGCCCTTAGAAGAGTTATGGCATAAAGCCACATGGATTTATAAAAAGTAGGGAGTCCCCTACTTTTTATTCAAACCTTCGTCGTTATAACTAATACCAAATACAATTCCGAATGACGGTTTAGAATTAGTAGTATTATCGACTATTTTTTTAAATGTTCTTCGCCAATTTTTTCAAGTTCTGTGTACCAGTCTTCACCAAATTTGCGAATCAATGCTTCCTTTACAAATTTGTATACAGGAACTCCTAACTCTTTTCCTAATGTACAAGCATCGTCACAGATAGGCCAAGTATGATAATTTACCGCAGCAAATTCACCATAGTCCATAATACGCACAGGGTATAAGTGACAAGAAACCGGTTTTTTCCATTTGATTTCACCACTATTATACGCTTCTTCTATAGCACATAAAGCAGTTTCGTTTTCATCAAAAATCACGAAAGCACAATCTGCTCCGTCTATTAATGTGGTTTCATATTCGCCGTCTTTAGTAACAAATAAGCCTTGCTCTTCAATGGCTTTTACCCCTTCTTCTCGCATAAATGGCTTTACTAACGGATAAATATCCATCATAATCTTTAACTCATCTTCTTCAAGAGGAGCTCCAGCTTCTCCATCTACACAACATGTACCTTTGCACGCAGCAAGGTTACACATAAATTCTTTTTCTAAAATATCTTCCGATACTATGGTTTTTCCTAATTGAAACATTTTGCAAAAATAAGCTAAAATTTATATTATATTTACAATAAAGTATATTTGATTTAATACTTTTGCCGCCATCTTAAAATTATAATATGATGAACTTTGATTTAAAACAAATTGTTACTGCTGGAATGATTCTATTTGCTGTAATTGATGTAGTTGGAAACATTCCTATTATTATTGATTTGCGAAAAAAAGCAGGTAAAATTGAATCTGAAAAAGCAACTGTTATTGCAGGAATCATCTTAATTACTTTTTTATTTGTAGGAGAATCCATCTTACATTTAATTGGTATAGATGTGAATTCATTTGCAGTAGCTGGAGCATTTATTCTCTTTTTCTTAGCCCTAGAAATGATTTTAGGAATCACCTTATATAAAGATGAAGAAGGAGCAGAAATTACTGCGTCTGTTTTTCCTTTAGCTTTTCCTTTAATTGCAGGACCTGGAAGTTTAACCTCCATTTTGTCATTAAGAGCAGAATATGATACTATAAATATTATCATTGCGATACTAGGAAATATGGTGGCTATGTATTTTGTACTAAAGTTTACAACACGCATTGAACGCATCATTGGAACCAATGGAATTAATATTATCCGAAAAATATTTGGTGTGGTATTATTAGCAATAGCAGTAAAACTATTCGCTTCTAATATTAAGTTACTATTTTAAAGATACTGATTGCCCCCTTCTTTAACTAAGGGCAACAATAAAACTCATCATTACTTAATTGGTTTTCATCAGAAAACTTAAGTGATCTTACTATAATTTCCCGATAAATACAACAGGTGATTTATCGGGAAATTGTAATTATAAATGACGCTCATTATTCGTATTCCTTTTATTGAGTCCAACACTACAAACCACCTACTTTTATCCACTTTACCTTGTAGTCATAGGTCAATTCTACCGCTAATTGACAAAAAAAACAGTCCTACCTCTTGCCTAAAAATAAACTTATTCTTCCAAATATTCCACCACTTTGTCCGGAAAATCAGTAAAAACACCGTCAACATCCATGGTATTAAAAGTAACATCTAACAAGTCTTCAAAAGAGGCACGACTTCCAATATCGTCAGCCCTTAATGTATATACAATCACTTGTAAATCGTTTGCATGCGCTCTTTCTACTAGAGAATCAAGCTTCCATGTTCCATCTTCTCTTTTTTCCAATAACAACTGTTTGTACCAAGGACCGATAGCGTCTGCATAGGTTGCCACTTCCTTAATTTGAGCTTCTGATTGCAACTCCTCAACTAACTGTGTTAAATGAAGTTGAGATCCCATTTCTTTTCTTATTTTTTTTAGTTCCTGAGCATCAAAACACTGTAACATACACTTGTCTTGTTTCGTTACATAACCGTAATCAGAAAGTAATTTTAGTACTATTTTAGAAATATCTTGCCCTTCACTTAAGTGAAAAGAAGGGTTTTTAATCTCTGGATAAATTCCAATATCTTGTCCGGTGCTTTTATTCAATCCTTGAATTAACTGTAATTCTTCTTCCAAGGAATGCAACTTAAAAATGGCTGACTTTACAGGAAACCTCCCTTTAAAAGCAGCTTCTTTTTCTGGAAGATTAACACGCTCATGAACATTTAATAATTGTAATTCTGTATACGCAAAGTCAATTACATAATAGCGACCATCACTACGTTTTCTATGTGGATAGAGCTCCGAAACATCGGTCATGTCCTCCAAAAAAATATCGTGAATCACCATTGGAATTCCATCGTTACTTAGTACAATATCCTGTTCTAAATAATCAGGCTTCATGGCATATGCCATTGCCTTGGCAGCAATCGTGTGTTCTGGCAAATACCCAGAAGCGCCTCTATGAGCCACAACAATACGTTCCTTTTTTACTACAACTTTCTCTTCCTTGTACTGACAAGAAATGATGAGTGCACTTATTAAAATCAATAAAAATTTGTTCATGTGTTTCCGCTATTTAATGAATTTATCCAACACCAATAATGAAGTAACATTACTTAAAAATCAGGATTACTTATATAAAAAAAGCCAAAATGTCCAAAGAACATTTTGGCTAATTGATAGCTAAATATAATCATTTTTTCAGAAGTAAACTCGCGTTTATGATATCACATGAGCAACTCTCTACAACTACTCTTTAATAGGATTCCATCCTTGAGCGGTCAATGTTATTTTCTGATTGGCTCTAGTAACCAAATTTACACCTTCGTTTTGTTCCGTCATATGACCAATAACTGTCAAACTTGGATTAGCTTTTATTTTCGGAAAATCTTCTTGAGCTACCGTAAACAGCAGTTCGTAATCCTCTCCTCCACTCAAAGCAATGGTGGTACTATTTAATTCAAACTCCTCGCAAGTAGCAATTACTTGAGGGTCCAACGGAATTTTATCTTCATATAAATTACACCCCACACCCGATTGTTTACATAAATGCATAATCTCTGAGGACAATCCATCAGAAATATCAATCATACTGGTAGGTTTCACTTCTAATTTACCCAATAATTCTGGAATATCTTTTCTCGCCTCTGGTTTTAACTGACGTTCAATTAAATAGGTGTATTTTTCCAAATCTGGTTGCTCGTTTGGATTTACTGCAAAAACTTGTTTTTCACGTTCCAACACCTGTAAACCAAGATAAGCAGCACCTAAATCACCTGTAACTACTAACAAGTCACCTTCCTTGGCACCATTTCTATACGTAACAATTTCTTTTTTTGCCTCTCCGATAGCCGTTACACTAATTAACAGTCCGGTTTTAGAAGAAGTGGTATCTCCTCCTATCAAATCCACTTTGTAAATATCACAAGCCAACTGAATTCCGGCATACAATTCTTCCAATGCCTCCAACGGAAATCTATTAGAAACTGCAATAGAAACCGTTACTTGTTTGGCTTCTCCATTCATAGCATATACGTCGGACAAATTAACAACTATCGCCTTGTATCCTAAGTGTTTTAGTGGCATATATCCCAAGTCAAAATGCACTCCCTCCACTAACAAATCGGTAGTTACTAACAGTTGGTTTTCTGTATTTTCTAATACAGCAGCATCATCTCCCACTCCTTGAATTGTCGATTTTTGAACACTCTTAAACCCTCCGGTTAAATGATCTATCAATCCAAATTCTCCCAATTCAGACAAACTTGTACGGCTTTGATTTTTATTTTCTAACATGTGGCAAAGATAGTTATTCCAACTGATTTTATAACATATTTGAAAAGTCAAAAATAATCCACATAGGCTACATATACTTTAAAATACCAACTACAACCCTCCCGATTTTAAATCTACTTGTAAATATTTAACAAATATCCCTTTTTAAAATCCACTCTACAATACTATAAAAAAAGCTTTCTAAAAAACAAGCAACAACATACTCACCACAAATTAAAAACCCATAACAACTCACAATCAACCTTTTAACAAAAGACAATAAGGTCTTTTATTGTAAAAAAATGATAGTTGCAAAATCACTCAAATTACGTACTTTTGCAACATAAAATCTATCTATCCTTGTATAGTACGACTCAATACAATATTTATGATAATTGTCATATTTAACGTATCTTTGTAATTGTATAACATTGAATTAAAGAGCCTTTAAAAAAATGATAAAAGTATCAGATATAGCAAAAAAGAAAGTAGTAGAATTAATGACTGAAGAAGGTTTTAACGCCCAAACGGACTTTGTTCGTGTAGGGGTTAAAAGTGGTGGTTGTTCAGGACTTTCTTATGACTTAAAATTCGACAATTCAAAAAGCGAAGAAGACAAAGTTTTTGAAGACAATGACGTAAAAATCATTATAGACAAAAAAAGTTTTTTATACTTAGCCGGAACTACTTTAGATTTTTCAGGAGGACTTAACGGCACTGGATTTGTGTTTAACAACCCTAATGCCAATAGGACTTGTGGATGTGGTGAAAGCTTTTCGTTATAGAATTAAACAGGTACTACAACTGTGCTAATTGTAGTAGATTTTTTTAGCTAATTATAAATTTTAAACACGGTTTAAAATTGTAACATATAAGATTCACAGGGTAGTAATTTGTTATTATCTGCGCATCTTTTGAACAGTAACTTATGAATAAGTATACAGAAGACGATTTAAAAAAAGAACTCGAAACACAAGAGTACGAATATGGTTTTTATACCGATATAGAAGCGGATAAATTTCCTGTGGGTTTAAATGAAGAAATTGTGATTGCTATTTCTAAGAAGAAAAACGAACCACAATGGATGACAGACTGGCGTTTGGATGCTTTTAGGATTTGGAAAGAAATGGAGGAACCAGATTGGGCCAATGTGAACTACACAAAACCTAATTTTCAAGAATTAAGTTACTACTCTGCTCCTATTCAAAAGAAGCAATTAGACAGCTTGGACGAGGTAGACCCAGAATTACTGAAAACCTTCGAAAAATTAGGAATCTCTATTGATGAACAAAAGCGATTGAGCAATGTAGCCATGGATATTGTCATAGATTCTGTTTCTGTAGCCACTACATTTAAAAAGACTTTGGCTGAAAAAGGAATTATTTTTATGCCAATTTCAGAAGCCATTCAAGAACATCCAGAATTAGTTAGAAAATACATCGGAAGTGTCGTTCCAAAAACAGATAACTTTTATGCAGCTCTTAATTCTGCTGTATTTTCAGATGGTTCTTTCTGTTATATTCCTAAAGGCGTAAGTTGCCCAATGGAACTCTCTACTTACTTTAGAATTAACGAAGGAGGAACAGGTCAGTTTGAACGCACTTTAGTAATTGCAGACGAAAGTAGTTATGTCAGTTATCTAGAAGGCTGTACTGCTCCATCACGTGATGAAAACCAACTGCACGCCGCTGTCGTAGAATTAATAGCGATGGATGATGCAGAAATTAAATATTCAACCGTTCAAAACTGGTACCCTGGTAACAGTGAAGGAAAAGGAGGAGTTTATAATTTTGTAACCAAAAGAGGAATTTGCCACAACCATTCTAAAATATCTTGGACACAGGTAGAAACTGGAAGTGCTGTCACCTGGAAATACCCTAGTTGTATATTAAAAGGTGATTATTCTGTAGGAGAATTTTATTCGATCGCTGTGACTAATAATTATCAGCAAGCAGATACAGGAACCAAAATGATTCATCTTGGAAAAAATACACGAAGTACAATTATTTCGAAAGGAATTTCCGCCGGACACTCTCACAACTCTTACCGTGGATTAGTAAAAGTTACTAAAAATGCAAAAAACGCTAGAAACTTCACGCAATGTGATTCTTTACTAATGGGTGATTTATGTGGTGCACACACCTTCCCATATATTGAAAATAAATCGGCATCAGCACAAATAGAACATGAAGCTACTACCAGTAAAATTGGAGAAGATCAATTGTTTTATTGTAATCAACGTGGAATAGATACTGAAAAAGCCATCGCCTTAATCGTAAATGGTTTTAGTAAAGAAGTATTGAATAAACTACCCATGGAATTTGCAGTAGAAGCACAAAAATTATTAGAAATCTCTTTAGAAGGAAGTGTAGGATAAACCCTATTAGCAAGATCAATTATGAAAAAAATCATATTACTTTTTGTTTTAATAACAGCGATTAGCTGCAACGAAACACCTAAAAAAGAAACCAATAAAACCGTTAGTAAAATAGTTGACATCTCTGAAAATCATGACCATTTTAAAGGAGAAGCAAGCTATGACCCAACAAATAAAATAATTCTTTTCAAAGATGCTTCGGGCACCTATGAAATTTACAAAAACAACGATTATTACAGTTTATTTACCGTTTTAAGAGACGAAAAAGCTTTTGAAGGAAGCAATAGTATTACGGTATCATTTAAAGGAGAAAAAGTTGAAAAAGAAACCGGAAATCTACAACTTATTAAAATGTCTAAACTTATTTCTATTCTAGAAAAAGAGACAACACAAACTCCACAATAAATTAACGACATTTAAGCAGACACCATGTTAAAAATAGAAAACTTAAAGGCTAGAATTGAAGATAAAGAAATCCTAAACGGAATCAATTTAGAAATAAAACCAGGAGAAGTACATGCTATCATGGGACCTAATGGTTCAGGAAAAAGTACTTTATCAGCGGTAATTGCCGGAAAAGAGGAATACGAAGTAACGGATGGAACCATCTTTTTAAACGATGAAAACATAGAGGATTTATCCCCAGAAGAGCGCGCTCATAAAGGTGTTTTTTTATCTTTCCAGTACCCTGTAGAGATCCCTGGAGTTACGGTGACCAACTTTATAAAAACAGCCATTAACGAAGGGAGAAAAGCTAGAGGAGAAGCTGATCTTCCTGCGAAAGACATGTTAAAATTAATCCGTGAAAAAGCAGATTTACTAGAAATGGATCGTAAGTTTTTATCTAGATCTTTAAATCAAGGATTTTCTGGAGGAGAAAAGAAACGAAACGAAATATTTCAAATGGCAATGCTAGAACCTAAACTAGCAATTTTAGACGAAACTGATTCAGGTTTAGACATCGATGCCTTAAAAATTGTAGCAAACGGTGTTAATAAATTAAGAAGTAAAGACAATGCCGTAATTGTAATTACACACTACCAACGCTTATTAGAATATATAGTTCCAGATTTTGTCCATGTTTTATACAAAGGAAAAATTGTAAAATCTGGAGGAAAAGAATTGGCAATGGAATTAGAAGCAAAAGGATACGATTGGTTAAAATAGTTGTTCCTCCTATAGAAACAACTCCCAGTAATTAACTATCAGTACAAAAGAGTAACCATGGAATTAAAAGATAAATTAATATCATCATTTATAGCCTTTGAAAATAAAGGAACTGTTGATTTAGATTCAGCCGTACATGCTATTAGAACAAAGTCCATTCAAAATTTTGAAACGGAAGGTTTCCCTTCTAAAAAAGATGAAGAATGGAAATACACCAATTTAAAATCTTTATTAAGGCAAGATTATAGCCTCTTTAATAAATCTGATATCAATGTAGACTACAACACCATTAAACCGTATTTAATTAGTGATATAGATAGCTACAACCTGATATTTATAGATGGCGTTTTTAGCAGCTTTTTATCGGAAACGACACATGATGAGTCAGACATTTGCGTATTATCCGCAGCACTTTCAAAACCAAAATATAATATCTTAATTGATAATTATTTTAACACTGTTGCTCGAGATAAAAATAGTTTATCCGCTCTAAATACCGCATTTACAAAAGAAGGAGCCTACATAAACATCCCTAAGAACACGATTGTTTCAAAACCAATCCAAATCTTAAACTTTTCTACGGGAAATGAAAAAGATGTATTATTACAACCACGTAACCTTATAATGGTAGGTGAAAATTCACATGTTCAGATAATTGAACGCCACCAAAACCTATCAAAAAACCATACGTTCACAAATGCAGTAACTGAGATTTTTGTCAACAATAGAGCTATTGTAGATTATTACAAAATTCAAAACGACACGGACAATTCTTCCTTGATAGACAGTACTTTTGTACAACAAAAACAACATAGTGTGGCTACCGTAAACACCTTTTCTTTTGGAGGAAAACTAACAAGAAACAACCTAGAGTTCCAACACGAAGGAGAGCATATTACCTCTAATTTAAATGGAGTTTCCATATTAAATAAAAATCAACATGTAGATAATCACACCTTAGTGGAACATAAATTCCCTAATTGTGAAAGTCATGAGTTGTACAAAGGTATATATGCCGATGCATCTACAGGTGTATTTAACGGAAAGGTAATTGTGAGACAAGCGGCTCAAAAAACAAATGCTTTCCAACAAAACAATAATATCTTAATTGATGATGGTGCTACCATTAACGCAAAACCACAATTAGAGATATTTGCTGATGACGTAAAATGTTCACATGGCTGTACTATTGGTCAACTGGACGAAAGTGCTTTATTCTACATGCAATCACGTGGAATACCTAAAAAAGAGGCCAAGGCATTATTACTTTATGCTTTTGGAAATGACGTTATTGAAAAGATAAAAATACCTCAACTTAAAACCATGCTTACTAGTCTAATCGCTAACAAGCTAGGCGTAAACCTTGGTTTTGATCTATAGATCTCATTAAAATATTTCCTAAAACACCCTTTAAATAGTACTATTTAAAGGGTGTTTTTTTATTTATATTCTTTTAACTACTCAATCGCTCTATAAACTCCTCCCAACAATGCATTAAAATCAAAATCACTATCACTTGCCAAGCCCATACGAACTATAACCAACTCCTTTGAAGGAAAAATAGCAACACGTTGCCCTTGATAGCCATTACAAGAATACATGGTTTCTGGAACATCCTTATACCCTTTATTGGCATTCAACCAAAAATGCCCTCCATAAGCCTTGTCGGAATTAGGCGCAGGAGTTTTTACATAGGTTTCCCAACTAGGATCAAACAGCTGTTCGCCGTTCCAATTTCCTTTGTGTAAATACAACAAACCAAATTTTGCCCAATCACGTGTAGTGGCCCAACCATAAGAAGACCCCACATAATTTCCAGACATATCGGTCTCAATAGTCATACTATGCATCCCTATTTTGTCAATCAATTCCGTATACCAATAATCCAAGTATTCCTGATGTGTTTTAAATTGATTTCTGATGATTCTAGACAATAAATTACTCGTTCCAGAAGAATAATTCCAATGTGTTTCTGTAGCAAATTCTAATTTTTTATCACGTTGAACAATCGTCATATCTCTAGACAAAAACAGCATTTTAGACACATCAGAAATGGTATTATAATCTTCCACCCATTCCAAACCACTATTCATTTGTAATAAGTTATGCGTTGTAATATCGGAACGTTCATCGTCTTTCCAAGCGACAATAGGAGCTGGTTTATAAATGTCAAAATTCTCTTGTTTTGCCAAAATTCCAATAATAGTACTGGTAATACTTTTGGTCATACTCCAACCAAGAATCGGTGTATTTTTGTCAATACCCTCCTCATATTTCTCCGCAATAATTTGATTTTTATAAAGCACTAATACGGACCTTGTTTTCTTTTTACGCGCAGTACCAACATCGAAAGCTTCCTTCACAATACGTTGGATTTCCGAATAATCAACATTAGAAAATACCGTGTCTTTTTGGACTAACTCACCGTAAGGATACGACAATTGTTTAGGCGTTTTATTTCTTAGCGGTTTTAAATAAGGCGCCGACGTATCAAAATCATCATCAATCAACACAGCTCCCAAACCATCTCTATAAAAAGCAGTGCGTTCTAAAACTCCAAAAGAATTAGCGCTTGCCGATTTGTTATCTGAATTCACATGTGTTGCCGCCTTGCTAATAGGATCAAAATTATTATCAAACTGAACAATAGAAGCTTCAGTCCTGTGTGCTAAAAACACACTAGACGCCATGTTTTTGGAGGCATATCCGCTGATAATATTCAAGCGTGGATAATTGACATAAACCCCTACAATTACAGCAATTAGTAAAAGTAAAAATCCGTATTTAATTATTTTTTTCATAGACTTTTTTGTTAGTTATCTCTCAAAGATAAATTAAAAATAAAGAGTATTAAAAATACTTTGAGTACTTTTGTCTTTAGAACCATTCTTAATGATTTCTGAACACTAAATTCAGTCTCAAAGAATTGAATATTAAAAGAGAATAGACCACCATATACTATGTTAGACATTGCCAAAATCAGATCCGATTTTCCTATTTTAAATCAATTGATTCACAAAAAGCCATTGGTGTATTTTGACAATGCAGCGACCAATCAAAAACCACAGGTTGTAATTGATGCTATTGTAGATTATTATTCTAATTACAATGCCAATATTCACAGAGGAGTACATACATTAAGTCAGTTAGCGACTAACTCTTTTGAAGAAGCTCGCTTAAAAGTGCAGGCACATATGAATGCCAAAAATGCGTATGAAATAATTTTCACTTCAGGAACAACTCATGGAATAAACATGGTAGCGAGTGGATTTAGTCAATTTTTACAAAAAGGAGACGAAGTCATCGTTTCAGAAATGGAGCATCACTCCAATATTGTTCCTTGGCAAATGCTTTGCGAAAAAACAGGTGCTATTTTACGTGTCATTCCCATGAACCAATTGGGAGAACTTGACATGGAAGCTTATGTAAAATTACTTTCCAAAAACACAAAAATAGTTTTTGTAAACCACGTATCAAATGCATTAGGAACTATAAACCCTATTGAATTTATTATAAACGAAGCTCATAAAATAGGAGCAGAAGTACTCATCGATGGAGCGCAGGCTGCAGGGCATATAAAAGCAGATATGCAGGCCTTAAATGTAGATTATTACGTAACCTCAGCACATAAATTATGTGGACCTACGGGTGTAGGAGTACTTTATGGTAAAGAAAAATGTTTGACTAAACTTCCTCCTTATCAAGGTGGTGGTGAAATGATAAAAGAAGTAACCTTTGAAAAAACTACCTACGCCGATTTACCACATAAATTTGAAGCAGGAACACCTAATATCTGTGGTGTAATTGCCTTTGGAGTAGCCTTAGACTATTTAAATGAAATAGGATTTGAAGCCATTGCTGCTTATGAAGATGAATTGTTAGTCTACGCTACAGAAAAACTACAAGCCATAGAGGGCTTAAAAATATACGGGACATCCGCGCATAAAACAGCTGTAATCTCCTTTAATGTTAACGATATTCACCCTTTTGATATTGGTACCATTATAGATAAATTAGGGATTGCCGTAAGAACAGGCCATCACTGCGCACAACCAATTATGCAATTTTACAATATTGCAGGGACTGTACGTGCCTCTTTTGCTTTTTACAACACAAAAGAAGAAATAGACCTGTTTGTAAGTGCACTAAAACGTGCCACAATGATGCTTAGCTAAAAACACTTTTTTTTACCTATCCCTAACTCTTATTTTAATTAAGAGTTATAAACACGCCTTCTTCTCCCTAAAGAACTACAAAAACAACTATTTCATAAATGTAAACCTCCAGTACATCCTTTTGGATATACCAGAATTTAGCAGCCATACTTTCTTTTTACAACCTTGGAAAAAGAACAAATAACATACGTGAATAATAGTGCCTTTTCTATAAAATTATGAGAAATGACGCCCCATCACCAAAAACAAAAAAAAAGAGCACTACAAGACAAATAGTATTAAAATTAGTTAACAAAACGACTATTACGCATTTATTAAGTTAAAATTTTATTGATTACACAATGCGTATCTGAAATAAATTATTATATTCGCACCTAAAATCAATCAAATCTAATCAAAATTACTAATCAATGAAAAAACAATTATTATCAATTGTTGCCTTAGCAGCCATCGTATTTTCTTGTTCAGAAGACAACGCTGTTAACAACGAATCTCTTGCTTTAGATAAAGTAGAAGAAGTAGTAGCCTTTAAGAGAAATTGTGGAGCCATGGAAGCTTTAAACTCACAATTAGAAAACAACCCTACCTTAGAAGCATCAATGAATGCCATTGAAAAACATGCTTATGAGTACGAAAACTACATGTTAGCCCATAAAGGAAAACCACCAAAAGGGGATGACGGAACAGGAAATCCAACACCTTATACTGGTAGTATTAGTATCCCAGTAGTTGTTCATGTAATTTACAACACGAGTAATGAAAACATCAGCGCAAGCCAAATACAATCGCAAATTGATGTTTTAAATGAAGATTACAATGCTAGCAATGCAGATTTCTCTAATATTCCTTCAGAATTTGCCGCTCTAGGATCAGACACTGACATTCAGTTTACTTTAGCCGATGTTACTAGAAAACAAACTAGTAAAACATCTTGGGGAACAAACAATGCCATGAAATACGCTTCTCAAGGAGGAGTTGATGCATGGGACAGTACCACTTACTTAAACATTTGGGTATGTAATATTGGTGGTGGAATCTTAGGATATGCACAGTTTCCTGGAGGATCAGCAATCACTGATGGAGTTGTTGTAGGACCAAATTTCTTTGGTAGAACAGGGTTTTTATCTGCTCCTTTTGATAAAGGACGTACTTTAACACACGAAGTGGGACACTGGTTAAACTTACGTCATATTTGGGGTGATGGTCGTTGTAGAGCTGATGATTACGTAAGCGACACACCTTCTTCAGATGGACCAAATTATGGGTGCCCATCGTATCCTACTGTAAACTGTAGAACAAATGACATGACTATGAACTATATGGACTATGTAGATGATGCATGTATGTACATGTTCTCAGAAGGTCAAAACACAAGAATTAGAGCCCTATTTGCTTCAGGTGGAGCAAGAGAAAGTTTTGTAAACTAAAACAGCAGTCTCATTAAATACAAAAAAGGTTGTGAATTTCATTATTCACAACCTTTTTCACATTCTACCCTTCCTACACACTCCCAAAAAGACAATATTTTGGTCACGATCTTCGATCTAAAAAACAAGCTCAAAAACATTGCATATAACCATTTTACATAAAAAAAGTCTATAAATTAAATATTTTTTTGTATACTAATACATCTTCCCTCAGGATAATTGTGAATAATTAATTTAATTAACAACAAGATTTATGAAAAAATCAATCCTAATGATCGCTACAATTACTTTCGCTTTTTTTTCTTGCTCTGAAGAAATTAACATTCCAAACTCAGATGCATTAATACTACAAACAGCAGCAGAAGTATCCCAAATACCACCAAGTAGAAACTGTTCAGCTATGGAGGTACTCCAAGTACAACTACAGAACAATCCTGGTTTAGAAGCAAGCATGAACGCGATTGAAAAACAAGCCTACGAATTTGAAAAATACTTAATTGCTTACAAAGGGAAACCACCTAAGGGAGGTGGAGGAAATGGCGGTGGCAATGGAGGCGGAGGAGGAACCGATCCTATTCCATATACAGGAACCATAAACATCCCTGTTGTAGTACATGTAATTTACAGCAATTCTAACGAAAACATAAGCGCACAACAAATACAATCTCAATTAGATGTTTTAAACGAGGACTACAATGCTCAAAATTCTGATTTTGGAAATATCCCAACTGAATTTTCTACTGTCGCTTCTGATATTGACATCAACTTTACCTTAGCAGACGTTACACGAAAAAGTTCTACAACAACCGCTTGGGGAACTGGAAATGCTATGAAATATGATTCTCAAGGCGGAGTAGATGCCTGGGACAGTACTAAATACCTAAACATCTGGGTATGTAATATTGGAGGAGGAATCCTTGGCTACGCACAATTCCCAGGAGGGTCCTCCACAACCGATGGTGTTGTAGTAGGCCCCAATTTCTTTGGTAGAATAGGGTATTTATCTGCTCCTTTTCACAAAGGAAGAACCCTAACACACGAAATAGGGCACTGGCTAAATCTACGACACATTTGGGGAGACGGACGCTGTAAACGTGACGATTATGTGAGTGACACTCCTCCGTCTGACCGCCCTAACTACGGCTGCCCATCATACCCAACTACACACTGTAGAACAAATGACATGACCATGAACTACATGGATTATGTAGACGATGCATGTATGTATATGTTTAGTGAAGGTCAAAACACAAGAATTAGAGCTTTATTTGCGCTAGGAGGAGCTCGAGAAAGTTTTGTAAAATAAAACACATAATTTATTAGAGGTTGTGAGCGTTATCTCCTTACAACCTCTATTTATACTCAAAAACATGAACCATCTTTTTTCCTTACTATCGCTTGTATTACTACTAACATCGTGTAAACCTATACAATCGAACAAACTGGAATCCATTCAGTACCACGCGCAAACTAGAGGATATTCCCTACTCATAAAAGTAAGCCCTCAGCAAATTATAACAACAGAAAACGGAAAAAAAACAACTCTGAAATTATCCACTGAAGCGTGGGAAACCATAGAAAATAATATTAATTCTTTAGATTTTTCATTATTAAAAGATCAACTTAATAAAGAACACATAGCAGTAGACAGGGCCATACCAGCACACTTGACAATTACCATAGCGAACAAAACATCGCAATTTGAATTAACGCATAATGCCACTCCTCATCAGTTAAAAACACTGATGGAATTAATTCATGTTTCAAATTAGCATCTTATAAAATTCATGGTATCCCCTCCAATTCAGAGCAATAGTAAAAGCTACTATCATTAGGTAGTAAAACAATATATAGAAAAGAAGTATCGTTCCTTTTTATAAAAAACTAGCTACTTCTCATAAATTGCAGACAATAAGGCCATTCAATTCTTGATTTTTTTACTATATTCGCATCACTCTACTAGAAAATAATACATTTATAACAATAAAGCACTAACCCAAGAGGCTGGCTAAAAGCCAAAAATCTGTTTTTTAAATTAAATTGATACTGACCAAATTAGCTCTAAACCCAGCCTCTTATTTTTTCTTTCCTTTATGCTTTAAAAGTTCTGCTTTTTTGTAAAAGATAATTTCCTCCGCAATATTTTTAATCAAATCACCTACTCTTTCAAATTTCTTAATGATTGAGGATAGCTGTAACGACTTCCCAATTACACTCATATCCTTATTGATTTCGGCCTCTATAATAGCAAAGGCTTCCCTATTGATCGTATCTAAAATCTTATCTTTTTTAAATACTTTTCGTGCCGATTTTACATTCTCATTTTCAAAGGCATCCACAATATCATCAAACATATCTTGAATGGTTGCATGCATTTTTTCAAATTGCAAGGCCTTAATTAAATGGGCGGGAGTGGGAGTTTCATCATCCACTACATATTTAGAAATACCATAAGCATGGTCTCCAATACGTTCCAAATCGATATTAATTTTAAGAATCGCCATTACAAATCTCAGGTCCGTAGCTACGGGCGTATATAGAGCTAAATAACGCTCACAATTCTTTTCTATACTGATATCCAAAGCATTTACATGTGATTCCGTATAAATAACCTCTTCCGCTAAATCAGCATCATTGTTTAAATATGCCTCCGTAGCTTTTCCCAATTGAGAAATACAAAGAGACATCATGTCTAAACCTGCTTGGTTTAGCAATTCTTTTTGGTAGTTTGCGTTTTCCATATATTCAATTTAACCGAATCTTCCTGTGATATAATTTTCGGTGCGTTTTTTTTCAGGTTTTGTAAAGATTGTTTTTGTTTTATTGTACTCCACCAACTCTCCCAAATAGAAAAAAGCGGTATAATCACTAATCCTACTTGCTTGTTGCATGTTATGTGTCACAATGATGATGGTGTATTTTTCCTTCAATTCAAAAATTAAGTCTTCAATTTTAGCCGTTGAAATAGGATCCAAAGCAGAAGTAGGCTCATCCATTAAAATAATGGACGGCTCCACTGCCAAAGTCCTTGCAATACACAAACGTTGCTGCTGACCTCCTGACAAAGCCAATGCCGATTTTTTTAAATCATTTTTAACTTCTTCCCATAAATCCGCTTGTTTCAATGCTTTTTCTACTCGAGAATCAATCAGTTTTTTATCTGAAATTCCTTGAATTTTGAGACCATACGCTACGTTTTCATAAATAGATTTAGGAAACGGATTTGGTTTTTGAAACACCATCCCCACTTCCTTACGAAGCTCCTCTACATGTACCTTCTTTTTATAGATATTAGCGCCATTAATTTTTATTTTCCCTTCCATGCTAAACCCATCTACATAATCATTCATACGATTAAATAATCTTAAAAAAGTAGATTTCCCACAGCCCGAAGGACCAATAAAAGCGGTCACAGAATTGGGTTTAATGTCCATACTTATACCCTTTATGGCCTGAAAATCGCCATACCAAACTTTGGTGTTTTTTACAGAGATTTTAGCATCCTGCCCTTTAAGACTTTCTTTCTTTACAATGTTATCTGAACTCATAATAATGTCTTTTTCTATGCTTACTTCCATTTCTTTTGCCATTTATTTCTATAATAAACTGCGACCCCATTCATCATAAAAGTTACTAATAATAAGATGATAATTGCCGCTGCTGCATTCTCAATAAAACCATGTTGTGGTCTAGAAATCCAATTGAAAATCTGAATCGGTAAAACCGAAAACTCTTCCAAGGGATTGCTCGGTGCAAATGGTACATATGCTAAGGCACCCACCACAATTAACGGAGCTGTTTCCCCTACCGCTCTTGATAACGATAAGATTACTCCTGTTAATATTCCCCCACTAGAGGCTGGTAATATTTGATTCCAAATAGTTTGCCATTTAGAGGCTCCCAATGCGTATGAAGCATCTCGAATAGTACTAGGGACTGCTTTCATAGATTCTCTGGTTGCTACAATTATAATAGGCAGTATTAACAGCGACAAAGTGAGACTTCCAGCCAAAACACTCGCACCTAAATGCAATATTCGAACAAACACTTCCAATCCTAAGAGTCCATAAATAATAGAAGGAACCCCAGCTAAATTTGAAATATTGATTTCTAACAAAGCAGAAAATCGTCCTTTTTCAGCATATTCTTCTAAGTAAACCGCAGCAGCAACCCCCACAGGAAATGCAATAATAGTGGTGAGTCCCAAGATCCAAATACTCCCCATTAAGGCCGTATAAATACCTGATTTCTCAGCTTTTCGAGAAGGTAAATCTGTGATAAACCCCCAATCGATACGCATGATTCCATCAATTAAAATATCACCTATAAAAACCACTAACAAAATCAGTCCTATCAAGGTACATGCGATACCCCAGATTTTAAACAACTGATCTTTCCATCTGTTTATTTGTATCTTATTCATAATTGGCTTGGTATTTTTTTCGAATCCTATAGCTAATCGTATTCAAAATAAAAGTGAATGTAAACAAGGTAATTCCCGCTGCAAAAATAGTTCGGTATTCAATGGATCCATGTTGAACATCTCCCAAACTCACTTGGACGATATAGGCCGTAATTGTTTCAATAGGCACTGTTGGATCCAAGGTTAATCTCGGTTGTTGACCGGCCGCTACCGCCACAATCATCGTTTCTCCAATAGCTCTAGAAATAGCCAAAATTATGGAAACTATAATTCCAGAAGACGCTGCAGGCACCACTACTTTAAAAGCTGTTTGTAACTTGGTCGCCCCCATTCCATAGGAAGCTTCTCTCAATTCTCTAGGGACAGCATGTAAGGCGTCCTCACTAATAGAAGAGATAAAAGGAATAATCATAATTCCCATCACCAAACCAGCGGACAACGAATTAAAACCAGATAAACTAGGATATATACCTTGTAAAAAGGGTGTCACTATTATCAAGGCAAAAAAACCATACACCACCGTAGGGATTGCCGCCAAGAGCTCTAACATCGGTTTTACGGTTTTCCGAAAACTTTTAGGAGCATATTCGCTCAAATAGATACTGATGGACAAACCTATAGGCAAGGCTACGGCAATGGCTATGGCTGAAGTTAAAAAAGTACCTGATAGCAATGGTAAAATACCGTAATGCTTATCGGTAAATAAAGGTGTCCATTGGGTATCTGTAAAAAAATCAAAAATGGATACTTCTTTAAAAAAACGCACTGCTTCAAAAGCTAATACCGATACAATTCCTATGGTTATAGCAACGGTTATTAAGGCACTTGTAAACAATGATTTTTCAATAATACCTTCTCTAAATTTACGCATTATGAATTACTTAAACACAAAAACCAACTGCAGTAAAACAATTGATTTTTATGTGATGATTGATTCTTATTTGTTTTTTGACACAAACGATTTAAAACGTTCTTTTTGAGCATCGTATTTTTCTTTTGGCAATGGAATATATCCAACATCTTTTGACAACACTCCAGCGTTCTCTAGATAAAAATCTACAAAAGTCACCACTTCTTTAGAGGCAATAGAAGTACTATTTACATATAAGAACAAGGGTCTTGATAAAGGCTTATAACTACCATTACTTACTGTTTCCAAACTAGGCTTTACGACTTCCGTCCCATTGTGAACTCCAATTAAAGATAACTTATCCTTGTTTTCACTATAATATGCCAATCCAAAAAATCCTAAGGCATATTTATCACCTGCAATTCCTTGAACCAATACATGATCATCCTCACTTGCTGTAAAGTCACCACGACTAGAACCACTTTTTCCAACAATGGCTTTGGTAAAATAATCATAGGTTCCAGAAGCAACTCCAGGTCCAAATAAATGAATTTCTTTATTCGGCCATTCGGGTCTAATTTGATTCCATTTCATAACAACACCCTGTGCTGCTGGTTCCCATATTTTTTTCAGTTCTTCTACAGTAAAATTATCTACCCAGTCATTTTGAGGGTTTGTCAATACCGCTAAACCGTCATAAGCTACTTCCACTTCTAAATAAGTAATATTATTACTAGCACAAGCCTCCATTTCCTTATCCTTTATAGGACGTGAAGCATTTGAAAGATTGGTTTCTCCTCTTGAGAATTTTTTAAAACCTCCTCCTGTTCCGGAAATTCCTATAGTCACTTTTACTTTTGGAGCCACCGTTCTAAACTCTTCAGCTACAGCCTCCGTAACAGGGAACACCGTACTTGAACCATCTATTTTTATAGTTCCAGATAATATCGTTTCTCCTTGAGCTAGTTGCTTAGTTTTTGTTGTTTTTTCCCCACATGCAACTATGGCAGTAGCAAAAATTGCTAAAAAAAGTATTTTTTTCATTTGTCTTATTTCTTATATTATTACACAAAATAAAGAAACAGATGTAACTTGATTGTTAGCTGAAAATGAAGAAAAAGATAGGCTATTGTAAAGTTATTGTTAGGAAGTTAACAGGAATTTAAAGTAGCATTACTTGCTATCTTTACTATTTATCGAAGTTGCGATCTTCTATGGATAAGTTTTAGAAGTCCATATCTAGGCATCCTGATCCATAGGTAATTTCCTGAAAAATAAGCATAAAAAAAAGGAAGATGCGAACACCTCCCTCTCTTTCTTGTTTTATTAATGGTACTTAAAAATCAATTTGAAAACGCAACTGAAAAGCACTGAACTGTCCTTTTCCTTCATAGTCCGTTGTATTCTCAATATTTGAAAGTACATAGTTTGCCATCACTCTTGTTGCAGGATTTAAATGCCAATTTACTCCTGCAGTAACATTACTCATTTGATCATTATTTACTCCATCTATGTAGGAATATCTCAAAGCAACTTGAAGCGCACCATAACCATTTTCTCCAAAATTCTTCAAAGGTTTTACGCGCCCAAATCCAACCATCGAATTTTTATACACTCTTTTTTCTCCTGTTAAAAAGTAACTCGCCTGCATGTAATAACTAGAAAAATCCTGATCTGTAATAGCATTTACTTTTGCTTTTAAAAATTCTCCTTGCAAAGAAAATGAATTGGCTACCCATGCTGCTTCCACATTCATCAAGTTTACATTTTCCACATCCGAAACAGCAGTTACTATGTATTTATTAGAAATATGTGTTTCTGGGCGTACCTTGTACCCATATTCTTTATCTTCTTGTGGCTTCCTATAACTGTAGCCTGCACCTATATGCAGTAAATTTTCATCATCCTTTAATACTAAACCAGCAACTCTACCAGTAACTGCATAATCACCATTTGCGACTTTTTTATCAGAAGAAGCATCTGCCCCTCTAAACACCCCAAATTGCCAAGACATTTTTTTATCAGCAAACTGATCAAACAACATAGCCCCAGAACTTCGCTCTGCTAACATACTAATAAGTGTAGCACGCTCCATAAATGTAAAATACTTACTACTTGTTTGAGCTTCTAACCTAAACGGCTCTTTAAAATGTCCTACTCTTACATTACCCATAGGTAAATTTTTAAGGGTGATAAAAGCATCCTTCAAGGTAACTTCACCTCCTGCAAAATCTACATTTAACTTAAAGTCCACATTTTTATAAATGGTTCCTGATATAAAAAATCGAGCTCTCCGCAATTCTGTTCCATTAGATGATTTTAAGGTATAACCATTTGTTTCAGCTTCATCATTCAAGCTAAAAAATCCCATATCATACATGATACGCCCACCAAATTTCAACTTAATGCTTTTGTCCGCATTTTCAACTTTAAATCCATTATCCCATTTTACAGAAAATGGATTCTCTTTTTCCTGAGCATTTATACTTGTACAAACACTCCATAAAAATACGAATATTGCTATTCTGTTCTTCATAATATATTCTTAGTTTTTGTCGTTGCAAATAAACAATAGCTTTGTTAAGTTAAAGTTATGACTATGTTATTTAAAAACAAAATTATACAAAAAAAAAGGCCGCAATAAATTGCAACCTTCCATTATACAAACAGTTGACAAAAACTAATTTATATATACAATGCTATTAAACGAATGGTTATTCTACCGTCCAACCGGCTCCCCAAGTAGCGTAATCTGTTCCTGTTCCGTTCCCATCACCAGAAATAAACTGTGCTTCTGTAAAGGTAAACCCTGTGTCGTTTTTCATTTTTAAGGTAATATCTGTAAAAGTAATATCCTCCACTTTTAAAACACCATCCACAACACCTTTTCCTGTAGGACTCGCTGTATCATCACCATCCAAGTCAAATCCTTCTTTGAATCCTGTAATAGAAAAGTTAGTAAAAACGCCCTGTGTACCCGCTCTTAAACGTACTGCCTCTCCTCCATCAGAAGAACCTAAGCCAACAATAGTAACATTACTTACTGTTGGAGCAGAGAAATATAATGGATCAGAGTTATTCCCAATATCGGTATTAAAACCATCTGCTTCAATCCCTTTATCATGATTTTCTCCGTGCTTTACATAAGCATTGGTGATATTTCCGGAAAAGCCTTCCGTCCAGTCAATAGAATCATCCTGTGCATTTACCACAGCTAAAAAATCTACATTTACTGTTCCTCCAAAAAACTCAACACCATCATCTAATCCTTCAAACATTTGGATATAAGAAACACTGGTCCCACTCCCTACACCGTAAAAAGAAAACCCATTATTCTCCGACTGTCCGTCTGCTTTCCCTCCAGAATACTCTACACGAACATACTTCAAAGTTCCTGAATTATCCGCAGTTACAGCACCACCATATGGCAATGCTCCAATTTCTGAAGTGGACGTTAAATCTCCTCCTGTTACAGAATTAATAGGTGCTTTTCCTAGTAATATTAAACCTCCCCAGTCTCCAGCTTTAGGTGTTGCAGCATCAGAAGTAAATACTATAGGATTAGATACCGTACCAACGGCATTAATTTTTGCCCCTTGTGAAATTGCTACATAGATATCAGATCCAGCGGCCAATGCCTTAATTACTGTTCCCGGCTCAATTGTTAATGTAGTCCCTTGTGACATGACTAAAGAACCATTTAAAATATAGTTATTATTAGCCTCTAAAGTCAAATCCTCTACATAAGCACCCGAAAGATAGATGGTTTCAGAATTATTTTCGTTTCCAGAACCATTGTTATTCGTTGTATTATTAGTGATGGTAGAATTGATGGTGATGTCAGAAGTATCATCATCTGCACATGATACCATAAAGATGGCCAAAAATGCTGCTGCTATTTTAATTGTATTTTTCATTGTTACTTGTTTTTCAGTTTTATTTTTATTTGTTAAAATTTGTACTTTAATTGGAATCCTACATCGATTCCATAGGTATATGATTTAATTACTACGCTTTTATTATTTGTTAATTCCCTTACTACTTCCACCTTTGGGTTTAAAAGATTTTTAGCAGTCATATTAAATTCAAAATGCTTTCCAAACTTGTTTTTCCATACCAAATCCAATGTGGTAAATCCTTTTTCAATTTTATTCCCTAATTTACCCGACCCTAAGGCATAAATACGATCAGAAAAGTAACTTGCAATCACATTAATATCGGTGTCTATGTTTTCTCCCAATGATGGATGGTAACTGATATCTGCATTCAATAATAGCGGAGAAGCTCCTTGTAACTCTTCTTTTTGACGGTCAAAACCAGTACTAAAAGTCCCGCTCACAGTACTGTATAAATCCTGTTCCGTATGCATATAAGCCACATTGAATCCAGCTCCCAACAGTGTTTCTCCTTGTTCATTTTTAAAGATATTTTTCTTTAATTCTAGTTCAAGCCCTGCTATAGTAGCCTTCTCTCCTGTTCTAAAATAGCGTTCAGTTCCGGTAGCATCATTGGCTACTACTAAGTTTACGGGATCTTTAATTTCCTTTGCAAATCCAGCAATTGCTATCAACTCATCCGCAGAAACAAACCACTCATATTTAACATCTACATTCCATATATCAGAATAAGACACGTCCTTTATATTGGTGTAATTTATAGAAGCTTGTCTCCCAAGTAAATCAGGATTTCCTCCAGTTCTACTCGTGACACCTTCGTAAACATATGGAGCCATTTCTTTAAATTCTGGAAAAGAGACTGTATTGCTCAATGCCAATCTCAGGTTTTGATCCTCATTTAACGCATATTTGATATTAATACTTGGTAAATACAAGGTTTCCTTGATGCTCGCTTCTCCTGGATTATTTAATAGATTGATGACATCCCAAGAAATTTCTTGATTGAATTGTTCTAGTCTCAATCCTGGAACAAACAACCATTTACCTGCTTTTATTTCCGCCGATGCATAAGGAGCAACTACGGTAGATTTTCCGTTATACGTATTTTCTAACAAGCCAGGAAAATTAGTAGGTCCAATCCCTCCTTCTGGATAAATGGGATTAAAAACATCTGTTTCTACCAATCCATCTGCGATATTTTGAAGGTTAAAAATCGCATCAAAATCAGCAGGGTCAACAACCAAGCTTTTCGATATATTTTTATAACCATATCTCACATTTTCAAAATGACGTTTTTTGTATTTTCCATCATATCCCACAAAGAGCTTGAACTGTTCCGATGCTGTATAGGCAAACTGAATTCGAGAAGTATACTCCTCATCTCTTATCGTTTCAAAATAGCGTTGATTATCAAAAGAGTTATTTTGAAAAATGGAAGGGTTGGTAGCATCATCATCATCTAAAGTGTAGTGGTAATTCTCTAAAGAAAACCGCTTTCGATCTGGCTCACGAGAGAATACTTTATTATAACCTACTCCCCAGTCTAAATCCCATTTCTCATCTGTAGAAGAATGTGTTCCTAAGAGTTGATTTACATAAATCATATCTTGATTAAACTGCACGTTCATTTGGTAAAAACCAGCATCTGTGTTCAGTTTCGCATCTCTATTGGTCCCCAAACCTTGTGTTCCATAATAGCCCACCTGGTCTTTGGCTGCATTTACAAAAACCGAGTTGTAAGACAATTTATTTCGATCATCGATGCGGTATGTGGCATTCACCATTCCCGTAGTTGTATTGGTTGTTTGGTAAGTATTAACATGAGGGAATTTCTTTTTTTCCACCGTCGTATAATCAACCTCACTCCCCGACACAAAAGCATATTTTTTATCAAATGACAGGGTTGCAAACACACTCAAACGACTCTCGTTAGCAAGGTCAAAGGATTTCCCCATCACCAAGCTTCCCGAGGCATTTATGGGCTCCCAAGTATCTACAGGATCCACTTTATGAGATAATACCACAGCATATGGATTGTGATTATAACGGTTATAAAACCCAAAATTCCCTGTTCCTTCTGATTGTTTAAAGTCACCCGCATTTATAGCAGTATTTTTTCCCGTTCCAAGAGCAATTTCCAGCATTCCATTCCCGCTGTACTCTTTGGTTTTTACATTAATATTCCCCGCTGCAAAATCACCATATAAATGCGCCGCATACGCCTTGCTTATGCTTACATTTTGAATAACATCCGTAGAAAATAAGTTTAAATCTATATTTTTTTTATTGATATCATTCGAAGGAAGTGACAAACCATTTAAAGTTGTATTCAAATAACGATCCCCTAAACCACGGACATACACATTGGAAGATCCTTCTTTCGAAACCCCCGATATCTTAGACACAGCAGCAGCGGCATCGCCTATTCCTTTTTGTGATAATTCCTCCGCTCCAATACTTTGCTTAATGGCCACTGCTTTCTTTTGCTCCGAAAGCAATGCAGAAACAGATTCTTTTTTTACAGCAGCTTGAATTAAAACTTCGTTCAAGGAAACACCAGTACTCGCACTTAAAGTTTGGTTCAAAACAATGGTTTCTCCTTGTTTAATAATCAGTCCTTCCTTTTTTGCAGTTTCATAACCTAGAAAGCTAAAAACAACCGTGTAAGATCCTGGAGCAATGTTAAAAGTATAGGTTCCGTCCATTTCTGAAGTCACACCTATAGTAGTGCCTTCAATATAAACATTTGCAAATGGTAAAGGTTCATTATTGAACTCCTTATCGTAGACGATCCCCTTAATGGTACCACTTTCTTGTGCGAAAGAAACCATTAAAGTAAACATCAATATAACTGTAGTTATTTTCTTCATTTTTGTTAAATATTTCTACCACAAATAAAGGGCAGAAATAAAAACAACAGGTTATCTAGGTGTTATTCAATAATGATAAATAGGTTAGCTGAAAGTTATGTCAAACGCAAATAATTAAACCTTTTATAATTTAAATTTAACCTTCTAATAAGGATAAAAATACATACCATAAACACAGGTGAGTTTTAAACAAAAAAAAGCCATCTGTATTAGATGGCCTTTTCCCTTTTTCATATCAATTTTATACTTTAAAAAAACTTAATCTAGCAATTTTTTAGTTTAAGTATACAGCAAATATAATACAGATTTAAAGTATCAAACATCGGTAAAACACATGTATAACTGTGAATTCACGAAAAAAAAATGGACTGTCCAAAAAATGAACAGTCCATAATTCCAGTTATAAACAAATAACTGTAGAAAAATTGCTTAAAATAAGAACTACAATGTAAAAACATTGCGTTTTTTACCAATGTGGAAAACCGCAGATTTTAATGCGCTATCACACATAGAATTATTAAGCAAGTTTATTTGCAATTAAATACTCTGCTATTTGCACCGCATTTGTAGCCGCTCCTTTGCGTAAATTATCCGCAACGATCCACATATTTACCGTGTTTGGTTGAGATTCATCTCTACGAATTCTTCCCACAAATACATCATCTTTTCCATGCGCATAGATAGGCATTGGATAGGTGTTTGTATCTA
>Ga0209292_1001301_pt1 | contig 30640 bp, 23 predicted proteins | sample GOMGulsemesocosm_2_FD_184634 | JGI IMG/M metagenome (GOLD analysis project Ga0209292, IMG submission 184634) | Methane-oxidizing microbial communities from mesocosms in the Gulf of Mexico - GOM9C Gulf of Mexico (SPAdes) (version 2) | ecosystem: Environmental > Aquatic > Marine > Cold seeps... | reverse complement strand
TTGTGACTAGCACTACCTCTGATAAAGAGAATAACAAAATGTGGATTGGGGTTATTACTCTTTTTCCCGAAATGTTTAATGCTATCACGGAGTACGGGGTAACAGGCAGAGCGATTCGTAATGGGTTAATTGAATTTCAGCAATGGAATCCAAGAGACTTTACCCATGATAAACATCGTACCGTTGATGATCGTCCTTATGGCGGTGGTCCGGGCATGTTAATGATGGTGCAACCATTGCGAGATGCTATTGCTGCTGCACGTAAAAGTGCAGATGCTGATGCCGCTATTAATGGTGGTAAGAAAGCTAAAGTTATCTATTTGTCTCCGCAAGGACGAAAGCTTGATCAACAGGGCGTAAGTGAATTAGCACAACATGATCGACTAGTATTTATTGCTGGACGATATGAAGGCATCGACGAACGATTAATCTCGTCAGATATTGACGAAGAATGGTCGGTTGGCGATTACATTCTAAGTGGTGGAGAACTCCCCGCAATGAATGTTATTGATGCCATAGCACGATTAGTGCCAGGCGTATTGGGACATAAAGAATCAGCAGAGCAGGACTCCTTCTCTAACGGTTTATTAGACTGTCCTCATTACACTCGGCCAGAAGTAATGACCACTCCTAACGGAGATGAAGTGTCAGTACCGAAAGTATTGCTTAGTGGTAATCATGAACACATACGCTTATGGCGACAAGAGCAATCTTTGCTTAGAACGTGGACTAGAAGACCAGAATTATTAACTAACCTAGCTCTGACAGCTGAGCAGGAAAAAGCGCTTGCTTTAATTAAAAAGCAAACGAAAAAATCCACTTAGACTGTGCAAACTAGGAAGAAGGTATTATGAGTAAAATTATTGATATGCTCGAACAAGAGCAATTAAAAAGTGACCTACCAGCATTCGCCCCAGGTGATACTGTTGTAGTTCAAGTAAAAGTTACTGAAGCTGACAAATCACGTCTTCAAGCATTTGAAGGTGTTGTTCTTGCAGTTAAAAACCGCGGCTTACATTCTGCTTTCACTGTTCGTAAAATCTCGAACGGCGTTGGTGTAGAGCGTGTATTCCAGACACATAGCCCAATTGTTGACTCAATTGAAGTGAAACGTCGTGGTGATGTTCGTCAAGCTAAACTTTACTACTTACGTGAACTTTCTGGTAAGAAAGCACGTATCAAAGAAAAATTGGCTAAGAAATAGAAATATTTCCTACACAATTTTCTGTAAAGAAAGTTTGATAAAAAAGCCTGAACAATTCGTTGTTCAGGCTTTTTTGATCTTGTGTCTCGCCATATCAACAATCATGCAGTATGTAAGTCTTTTATAAAGTCTAGGACTCATGCTTTATCGAGTTGCCCCTGATGATTAGTTTAACTTCAAAAATTATTGCCAATCAAATAAATATTTTGAATCTAGCTACGATTATAAATATAAAACGGTATAAGGTTAATACTCTGTTATATATTCGCCTCTAGTTGGCTTTTTGTTGTTTTAGCTCAAAAAGTAGACGGTTAATTCTTGACGGTAACTTATTTACTCCTATAATACGCCGCAAATAGAAATGGCTAAGCCCTTAAATGGGACTACCCAAAACAGCCGGCCTAAGGGGGATTACCTATGGCGGGGAGTTAGCTCATTATATACTCTGAATATATGCCTCTACATAAGAGTGAGTTAATACGTGTTTTGTAATCGTTTCTTAAAATATTTATTATTTATTAGGAGTCAAAACATGACTAAATTATTAAGCATTATCTCTTTATTTTTAGCTACTACTACTGCACAAGCATCCACTTCAAACGTTAATTTTATTGCTGAAAACCAGTCGATTGAAACTAACGTATGTATGACTGCTGCAGAGTATGGTTTTTCGGCTGCTAAGGATGCAGCAAAAAAATCAGCTGCCAAATATATCAATATTAATACGCTGACTTGTAATGGTAAAAGTGTTAAGTCTTTTGCTAAATCATTCAAAATATCGACAGTAAAACCGGTGAAGCAAATTGTTTTTATACCGGGCAACGATTCAAAAGCAACAGAATTATGTGTACAAGCTGCCAGTAATGGCGTTGACACAATAGGCAAGGCAGCACAGCAACTAAGTTGTAATGGAAAATCTGTTTCTCAATTTATCAAAGTCAAAAAGAATTCATAATTTGATTACTTGTTGCAGCAGACTTCGGTAAGTACTATATTAAAAAATGCCTGAGCAATTCGTTGCTCAGGCATTTTTGATCTGCATCCCTTGGGCTATAACCGTAAATAGTGTTGTTTAAAGCACTCCAATTATCTAGAGCTAAGGCTGTTCTTAGAAAAGCGTAAAGTTCAACCAATAAAATTTGCATTTAATCAAAGCAACACCTTTACTGACAGTATTAATAGCTAAAAAACTCTTAATCAGTGCAATTTTTTCTTTGAAAACCATGTCAATTAATTAACAAGCAATATTTTATTATCAATAGAGACTCACCATGACATCAATGAGTAAACCTTATTTACTGCGAGCATCGCTATTGGCTGGTTTTGCCATCTTTATGGGCGTGGCATTATCTTTTGTTGTTTACCAGTCAACTGAAAATGTAAAAACGAATGCGATAGATTTAGTGAGCCATCGAATTCCTATTTTAACCAGTATTAATGAGTTAATGGCTGACTTAAGTGAGCAAGAGCGAATTATCTATGAATATTATCGTTCACAAGATAATGATGTCTTTATTGAATCTTCAACATCGGTTAAAAATACTTTTGATATGCACTTGTCGGTTATATTGTCACAAGTACGTTTTGCTAAAGAGGCTAGTTTAATCGTTGAAGGACAAAAGGAAATCCAAGAATTGTTCAGCGAATTTTATCAAGCTATGCAGGTTGATGAAGATAACTGGGATGAAATGCGCGATATATTGACTAAGGTGACTACGGTACGAAAACAGTTATTACCCACGTTAAAGTCCGTAGAGATGCAAACGAAGAAAACGGTGGACGAAGGTCATCAAGCGACACTTGTGCAAATGGACATCTCTCATTGGTTGGTTATTCTTTATGGGATTGCCATTGTACTCATTGCAGGTGTTGTATCTTGGTACATTCGTTTGTATATACTCACACAAGCAAAGAACACTCGATTAGCACTGTTTTCACACCGTAATCCAAACCCAATTCTAAGCGTAAATAATTTAGGTGAAGTTGTCTTTGCCAATCCTGCCTGTGAAAAGTTACTACTATGTGTCGGGTATCAAGGTGATGAAGTTAACTATTTATTGCCGAATAATTTTTTATCTATTAGACAGCAGTTAAGTTCACAGCAAGAGCACAGTGTCATTATTGAACAAGTGCTTAACGAACGAATTTTACAAATAAGTGTTTATTGGCATAAAGAAATAGATGCCTATGATGTGCACATTATAGATGTTACTGAGCGTAAACTTGCTGAGGAGCAGGTTAACCACCTGGCATTTTATAATCAAGAAACAAACTTGCCTAATCAATACAAATTTAATGCTGATATTGATGAAGCTATTGAAAGTGATGAGTTATTTTCTATTGGTGTTTTTGCTATTCGAGCTTTTAGTGAGAAAGTGAGTACATTAGGTCTGGAAGCAACAGAAGCACTGGTTAAAGCGGTGGCAAATAAAATATCGCAGGCATTACCTATAGGTGTTTACTTTTATCAAACCAATGATAGTCAGTTTGGCCTGTTATGCCGCAACAGCAATAACTCATTAGCGTTACAACAATTGACTCAAGCCGTGACTGATGTTGCTGAACAGTCGCTTATTACCCATTGTGGTGAGTTTTTTGTTGAGATGGACTTTGGTTATAGCTGTTATCGGATTCATGGTGATGACCGTAATGTGTTAATCAAAAATGCTCATAGCGCTTTGGCGATAGCGAGTGAAGATGAACATAATAACTTTTGTTTATACGAAGCTACCTTCTCACGAGACAGACAAGCTAATAGCGAGTTAATTAATAAACTACGTCATGCGGTTGATAAAAAAGAATTGTTTTTAGTTTTTCAACCTCAACTTGATATTCAAAGTAACCAGGTTACCGGTATTGAAACTCTCGTTAGGTGGCGACACGGTGATAACATCATATCACCAGCCGATTTTATTCCACTTGCGGAGCAGTCAGGGTTAATCATACCCATAGGGACTTGGATACTAGAGCAAGCGTGTCAGTTTGCTAAGCACTTAGTCGATTCGGGTTATATCGATATTATTGTGGCGGTGAATGTTTCTCCACGACAATTTACTCACCCTCAATTTTGTCACACAGTACAGAGTGTTCTTGCGAATGTGGGGTTAGCACCACAAAACCTCGAATTAGAAATTACCGAAGGGGTCTTTATGCACAATGAAGAAAATACCCTTGCCGTGTTGCAGCAATTAAAATCAACAGGGTTACATTTATCAATAGATGATTTTGGAACCGGCTATTCATCACTTTCATATTTAAAACGTTTCCCTATTGATAAGTTAAAAATAGATCAATCATTTATTCGTGATTGTCATCAAAATGATGACGATAAAGCTATTATCGAAACCATCGTCTCTTTAGGGAAGAGCTTAAATTTATCATTAATTGCCGAAGGTGTAGAAGAGGAAAGTCATGTTGAATTCTTAAGAGGGTTAGGTTGTAACGAAATACAGGGCTACTGGTTTAGTAAACCCATTTTGCCAGATCAGCTAGTTGCTTTATTAGTGGAGAAGGGCGGTGACATTCAAGTTGAGCCATTAAAGTCTATACCTACGACCTAAATAGGCTTCGTTAGAATGAGAATTTTGCTACACAGCTAAGAAATGCTTTACTGTGTAGCGAGCTAATAGCTTTTAGTTAATACAATTAAGCTAAAGTACGATTAAATAATTCTACACACATACCATAGACTCTTAGGGCGAGCTGAGGATCATAACGTTCACCTTCATCACGCATAAAGGCATGGGAGGCATTAAATTCATGCCATGAAAAAACATTCCCAGAAGCTAATAAATTTTTATGAATAAGCATGCGACCTTCATCAGGAATATGAGGATCTTGTTTACCAAAAATCATTAACAACTCTGCTTTGATATCTTTGGTGCGTGTAAGTGAATCATTATTATCATTACTTGGCAAATCACCCGAGTGAATATCTGTCGCATACAAGCAGGCGGCAGCTAAAATATTATCATTTAATGCAGCGCGATAAGCTAGATGTCCACCGATACAAACCCCCATAGTCCCTATCTTGTCAGAGCAGTAAGCTTGTTGTTTGATAAAGTCTACCAATGCTTGGGTATCACTATCATGATGCTCTAAAGGTTTAGCCCACTTATCTTGATTACCTTTGTCTTTACCAGCATCATCGTAGCCTAATACAGTGCCTATAGGGTTTAACTCATGAAATACTTCAGGTACTAATACCACAAAACCATGACCTGCCATTAGTGCTGCAGTTCTTGCTATTGGCGCTGTCTGCTGAAAAATTTCTGAATAAAAGATAACTGTGGGAAATTTACCTTGTGCTTGTGGACGGTAAACATAGGTACGCATTGTGCCTGTAGGAGTTTCAATATCATGGCTGTGTTGTTGGATTATCATTATTATTAAAGTGTCCTTGTATTTGATAAGAGCATTAAGGGATGTTGGAATTTAGTTTACGCCTAGACTCACAAGAAAAATAGTATCTCCTGACTATTTAAAATTTAAAGCGTATAATAAAGAAGCAATACAATGGGGTAACGACTTAACGTTATAACTTTGCCGTAATTAGTAATACATTTTAATAGGATAAATCATGAATAAACAAAAAAAGATAGCAGCGAAAGCTATTAGTGTTAAAGCAAATAGAAGTGAAACAGAGCTAGGCAGAGGGCAAATTAAAGATAATTTTTTAGCGGCATTAGTTACATCAAAAGTATATAAAATGCAGGTGGTTAACGCTAAAAAAGGCAAAGGTTCATATCAGCGTAAAGCTAAGAATTCTCGAGGAGAGTCTTATTTAATAGCGGCTTAAGTAATTATACCAATTGCACTAATTAAGTGAACATTTTCAAATGGCCTAAATATCCAATAACTTCGTTGCTTTCAATCCCAATAGTCAACTATTGCTCAATCAAGCGCCTTGTTCTTGAATATTTATTTTCATTGAATTCTGCACCTTAATTTATTCAAATGGTATTGCTCAAAGCCCTTATTAAATAAGACTTTCTGTCCTAATAACCTTTTAAGCGAGCAGTTCTTAGCTAAGAGTTCATTACTGCTTACTTCAATACATTCAACCAATCCTGTGGACTCAAGTAATTTGCTAATTTAGCCTCGCTACTGCCTTCATCTGCTTGGAAGTTATACTCCCAACGCGCAAGGGGTGGCATAGACATCAAAATAGACTCCGTTCTACCACCAGACTGTAAACCAAACAAAGTACCTCGATCAAATACTAAGTTAAATTCAACGTAGCGACCACGACGATATAGCTGGAATTGACGCTCTTGTTCACTGTACTCAATATCTTTACCACGCTGCATAATTGGCACGTATGCATCAATAAAACCTTGACCAACTGCTTTGACATAATCAAAACAAGTATCGAAATCCCATTGATTTAAATCATCAAAAAATAAACCACCTACGCCACGTGTTTCCTCACGATGTTTTAAATAAAAATACTCATCACACCATTTTTTATGATCGTTATAAACGTTGTCACCAAACGGCTGACATAAGTCGTATGCTGTTTGATGCCAGTGCTGAACATCTTCATCATTAGGATAAAAAGGGGTTAAATCAAAACCACCCCCAAACCACCACACTGGTTTTTCACCTTCTTTTTCAGCAATAAAAAAACGCACATTAGCGTGTGATGTTGGTATATGAGGATTTTTAGGATGAATCACCAATGAAACACCACAAGCTTGCCAAGTTCTTCCAGCAAGCTCTGGGCGATGGGCTGTAGCAGAAGGAGGGAGTTTATCGCCAGATACCACTGAAAAATTAACACCACCTTGTTCAACGATAGTGCCATTAGTCATTACACGTGTTCTACCGCCGCCCCCTTCTTTACGCAGCCAGTTATCTTCTACAAATTTACCAGAGCCGTCAGCTTCTTCCAAAGCCTGACAAATTCTACCTTGTAGGTTTTTAAAAAAGGTGATTACTTGAGTTATATTTATTTCTTCGGTGGTTATCGCTTTATTCGGCATTGTTTGCTTCTTTATCATGGGAGGTTTTGTATGTGGTAATGTTGGATATTGTAGATAATGGCCGCCAAAGTGTCAAAAGGCTATAAATAGCCTTTATTTGATTAGCTACCGATGTTTTTATTAGAAATAATACACGATTAAGGCTTATCCATTTTGAGTGTTATTGGCGAGAAATCTTTCAAGGTTATTTATTAATTCAGCAAAGTCTTCATGCATTGTAACTAATAATTGCTCGAGCTCAGCCATTTTTTTATTGTTAATGGCAAGCTCGATATTGAGAGCACATTGAGCTAGTTTTTTTGCTTCAAGATTAGCACTTGAACCTTTCACTTTATGAGCTATTTCACCAACTAACTTATAATCTTTAGCTTTTATTGCCTTTGTTAGGCTGCCCATTTCAATGGGCATATCTTGGCAAAATAGGGTAACTATGCGCTCAGCTAAAAGCTGATTTTGCCCAACTCTTTTATAAAAGGCGTCTTTACCCCAAGAGATATCTGTTTTATTTTCTGTATTTGTTAATGCTGTATTATCATTATTACGGATAGCATTTGATGACTTAGCCGAGTTAACAAGTGTTTTGGGCGTATTCAACGCTTTTAATAAGCTATTTTCTAAGGCTTCAACATCTATTGGTTTAGTTAAATAATCATTCATGCCTGCATTAATACATTTGTCTCGATCACCACTCATAGCATTTGCCGTCATAGCGATGATGTGAATATTTTTATAAGCTTGTTGAGACTTTCGGATAGTTTTAGTTGCAGAGTAGCCATCCATAATAGGCATCTGGCAGTCCATTAAGATTACATCATAGTAATCTTGCTCCAAAAGGTTTAATGCCTCTTGACCGTTATTTGCTATTTCTACTTGAGCACCTAATTTGATTAATAGGTTTTCAGCGACAATTTGGTTGATAGTATTATCTTCTACTAACAATATACGAGTAGATTTAGGCAAAGGCTTCACCGTTATCTTTTTGCCAATTGATTGAGCTGGCAATAAGTTCTGCGATATTTTAGTGTTGGCTTTATTTGCCACTAGTACAAGTGCTCTTGCTAAATCAGAGGTGATAACTGGCTTTGGCAAGCTAAAATCAAAACCTAAATCAGTAAAATATTGGGCATCTCCTGGCTTTGCTAAAGAAGTAAGCATAATAAGTTTAAGATGATCTAACTGCTCATTACCTCTGATTTTTTGACACAACTCAGCGCCATTTACTTCAGGCATCAGCATATCTAGAATAGCAATATCAAAACAATTATCTTTATCTATTTCTATACTTTTTGTTAAAAGAGATAAAGCTGAGGCAGCACTGTCTGCTTGGGTAACAGCTGCACCCCAAAGTGTCAGTTGGCTGTATAGTACTTCTCTGTTGGTTTTATTATCATCTACGATTAATATCCTGTATGCAGATAAGTCTAATTGCGGCAACTCGGCTTTAATTGACTCACAGGGCTCTAATAACAGAGTGAAATTAAAGCTGCTGCCTTGACCTTGTTTACTGGTTACAGTGATGTCGCCATCCATTAACAGGCATAATTTTCTTACGATTGCCAAACCTAAACCGGTACCACCATATTGGCGAGTAGTTGAGCTATCCTCTTGGGTGAAGCGTTCAAACATAGAGTCTAGTTTATGCTGAGCTATGCCTATTCCAGTATCGCTTACTGAACAGGAAAATAGCAGTTTATTATCATCCATGATGTCGATCTTGGTATTGATGACAACTTCTCCCTGAGAAGTAAACTTAATGGCGTTACTTATTAAATTTGTCAGTATTTGTTTGATCCTATGAGGATCACCTTTGGTGACAACATTTTTTAATTGTGATACATCTACTATCAACTCTAAGCCTTTTTCATGGGCATTATGGGCCATTGTTGAACTAAGGCTGCCAATTAAATCTTCTAAATGAACATCTACAGATTCAATGGTTAACTTATCGGCTTCAATTTTTGAAAAATCAAGAATGTCATTAATGATATTTAATAAGGATAACGCACTAACTGTTGCTAAATGAGTGTAATTGTTTTGCTCATGGGTCATTTCACTTTGCTTTAACAAATTAAGCATACCAATAACACCATTAAGTGGTGTGCGTATCTCATGGCTCATAGTGGCCATAAAATCAGATTTTACTTGGTTGCTACTCGTTAATTCTTTAGCTTGAGATTCTAATTGTTCAATGGCTAAAGCCATTTTACTATTGGCAAACTTTACCTGCTGCTGTTTATTGCTCATTTCTATATTTGAATTGGTAAGTTTTTTTGCATCTTTTTTTATTCTACTGACAAAGATGAATAACACTAAAGTTATTAGGGCTATCATGGCAAATAAAACAATAAAAGTGGCTTGTAAAGATGATTGCGCGGCAAATTGAGCTTTGTTGATAGGTAAAATAACTTCCATTACACCCCGTACATCACCGAGTTTCCAATCATTTTTAGGTGTTTTTTCATGACTGTTATGACAATCGACGCAGCCTGAACGCATTACATCTGCAATCGCATAACGAATAGACATCTGACCATTCACTTCTTCAAAACGAAAGAAAGCTTGCTCCGGATTTTTAGTTAAGCTTTGCCAAGCTTGTTGAGAGAAGTCTTGATTAAAGATTGCCTTATTTTCTTGCTCTCGCCATGGAAAGGGGTACCGACTGTATAAAAACGTTTGTGCACCAGATTGGAATTTGCCTATTTCTTTACCTAAGGCCATGCTTAATGTGGCAGGTAAAGGGATAGAGTTTTTAATGTTTTTGTAATCGTGACTGATGGTGATGTTTTGTTTCTTTGCCGTATTAACTACTTCTTCGGTATAAAGGGTACGAAAGGCAGACAATGCTTCTAAGTAGCGTTGAGCATTTATTTTTGATGTTTGATGGGTTAATGTTTGCGTAGTGCTCGCTAGAAAGGAATAAGCAATTACTATGCCTGTAACCATAAGGAACACAGCTATTTGTAAAGGAAATCGTATAAAGAACTCACCTATGTTAACTTTCCAAATAATAAATTTTTTTAACATAGATTCCAAGTTCATTTTAAAAGTTCAGTAAAAGTTTACCATCTATCTCTTATATATAGTTCACAAATCATTTTATCTCATAATATTTTTCAATCATTTAACTCAATTTAGATGAAGACTTTTATCTGCCTACTAGATAAACATTGAAAGTAAATCGCTGTATTGCCTTGATATCCAAATAAACTGTTTATTGCACTCTATTGATACCTTGCGCACTACGGAGGTGCGATCGACGCTTTCTTGTGTTTCGAATTGGTGCATTTAGTGTTTTACTTACCAAGTGTTTATTCTTAATCGCCTGAAAGATAAGGGTATTATGTGTTGGCTTGTTTTGTGCTTTGTAGATCACAGTTATTGAATCATTCATCATGGAAATCATTATGACCAAAGCGTTTATCGCCTGTTTAACACTACTTAGCCTCTTTATCCCTTCAATTGCGTGGGCAGATGAGGCGCAACTTAATGGTGCAAACACTAGTTGGGTATTAACTTCAACGGCATTAGTTCTATTAATGACACTACCAGGTCTTGCACTGTTTTATGGCGGTTTAGTTCGAAAAAAGAATGTCTTATCCATTTTAATGCAGTGTTTTGCCATTGGTTCTATTTCATCAATCTTGTGGTTATTAGTCGGTTATAGTTTAGCGTTTACTGAAGGTAATGCTTTTATTGGCGATTTCAGTAAGGTGATGATGTCTGGCATTGCTAAAGATGCTTTGTCGGGGGATATTCCTGAGAGCCTATTTATGCTCTTTCAAATGACCTTTGCCGTGATAACACCAGCGTTAATTATTGGTGGCTTTGCTGAGCGTATGAAGTTTTCAGCGGTATTACTTTTTAGTGGTCTTTGGTTATTAGCCGTTTATGCACCGGTTACCCATTGGGTCTGGGGCGGTGGTTGGTTAGCTGATATGGGGGTTTATGATTTTGCTGGTGGTATTGTGGTGCACATCACTGCTGGTACCGCTGCCTTAGTTGCCGCTATGGTTGTTGGTCCACGTAGAGGGTTTCCAAAAACACCTATGTTGCCACATAACTTAACCATGACAGTTACTGGTGCAGGTATGTTATGGGTAGGTTGGTTTGGTTTTAATGGTGGTAGTGCTTTAGCGGCTAATGGTGATGCATCAATGGCCATGTTAGTTACTCATATCTCAGCTGCAGCAGGTACACTAACTTGGGCCGCTATTGAATGGAAAAAGTTTGGTAAAGCCAGTGTCTTAGGTGCGGTTACTGGTATGGTCGCAGGGCTAGGTACTATAACTCCTGCCTCTGGTTTTGTAGGTCCTGGTGGCGCGTTAGTTATTGGTATTAGCGCTGGTTTTGTTTGTTTTTATTCAACAGTTTATATCAAACAAACATTAAAAATCGATGATTCGTTAGATGTCTTTCCTGTTCATGGTGTTGGCGGTATTTTAGGTACGTTATTGGTTGGTGTATTTTCTGCGACAAGCCTAGGTGTTTTTAGTGGCTATGGATTTGCAGAGGGCATAACAACCATGGCTGAACAAATAGGCGTTCAGCTTATTGGTATATTTTCTACACTGATTTACACCGCAGTAGTTACTTATATTATCCTTAAATTGGTTGGTTTGATGACAGGAGGCTTACGTGTAGATGAGGAGCAAGAAGTCAACGGTTTAGATCAGTCTGCACATGAAGAATCAGGTTATCATTTATAGCCCCTATTATAATTTCTTTTTATAGATATAGGTAAGCGGTTTTAATTGCACGCTACTCACTCATAAATATATTTAAAAAGCGCTTCGGCGCTTTTTTTGTTTCTAGCTAAGCATCCCTTGTCATTATTCTGCAATATTAACGACATTAAATAGTCACACTTCTAAAACATTTCTGTCATTTACTCCGCTTAATATGTACGCAAATTTACTTACATGAACATTTTCTTACCACTAGATACATAACTTTAAAAAGTCAGCGTATTTTATTGGTAAAAATTAATCCTTCATTAATTGCTGCGGAGCAAATGAAATGCAAACTAAAAATCTTTTTAAGTACAGTGTAATAGCAACGGCCTTAACTGTTGGTTTAACGGCTTGTGGTGGTGATATCAATTTAAGCTCAAATGTAGATGATTCAGTGGGGGATACTTATATTGAAAACCCAACACCAACTACCCCTGCACCAGTTGATGGAAAATCATTACCAGGTAAAGCCAATACCGCACTAAGCACTGAAGTTTCAGCTAGCCTTGGTTTTGATGTGCAGGTACAGGTCCTTGACAATAACATTGAAGAAAACACCACCTTAGTTGCAAGCATTGACGGCAAACCCGTAATGTACGCAATTAGTGGGGCACTTGAAGTCGGTGGTTCTCTGACCGCAGCAGCACTGAGTCGTAGTTCAAATGCTACAACCGTAAAAGCTCGTAACCCTGAAACAGACGTAGTGCTTACTATTGAACCAGGTGCAGTGTTATTTGGTCAGTCAGGTAATGATTATATTGTTGTTCATCGTGACGCAAAAATAATGGCGGAAGGGTCTAAAACCAACCCTATTATCATGACATCACTACAAGATGTTAAAGGCGAAGCTACGGCCGCAGGGCAATGGGGCGGTGTCGTTATTTTAGGTAATGCACCTTCAAATAAATGTCCAACGGATGGTAGTGACTGTGCGCTTCAAGTGGAAGGTGTTGCTGAAGGTGCTGTTTTTGGCGGCACTGACTGGGAAGATAATTCAGGTGTTTTAAAGTATGTTGTTGTTAAATATGCCGGTTTTGAAATAGCACCAGATAATGAATTAAACGGTATTACCTTTGGTGGTGTTGGCTCAGGAACAACGGTTGATTATATTCAAGTACATAGCAATGCTGATGATGGTGTTGAATTCTTTGGTGGCGCGGTGAATGCAAAACATTTGGTCTTAACGGCTAACAAAGATGACAGTGTTGATTGGGATAACGGCTATAAAGGCAAGCTTCAACATATTTATATTGAACATGCTAAAAATGCTGGTGAAGCTAACCGTGGCATTGAAGGTGACAATGACGGCTCTAGCCCTGATAAAACGCCACAATCAAACCCTACTATCGCAAACATGACCATTATCGGTAATAACTTTGATACGGCAGATAAAGACTCTGAAGGTATTTATTTACGTGAAGGTAGTGCAGCTAAAATTTTCAATACACTCATCACAGGTCCTAGTGAAATGGGTGAATGTTTAGAGCTTGAGGGCGGTGAAACCTCGTCAGTCACTGTTGATAATGCCAATAACGGCAAAATTGTTATGCAAAATGTAATGATTGCGTGTAACAACGATGAAAACTTTAAAAATGCTAAAGCCGATGATAAATCAGTGTTACTTGATTTAGCTAAATGGTTTGGCGCTGAAACATCAAATAGTGTCACTACTTCTGTATTGATTGGTGAAACAGGTATTCCTGATAGTGGTTCACCGTTAATTGCCGAGGGTGCTGGTCAGGATGTTGCGACTACCCAAGATGCTTTCTTTGATACAGTTGCTCACATAGGTGCACTTGATGGAAGCGACGACTGGCGACAAGGTTGGGCATTTGGTTTTGGTGGTGGTGTAGTTACCGCATCAGCTGAAACTGAAGGTTGTCCTACAGGCACTAGTGCAATATCACCCGCTGATGGTGTCACAACAACCTGTCAACTAAGTGGCAATATCATCAGTAATCTAACGCTAACGGCTAATAACTTATATGCTTTAAGTGGTCCGGTATTTGTTGGTAATGATAAAGCCGACAGTGCAACGTTAACGATTGAAGCAGGCACTACTATCTTTGGTCGCTCAGGTGGCGATTATTTAGTGGTAAGCCGAGATTCAAAAATTGAAGCCAACGGCACGGCTAGTTTACCTATTACGTTTACCTCAAGCGAAGATATTAGCTCAGGTGTGACAGGCTCAGGGCAATGGGGCGGTATTGTCTTGTTGGGTAATGCGCAATCAAATAAATGTCCTAGCGATGGCAGTGATTGTGCTTTACAAGTTGAAGGCGTACAAGAAGGTGCGGTGTTTGGCGGTACAGATGATACCGACAGCTCAGGTACTTTACGTTATGTTGTTGTTAAACATGCTGGGTATGAAATTGCCCCTGATAATGAGCTTAACGGCATTACTTTTGGCGGCGTTGGCTCAGGTACAAAAGTAGAATACATTCAAGTACATGAAAATGCTGATGATGGTATTGAGTTCTTTGGTGGAACGGTTAATGCTAAGTATGTGGTATTAACATCTAATCAGGATGATAGCGTTGATTGGGATAATGGTTATCGTGGCAACTTGCAATATGTGTTAGTAAAACATGCGCCAGATAATAGTGCCGCCAATCGCGGTATTGAAGGTGATAACGACGGTTCAACACCAAACAAACAGCCACAATCAAACCCTACTATTGCCAACATGACTATCATAGGTAACGCTTTTGATACTGCGGATAAAGACTCTGAAGGGGTGTATTTACGTGAAGGTACTCGTGCACAGCTGCACAACTTTGTTGTAACTAATGCTGCTGGCGAGTGTTTTGAAATAGAAGGTGGTACAACGACTTCAGTAACTGCAGACCAAGCCATTGCTGGTGAAACGGTTATTTCAAACTCAGTATTTGCTTGTCAAGAAAACTTCAAAAGCGCTAAAGCGGAAGATAAAACCGTGTTACTAGATACACAAGACTGGGCGCTTAATCAAAACCCTGAGTTGAATGTGAACAATAGCACCGCCTTAGACATGGCCGCGGTACTTGACGGCATATTCACTATCGATACCACACCGGCAAAAGACTTTACCAGTCATGCGTTTTTTGAAAACGCTAAACACATAGGTGCAGTATCTGCGGATAACGATTGGACGGCTAATTGGACAGTAGGTTTAGACGATTAACCTGCCTTTACTATCAATAGCACAGTAGCTATTACCTTAGGTATTACTGCGACTAACAAGCATTCATTTAGTCGCAGTATCTTAACCTAAGCCATAAAACTATTACCCAATAGTAAATAGTAACTAAACCCCAATTAAATACCTGCTAATCCCGGTAGTTCTCCTGTTAATGAGGTTAACAATGAATACAAGGTTAAAACATTTGAGTCTTGCTATTGCAGCAAGTTTATCTATCAACTCGGCCTATGCAGAAACGTCAACATCTGACATCACTGCTCAAGAAAGCGCTGATGAACAAGTGATGGAAGAAGTCATAGTCAAAGCCAGTCGCTTAAAAGGAACAGCAAGCGCGGTTATGCAAGAGCGTAAAAACCAAGCTTTTATCGCTGATATTCTTGGCGCAGAACAAATAGCACGTACGGGTGATTCAGATGCTGCTGCTGCATTACGCCGAGTAACAGGTATCACCCTAGTTGATGGAAAATACATTTATGTGCGAGGTTTAGGTGAGCGTTTTTCAAGTACACAGCTAAATGGCGCTGCTGTGCCTAGCCCAGATCCTACTCGAACCGTAATACCATTGGATTTGTTTCCCTCTTCTATTATCGAATCTTTATCCGTGCAAAAATCATATTCAGCCGCTATGCCTGCGCATTTTGCCGGTGGTAATGTTGATGTGCGATTAAAAACTATTCCCTCGGATTTTGTATTTTCCATGCAAGGGAAACTGGGTGGCAATACCAATAACTTTGATGATGGTCTTAGTTATAACGGCGGTGAAGATGACTGGTATGGCATTGATGATGGTACCCGTGCAGCACCCGACTCATTAAAAAAACTATGGAGTAGTTATACCTCAATAAATGATCTGTCACAGCAGGATAATCGTCAAATAGCAGCACAGCTAAATCGTGATTATGATCCTGAGAAATCTAGCATCAAGCCAAATACCGGATTTGATGTGACCTTGGGAAATCGGTTCGATTTTGATGACTTTCGCTTAGGCTTCCTCACGGCTGTGTCTTATGACAATAAGTGGCAAGTGTCTGAAGAATATGAAGGCCAAGACTTTACCTTTCAAGAAGGTAAAGAAGATGAAAGTGATAGCTGGTCAATGGTGCGTGGTTTTGATGATATTCAATCAACAGAGCATACCGTTCGATTCTCTGGCATGTTTAATGTCGGTTTAGAATTTCAGCGTGATCACCGTATCGATGTCAGCTCGTTAATTTTACACGATACCCGTGATGAAGTTCGCGATAAACTTGGCAATACCAACAATGCCACCATCAGTGATGGTTTGCGGGTACGTGATAGCGAAGTTATCTATGAAGAGCGAGAAATGATCGCCAATCAAATTCGAGGAACACATAACTTTTCAGAGCTATGGAACTTAGGTGCCGATTGGTTCTATTCTGATGCGCGTTCAAATCGTTATGCACCAGGTAATATTTCAACGCGATATATCATTGCTGATGGGTATAACGGCCAACCAGAAGACGGTATTTTTGACCCCGTCAACGAAAGCTCCTTACGAAAAGCGACTACCTCTTCGCGCTACAGCTTTCAAGATTTAGACGATAATGTTGAAAATTACGGCTTTAGCGTTTCGTTACCGCTTAATTTCACAGGGGTAGAGATAGAGCTCAAAGCGGGTGGTAACTTTGTTGAAAAAACACGTAATGCATTGGCAAGACGCATTGATGTCAATACCTTAGCTTTTGATAATTTGGACCTCTCAGGTCATCAAATGAGTATCATCTTAAATGATGATGTTATGTTAAATCATCCACTTGCCGGCAATGAATTAATCATTCGTGATACCTCGGTAGCGGGTGATGATTATTATTCTGCACAAATGGTTGATGCTTACTTTTTTGAATCGGATTTTTTCTTTGCCGAGCAATGGCGAGCAACGGTTGGTGTGCGTTATGAAGACTTCCGTCAAGTCGTTGCACCGCTAGACCCGGCAACAGGAAAGTTTGATTTACCGGCAAAACCAACCGTTGAGGATTTAGAAGCACTGGCTTTTAAAGATGATGATGTCTTTGGTGCACTAGCGTTAACTTATATCCTTGATGACGAAGTACAGTTTCGAGCCTCTTATGCACAAACAACTATTCGTCCTGATATTCGAGAAGTTGCGCCTGCGACCTATATTGATCCGCTGACAGGCTTTCCTATTGGCGGTACACCCAGCGTTAGAAGTACTTTAATAGATAACTTTGATCTTCGCTGGGAATGGTATCCACAAACCGGTGAAAACCTATCTGTGGGTTTGTTTTATAAAGACATGGATCAACCTATAGAAGCGGTGCAATCACCTGCGCAAGATGGACCGCCATTAATTAGGATCGCTAATGCCGAAGATGGTTATGTTTACGGTATGGAAGTTGAGTTTTTAAAAGACTTTGGTTTCTTAGGTAATGTGCAAGGTGACTTTGCCGGATTAAGTGGTGATAACTTCTTTTTATCGGGTAACTTTACTATAAGTGAATCAGAAATTAACATTGATACCCAAAAAGTGGTTGAGCAAACTGGCGTTTCTACCACGATTACCAATCCCACACGTGCTATGACAGGACACTCACCTTGGGTCGTTAACTTGAACTTAGGTTGGGATGCACCTAATGGTAATCACAGTGCAACCTTAGCTTATAACGTCTTTGCAGAACGTATAATCATACCTGGCATTGATGGTAAAGATGACGCCTACGAGCAGCCATTTCACTCACTAGATATGGTATATACCTACTATCCTACCTACTCATCAACGTTAAAATTTAAGGTGCAAAACATCTTAAACCAGAAAAAAGAAATTGAGTTCGAAGACACGTTAATGCGTAGTGAAACCAAAGGTGTAGCTTTTGAAGTCGCCTTGAAGTGGGACTTTTAATAAACGCCTGCAACCCTTAACTAGGTAATACTTAGGTAATCATCAGGTAATAAAATAGCTCGATACTTTCTTGTACAATTTTGCGCAGTATAGCTACCCCAACCGCTATACTGCGTTTTTTATTCTCCCCATTTCTATAAGCCCTGTATCAAGTTGTCACCAAACAGACACATTAATGCAACTTAAGTGTCATCTGTTTACCGTTTAAGTGTCACATTCCCTCGGTAAAATTCGCCTCATACTATTAATGCTCTTATTCCATCACACAAACAGACTGTTTGTAGATAGTTAATTAGCATTATCAATTTTAGCGAAGAAGGTAAACCTATGAAGTTATCTAAACTAGCGCAAGCAAGTTTGTTGTTAAGCGTAAGTGCCACCAGCTTAATATGCCCATCACTATCACTTGCAGAGCAACTATCAAAAGACAGTAGTAATCAACTCAGTCATGTTGTTGATGCAGGGAAAAACATCAATCACTCTGCGGCTAAGTCACAGCAGAGAGTGAATAATTTAACTGAGCAAACACAAAGTAAGTTGCAGCAGTTTCACGGTGTTACCAAAGAGCTTGAAGGGTTAACTGTTTATAACCAGCAGATGCAAAGTCAACTTGATAACCAAGTGGCCGAGTTGACTCAAATCGCACAATCGATGACTCAAGTGAGTGTCATTGAACGTCAAATATCGCCCTTGATGGCACGTATGATAACAACGCTTGAAAGCTTTGTTGCTCTAGATGTGCCGTTTTTAACACAAGAGCGTAGCAAACGTATTGGTGATTTAAATACCATGATGACTCGTGCTGATATTGCTGTTTCTGAAAAGTTTCGCCGTGTATTAGAAGCCTACCAAATAGAAGTTGATTATGGGCGTACTATTGAAGCTTACAGCGGAAAAATAGCTATTGATGGACAACCAATGGATGTCGATTTTCTACGTATTGGTCGTATTAGTTTGGTTTATCAAACACGTGATGGCAGTAAATTAGGACTGTGGCATCAACAAAGTGAACAATGGCAGCCTTTATCACAAGACTACCGTTTAGGTATCAATAAAGCACTTCGTATTGCACGTAAACAACTATCGCCAGACTTGATATTTGTGCCTTTAGCTCACACAGCCACTTCAACAGCAGAGTAATCCTGATGACAAATTCTAAGAGAAAAGTAGCAAACGTTAATCTTTCAAACGTTTTGCTCACGTGTAAAACCTTGCTTACTGCGTCAGTGGCAACTTTATTATTTTGTTCAACTAACAGTTATGCAAAACCTGCTGGGAATTTAGATCAACTTTTACAGCAGCTTAAACAAGGTGAAATAGCGCAGACTGAGCAGAATAAGGCGCGCGAAGCAGAATTTAAAGCCAAGGTTGGCCAGCAGCAATATATGCTTAATGACGTGTCAACACAGCGTAATAATGCTTTGAAGCTAAGTACTGAATTAGAGCAGAGCTTCGAAAACAATGAAGTACAATTGGCGAACAAAAGTGAAGTGCTGGATAAACGCTTAGGTGAGTTAAAAGAGTTATTTGGGGTGTTACAACAAGTCTCAGGTGATACTCGTAGTAAGTTTCAAACGTCAGTGGTTTCTGCAGAAATACCTAATCGTGGTGAGTTTTTAGATACTTTTGCACAAAGCATGGGTGCCAGCTCAAAATTAGCGTCAATTGAAGAAATTGAGCGTCTATGGTTTGAACTACAAAGAGAAATGACACAAAGCGGTAAAGTCAGCGAATTCAACCGTGAAGTTGTGCTTGCTGATGGTCAGAGTATACAAGCTCAAGTGACACGTATTGGTGGTTTTGGCTTGGTTTCTGATGGTAAGTATCTTGAGTATATCGATGAAACAGGCACGGTAGCTGAGTTAATTAGGCAACCATCAAAGCGCTATCTAGATTCAGTTAACGACTTAGAGAGCAACTTAGCTCAAGGTGGGGCAGGGCAAACAGTCGCTTTTGCTTTAGACCCAACGGGTGGCTCAATACTTAACTTACTGGTACAAGCGCCTGATCTTCGTGAGCGCATCGACCAAGGTGGCCCTGTTGGTTACATTATTCTAGGTATTGGTTTGATTGGTTTATTGATTGCACTTGAGCGTTTAATCAGCTTAATGATCATTGGCTCTAAAGTATCACGTCAATTAAAAAGCGATAAAATATCCAACAACAACCCCCTTGGTCGTGTGATGTTGGTAAAAGAGCAAAATCCAGCTTTAGATACTGAAACTTTAGAACTTAAGTTATCAGAGTCAATATTACGTGAATTACCTAAACTGTCGAGTAAGCTAACGCTCATTAAAATCATTTCAGTGGTTGCACCGTTAATTGGTTTACTCGGTACGGTTACCGGCATGATAACTACCTTCCAAGCCATTACTTTATTTGGCACTGGCGATCCTAAACTGATGGCAGGTGGTATTTCACAAGCGCTAGTCACGACAGTGTTAGGCCTAGTTGTTGCTATTCCCATGGTCTTTATCTTTGCTTACCTTAACGGCCGTAGCAAAAATATTGTCAATATTTTACAACAAGAAAGCACAGGTATTATTGCTGAAAGGGCTGAGCGTTCGGTGCAGTTGACGGATTCTTCTGCTAACAAACTTGCAGGTCAAGGAGCATAAACTGTGGCTCTTTTAATGGAACTGGCACAGCTTACCAATACCGCTACAGCGTTCAGTGAAATACGTGAGTTTATGGATACGGGTGGGCAGGTACTTACGGTTATTGCTGTAGTCATCTTTATCATGTGGCTACTCATTTTTGAACGCTTTGTTTTTGTTTTTTATAGCTATAAAAGTATGAAACAACACTTGATTTCTAGTTGGAAATCTCGCCAAGAGCATAGCTCTTGGTATGCCCAGCACATTCGATTAGCGCTTATTTCACGTGGTACCACGAAATTGAATCGCAACTTGATATTGATTCAATCGTTAGTGGTGTTATGCCCGTTACTTGGTTTACTTGGCACTGTGACAGGCATGATTGAAGTATTTGATGTAATGGCTATATCAGGCAGTGGTAATGCACGTTCAATGGCCTCCGGCGTTTCACGCGCCACTATCCCAACAATGGCGGGCATGGTTGGCTCTTTATCGGGTGTGTTCACCATTACCTGGCTAAGACGCCATGCTAAAAAAGAAGCTGAGTTACTCGCAGATAACTTAACGTAGGCGGGAATTCATTCGCGCAAATGAGCAGTTAATATAGCGTTGTAGGCGGGAATTTATTCGCGCAAATGGGCAGTTAATATAGCGTTGTAGGCGGGAATTTATTCACGCTAATAACAGACAACAAGTTAAATATAATTATTAGGAATAAACATGCGCCACTTAAATAAGATGTTGCAAGAGCAAGACGAAAAAGAAGAAATTGATATGACACCTATGTTGGATGTTGTGTTTATTTTATTAATCTTTTTTATCGTCACCGCTTCGTTTGTCAAAGAAGCGGGTATTGATGTTAACCGCCCAGAAGCAGCAACCGCGGTTAAAAAAGAACGCGCTAATATCCTTGTTGCTATTAGCGACAAAGGTGATATTTGGATCAACAAACGTAAAGTTGATATTCGCAGTGTGCAAGCGAACATTGAACGCTTAAAGGCAGAAAACCCACAAGGGACTGTTGTTATTCAAGCAGATAAAAAATCCACTACAGATACACTTATTAAAGTCATGGACTCTGCTAGGGCTGCCGGTGTCTTTGATGTATCAATAGCCGCGCAAGAAGCCTGATACAAAAGAGTCGTAAGGAGTAATTATGAAACAGCCAATTTTAAGAAGTGGTATTCGCTATGTGATGGCAGCAACCTTAGCACTAATAATGACATTTGTTTTGCTTTGGGGCATGCAACAACTTATTGCGGGTGGCAATAACGCCATGACAGACCCGGTTAAAGGCAATGTGCTCGATTTTATTCGGTTAAAACAAGATGAAGCTGTGGCGAAGAAAGAACGGAAACCGCAAAAACCACCAAAACCTAAAGAGCCGCCACCGCCAATGGTTGCGCCTGCGATGCAACAAACAAATCCCAACGCACAAGGCGTAAGTAGTCAGTTTGCCGCAGAGATACAAATGGATTCTGGCTTAACAGGCGGGTTAAGTTTAGATAATACCGATGGAGATTATTTACCTATTGTCAAAGTAGCTGCAGTGTACCCTCGTCGTGCACAATCACGTGGTATCGAGGGCTTCGTTATTGTCGAATTTATTGTCAGTAAAAGCGGGGCGGTTAAAAACGCCCGTGTTGTCAATGCAAACCCTGAAGGTGTATTTGACCGTGCAGCATTAGACGCGGTAGCAAAATTTAAATACAAACCTCGTGTGGTCGATGGCATAGCGATGGAAGTTGCTGGCGTACAGAATAAAATTAGTTTTGAGATTGATGGATAATACCCATAAGGATCACGTTATGAAAAATAAAAACGGTTTATTACTCACATCAGCATTTACTTTACTTGTTATGTTAGCAAGTCATGAAAGTATTGCTGAACAAAATCAAGCGGATAAAATACAAGCAGATAAAAGCATTAACAAATCTGCCGTTGATAAACAAAGCACTATTACCAGCAAAAAAAGTTATCGTGCGGTTAAAAAAGTGCCGGCGATGCGAAATCGTGTTTATGCTCAACTAGCACGAGCACAAAGACTGGCGGATGAAGGTGATAAAATAGAAGGTTTTGCAGTATTAGCTGAAGTAGAAGACCGACTTGATAGCTTAAATAGTTACGAACGCGCGATGTTATTTAATTTTTATGGCTTTATGTATTATGCCAACGAAGACATGACATTAGCGATTGATAGTTTTAACAAAGTCGTTGCTGAGACCGCAATTCCGGATAGCTTGATCATTTCGACACTTTATTCTTTAGCCCAATTAAGCATGCAGCAACAAGACTATAAAGCGGCACTTGATTACTTAACCCAGTGGCAAACGCTTAATGGTAAAGTGTTAACCAGCAATCAAGAAATGTTATTTGCCCAAGTTTATTATCAAGACAAAAACTTTGTTAATAGCTTAAAACATATCGAGATGGCAATTAACTTAGTTGAAGCGAAAAATAAAATCCCCAAAGAAAATTGGCTGACTTTGCAAAGAGCCGCTTACTATGAATTGAAACAACCTAAGCAAGTAACCAAGGTAATGGAAAAACTAGTGCGGTTATTTGATAAACCACAATACTGGCTACAACTTTCAAGCATGTATGGCGAAATAGGTGAAGAAGATAAACAAATGGCGGTAATGGAAGCGGCTTATCAGGCTGGTTATATCAGCAAAACGTCGGATATACTTACCTTATCGCAACTTTATTTATTTCATGGCGCACCCTATAAAAGTGCTGGAGTATTGAATGAGGCCATTGAACAGGGCACTATTTTTGCCGATGAAAATAACTTAAGTTTATTAGCGAGAGCTTATTTAGCCGCGAAAGAAGTGAATAAGGCAATAGTGGTATTAACACGCCTTAGTGGCATTGCACAAACAGGTAAACACGATGCTTTATTAGCGCAAACGTATTTAAACACTGAGCAGTGGCAGGCAGCAATAAGCTCCTCAAAATTAGCTTTGGCACGATTCACTCAACATGAACAGAGCAAGGCAATTATTGTTAAGGACATCGCAAATATGCATTTAATACAAGGCATGGCGCACTTTAACCTGAAACACTTTGAGCGATCGTTGTCTGCGTTTAATAACGCCTCAAAATTTGTCAGCACTCAAAAGTCAGCATTACAATGGGGTAAATATGTTGAGCGAGAGCAACAACATTATAAAGTACAGTTAGCTATGCTTAATTAGTCTTTTATCACAGACGGTTATTGGTAGTTATGTGATAGTAGAGTAACAAAAAAGCGCCTAAGGGCGCTTTTTCAATGTTAGTCACTAACCAATATTTGTGAAATTAAAGCATAGCGGCGCTTTGTTCATTTTTGTAAAAAACGCGGTGATAGTAAAGGATTTGAAAAAGTTAATCTTTAGTTACATGTTAGTTATCAATTACGTCGTTAATAGTATTAACTTGGGTGTTAATGCGGTAACTTCTACTTATTCAACTTAATAGAGGCCAAGTTATGGAACAAGTAATAAAGATGGACGAGTCAATTAATGTTTTTGGCGAGAAGTTAGAAGGCAGCCATAGTGATCCGGTAACCGGCTTTTTCCGTGATAATAAATGTAATACTTGTGAACAAGATGCTGGCTCACATACGGTTTGCATTGAAGCCAGCCAGGACTTTTTAGAGTTTTCACGCTTTAAAGGCAATGACTTATCAACACCTCGTCCTGAGTTTGGTTTTGAAGGCATTAAGCCCGGTGACATTTGGTGTTTATGTGCAGCACGTTGGTTAGAAGCTTATCAAGGCGATAGAGCGCCACGTGTACATTTACGAAAAACCCATATTAAAGCACTCGATATAGTACCTATTGAATTATTGAAAAAATATGCTTTAGATTTAAGTTAGCTACTAAAGCGCTTAGTACTAAGTAAGTTTAATGGTTAAAAATTATCTTGAAGAGAATAAAAACAATGAACGAAATGAATCAGTTTTACCCAGAAATATCCCCTTTTAATGACTTCCACCTTGAGGTTGATGGTCAACATAAAATTTACGTAGAGCAGTGTGGAAATCCACAAGGTCAGCCGGTATTATTTATCCACGGAGGCCCTGGTGGAGGCTGTTCAACAAACGACAGACGTTTCTTCGATCCAGAGCAATATCACATCATCTTATTTGATCAACGTGGTTGTGGTCGTTCATTGCCACACGGCTGCTTAGACAATAATGAAACCTCTTTTCTTGTTGAAGACATAGAGAAACTTCGCCAACACCTAAACATTAAACAATGGCATGTTTTTGGTGGCTCTTGGGGCTCTACCTTAGCGTTAGTTTATGCCGAAACACACCCAACAAGTGTTAAAAGTTTAGTATTACGTGGTATTTTCTTAGGTCGTGATGTTGATACTAACTGGACATTTTCAGGTGGTGGCGCGACACGTATTTTCCCTGATTACTGGCAAGAGTACTTAGATGTTCTTCCTAAAGGCAAAGAACAAGCAACGACTCATGCCGCTTATGAAATGTTAGTAGGTGAAGATAAAGAACTTGCACAGAAGATTGCCACCGCATGGAGTATTTGGGAAATTCGCTGTTGTACCCTAATACCTGACCAAGCATTTGTTGACGCGGCGACAGGCGACGATTCAGCATGGACGTTAGCTCGTCACGAAGCACACTTTATGGTTAATGGTTGTTTCTTAACTGACAACCAAATTTTAGCTAATAGCGATAAAATCAAAGATATCCCAACCACTATCGTTCATGGTCGATATGACATTGTTTGTCCTGCAGATAATGCCTGGTTGTTACATCAACAATTGCCAAAATCTACGTTAATTATTAGTGATGCCTCAGGACATGCTTCAGTAGAGCCAAATACTAAACATCACCTTATTGCGGCTACAACGGCAATGTTATCGGTATAAGGCAATAACTATAATAATGTCGACTTAAAGTCGTCACGGTAAATAGCAATAGTGGCAATACAATAATATTTTTTACTTGTGTTGCCATCACTATCTCGCTACTTGCGTGAAAGTAACGTAAAATAGTCGGCATTATATTATTTATACCTATTGTTATGCCTTAAAGGCGAGCAATTGTAGCCATTGACTTAAGGCCAACCATGAAAAAAACATTTGAATTAACCCATGAAAAAATAAAACTTGAAAGACGTGTTGATGCGGTAAAGAACGAGGTTAAAAAATACCTTAAAAGAGAACGTAATAAAAAATTACCAGCGGGTGCTGATTATTGGGACTTTGATTGCCAATTCGGTAATACCAAAGAAGAAGCTGCACCAGTGCAGTTGTCAGAAATTAATAAGCGCATCGATCAAACTCAAGTTGAAGGTTTAACTTCATTTTACCTTGAGATCATCGCCAAAGAAGGCGTTAGGGTCTTCACTCCAAGAGATGAAGAAGATATTGAGTTTGACGAAGAGTAATTAGTCTTTCAAAACTCCTAAAGAACCGAGCCAAGCGCTCGGTTTTTTTATGCCTATTTATTGGTAATTACGCAGAGGAGTCTTGCTTATGAGTATGTCATCGCATTTTTATAACAAACAACAATCAAAGAAATGACAGCGTTGTCACTGCAGGGGTTCAATGTTATGGTATTAGTTAGTCTTTTTTATTACTTGAGGTTTTTATCAAGATAGGTAATGGTCTATAGTGTAAAAATAATAGAGTAAAAACGTAAATTAAGACTAAAGCCGTATATCCAAAGCTTTTTAAAAAATTTAGCATGTTGGTTATGCAATTATCTTTAACAATAAATTTTCTCGAAATTTTATTGTTAAAGATAAAGAAGAAACGCGAAAACTATCTGCAATAAATAAGCGAAGAATAGTTAGCGATAAATGAATACATAAAAATTATAAAGAAACAAAACAGTTAATCACCTCAAGTTAAGTCCGAAGGAAGAGATAATGAAAGAATTAAAAACTTGTTACCCAGTGTCAGAGAAAGCTAAGGCGCATACCCATATTGATGCGTCTACTTACGATGCCATGTACAAACAATCAATTGAGCGACCTGATGAATTTTGGGGCGAACAAGCAAAAGAATTTATTGATTGGTACCAACCTTGGGATAGCGTATCTAAAGTTGATCTGAAAAATTCAGAAATCAGCTGGTTCTCAGGTGCAAAACTAAACGTAAGTTATAACTGTATTGACCGTCATTTAGCGACGAAAGCAAATGATACGGCAATCATCTTTGAAGGTGATGATCCTAGCGATGATGGCAAAGTGACTTATCAAGAGTTACACGACCATGTTTGTCGTTTTGCTAACTTATTAAAAGAGCGCGGCGTTAAAAAAGGTGACCGCGTTTGTATTTACATGCCGATGATCCCTGAAGTGGGTTATGCCATGTTAGCCTGTGCTCGTATCGGTGCTATTCACTCGGTGGTATTTGGTGGTTTCTCTACTGAATCAATTAAAGCCCGTGTACTTGATGCTGATTGTAAAGTGATTATCACCGCTGATGAATCATTACGTGGTGGCAAACGCATTCCACTTAAATCAAACGTTGATGCAGCGGTTGCTGATTGTCCAAATGTACACTCAGTTATTGTTGTTGCTCGTACTGGTGGTGATGTTGCTTGGAATGACAACGTTGATATCAACTATGAAGAAGCAGTAGCGAAACAAGCAGCAATTTGTGAACCAGAAATAATGGATGCTGAAGATCCATTATTCATCCTTTATACCTCTGGCTCTACCGGTACACCAAAAGGTGTCGTACATACCTGTGGTGGCTACATTCTTTATGCTGCGATGACACATAAATATGTCTTTGATTACAAAGAAGGTGAAGTTTACTGGTGTACCGCCGATGCAGGTTGGATCACAGGTCATTCTTATATTTTCTACGGCCCGTTAGCAAATGGTGCAACCACCTTAGTATTTGAAGGTGTACCAACCTATCCAGACGCAGGCCGCTTTTGGCAAGTATGTGAAAAACATAAAGTTAACGTATTCTACACAGCACCAACGGCTATTCGTGCCTTAATGAGTATCGGTGATGATCTCGTTAATCAATCTGATTTATCGTCATTACGCCTGTTAGGTACGGTAGGTGAGCCAATTAACCCTGAAGCTTGGCATTGGTATTATGAGGTTGTTGGTAAGAGCAATTGCCCAATTGTTGATACGTGGTGGCAAACAGAAACCGGTGGTATTTTAATTACTTCATTACCGGGCGCTGTTGATATGAAGCCAGGTTGTGCTGGTAAACCTTTCTTTGGTGTTCAGCCGGCGTTATTTGATAAAGATGGCAATACATTAGAAGGTGAAAACGCAGGTCTGTTAGTAATGACGGCAAGTTGGCCGGGACAATTACGTACGGTATATAACGATCATAATCGTTTCTACCAAACCTACCTAGGTCAATATCCAGGTAACTACTTTACCGGTGATGGCGCTAAACGTGATGAAGATGGTTTTTATTGGATCACCGGTCGTGTTGATGATGTATTAAACGTATCAGGCCATCGATTAGGTACTGCTGAAATTGAAAGTGCTCTAGTACTTCACCCTGCCGTTGCCGAAGCGGCGGTTGTTGGTTACCCACATGAAATCAAAGGCCAAGGTGTATACTGTTACGTAACACTGATGGGCAGCGCTACCGAGTCTGACGAGTTAAATGTTGAGCTTCGTGAGTTTGTTGCTAAAGAATTAGGTCGTTTTGCTAAACCTGATTACATTCAATGGGCACCGGGTTTACCTAAAACACGTTCGGGTAAAATTATGCGTCGTATTCTACGTAAGATTGCTGAAAACGATGTTGATAGCTTAGGTGATACTTCAACCTTGGCTGACCCAAGTGTTGTTGAGAACCTTATTGATAAACGCATTGTTCATGGTGCTTAAGTCGCAACGGCTGTAGGCGGCATATATATTAACGAAAGTATTTGCGCTAACGTCTTAACAGAGTAAGTAGAAATAAAAGCGCCGAAAGGCGCTTTTTTTTGTTTTATTTGCTAGAAAAAATATTCGTCACAATTGCGTTAATCTGCTGTTGGTTTGCCTGCCAGGTATAATCATGTGTATATTGTTTTTTTGCTATAACAGGCTGTAAATAAGTAATATTATTTAAGTTACCTAGAAGATCAATAGATTGAAGCATTAAAGCTGTACCCTGTGCATGTTTGCCTACATCTAACTGGCCATCTTCATTGAACGGGATGATTAAGTAGTCACAATGAAGTATTTTTATCGCTTGACGGTTTTCCATTTCAACATAGGAAATGGAACACTTAACCTTCTCAGAGGTGTACTTAGGGTAAAATACATTTGTATCAGAATTTAATAAGCGTTCGAATTTACGATAAGGTATTTTTTCTATCTTGCCGTATTTGTCAAAAAAATGAACCCTTGGACTTATTCCCATAAACTTCTCCTTTTATAAGTCCGATAAAGGACTACGTACACCATTAGCGCCATGCTCAAGCACATGAGTATAAATTTGTGTTGTTCGTAGATCAGTATGACCTAGTTGCTCTTGTACAGTACGAATGTCAGCCCCTCGTTGTAGTAGATGCGTGGCAAAAGAATGGCGCAGTGTGTGGCATGAGACAACCTTTTCGATGTGTGCTAATTTAGCCGCTTTCTTAATTGCTTTTTGTAATGAGCTTTCGTCAATATGATGTCGACGAACTTTATTATTGTCGTGAGGATCATGACTTAATCTTGCTGAAGGAAATAAATAATGCCAACCAAACTCTTTAGCCGCAGTTGGATATTTTTTCTTTAAAGCAAAGGGTAGCCAAACTCCCTGATAATGCGACGTATTGTTGTCTAAATCGAAATACTTCTTACAGTTATCAATTTGTAATTTTAATGGCTCCTCTAATTCTTTTGCTAACGTCACCCTGCGGTTTTTGCCGCCTTTGCCTTGCCAAACCAAAACTGACATATAGTCAAAATCTATATCTTGTACTCGTAACCTGACAGTTTCCATTAGTCTTAATCCGCTTCCATACATAATATTAGCTAATAGCCAATATTGAGTATCAACTAAGCTGAGTAAGGATGCGGTTTCAGCTTTAGTTAATACCACGGGTAATTTAGCTTGTCGCTGCGACTTGTTAAAATTTAATTCCAGTGACAGGGGGGACTTTAAAAACTCACTATATAGAAATACTAATGAATTAAGGGCAATTGTTTGTGTCCCTGGTGCAACATTTTCTTCGTTGGATAAATAGGTTAAATATTGTTCAACTTCTTCATTGCCCAGTTTTGATGGATGTTGTTTGTTGTTGAAAATAATATATCGCTTGATCCAATAAAGGTAAGTTTGAATAGTCCTTTTAGCAAATCTACGTGTGATCATAAATTCACTGATACGATTTAAAAATAAAGATTCAGGCATAGTAAATATAAATATTTGTTGGCTGTATTTATATACAGTATAGCCGAAATTACAAATGTGTCCTTGATAGACGGAATAATTCCGTAATGCACGCAATAATGAAATAGTTAAAATGTTGTTAAAGTCTTTGATGTTTAACATGAAAGAGAGTATTTTAGTCTACATTAAAAATCATGATAGACGGAAAAAACCCGTGTTTAAACACGGAATTATTCTCTCTATTAAGCTGTTAGGGTTACTTGCGAATTATGCAATCTATGGATAGGTTTCAGTTTTTAATTAAGTTACTTTTAAGTTTCGTTTTATTCGCAACGATAAAGTATTTGTATACCCAATACTCCGATTTTGACGAAAGTATAAATTACCTAATTTTTAGTGTGCTTATCGATTTGGCATTTGTTACTGCCATAACCCCCTTACTCATTACTAGGTTACAAACGATAAAGTTAAATTCTATGTTAGTTGGTCTTTTCTATCTAAATATATTGTTATCAGCAAACTTTAATCTCTTAATTCAACAGCTATTAAAATATCAAATTGCCTATTTACCAAATTTTTCTTTAATTGTTAATGTGTTAAGTTTAATCTTATTGTTATATTTATGCCTTGTTAAAAAGGTTGGGGGTAATGCAACCCTAACAAGTCACTAAAGCAGGACTCGTAACAGTTGGCTCGGTTCCGCTTCGCTTCACATTTTAGCCAACAATTACTCGCCTCTTAGTGAGGCGTTAGG
>Ga0209292_1001300_pt1 | contig 30672 bp, 35 predicted proteins | sample GOMGulsemesocosm_2_FD_184634 | JGI IMG/M metagenome (GOLD analysis project Ga0209292, IMG submission 184634) | Methane-oxidizing microbial communities from mesocosms in the Gulf of Mexico - GOM9C Gulf of Mexico (SPAdes) (version 2) | ecosystem: Environmental > Aquatic > Marine > Cold seeps... | reverse complement strand
TCTCATTATTATTCTTTAAAAATCAGAACAGTACTTAATGCTACGATAAAGTAAGCAAGAATGAAAAGCAAGCATAGATTGAGAAGAATAGGATTAATTAAAACTTCAATTTATGGATGCAATAAAATATGGTGTTGGAATAGATATTTCTAAAGCTACATTTACAGTAAGTATTAGTGTTTTACAGAAACATCAAGAAATACATTTGATAGCTTCAGAAGAGTTTGACAATGTAAAAAAGGGATTTAATCAACTTCTAAGATGGGTTAAAAAGAATACTATAAAAGATGTAGAAGTGTTCTATGTAATGGAAGCTACGGGTGTTTATTATGAGCATTTAGCATATCATTTGCATCATCTTGACAAGAAACTACACGTTGCATTACCCTCAAAGATTAAATACTATTTTAAAAGCCTAAATGTTAAATCAAAAACAGATTTAATTGATAGTAAAATATTAGCACAATATGCTTGCGAAAGAAGGCATAACCAATGGAATCCACCAAAAGAAGTTTACCTAAGACTTAGAGCATTAACACGCTATCAAGACCAACTTAAACGACAAATAGTGGTTGTTAAGAATAGGTTGCATAGTAAAGAATGTGCTTATCAAATACCAAAAGAAATCATCAAGCAAGAAAAACGTTTGATTAAAGAATTAGAAAAATTAGTAGAATCATGTTTAAAGCAAATAGCTGTTTTAATAGCATCAGATGAAGAGTTGAAGGCTAAGAATGAAAAGCTATTAAGTATAAAAGGAGCTGGTCAATTAACAGTTGCAGTAGTTATTGCTGAGACACTTGGTTTTCAAAACTTTTATAACAAGAAACAACTAACTAGTTATGCTGGATTTGATGTTGTTTATAGGGAATCTGGGACTAGTGTTTATGGAAGGACACGAATATCTAAAAAAGGAAATAGGCGTATTAGGAAGGCGTTATATTTCCCAGCATTAGTAGCTGCTAGATATAATTCTAGTATAAAAACTTTTTACGAACGTATAGTTGAAAAAAAGAAGATTAAGAAGGTAGCTTTAACAGCTTCTGGGCGAAAATTACTAGAATTAATGTATACACTTTGGAAAACTGACCAGTTTTATATTGAGGACTATGAACAAATAAAAACAGCTCCAAGATTACTTGAAGCTGAACTGGATATTTCATAAAACAGAAATTCCTTGGTGTGATATAAAGATATTAAAAATCAATTAAAATGCTTGGATTTTAACACTTTACCTTTTTTAGTTATGATAAACTATCATCTGATTACTGGGGTAATGCGATAACGGAATTGTTTTTCATAACACTAAAGGTAAAGTTAGTATATCATAATAATATATAGAAAATAGAGTAGGGAAATTTAGTATAAGCGCGTTATAATAGTAACTAAACCAAAACTAAATGTATATAAGAAAGGCTCTCCTAATAATTCAATTGTTATTAGTATCGTTTAATGTGTTTGCTCAAAATCCTAATCCGAGTGTAATATTAGACAATTTTATTACAAATAAGATGATTGAATTAAATATACCTGGAGCATCTACAGTTGGGATTAAAAATGGAGAAATTGTTTGGTTAAAATCGTACGGTTATGCTGATATAGATAATAATATTCTAGTTACCGATGATACTAGTTTTATGGTTGCATCAACCTCAAAATTAATTACATGTACAGCATTGATGAAATTGTATGATTCAGGTCTTTTTGATTTAGATGACGATATAAATTCATATTTACCGTTTCAAATAATAAATCCAAATTATCCAACCGATATAATAACATTTAGAATGTTATTAACGCATAGTTCATCACTTAGAGACAATTGGACAGTCCTATCTACATATTATGTAGATGGTGACCACCCAACAAGTTTAGCACAAGTAATATCAAACTATTTTAATGTATTAGGAAGTGATTATGACAGCGCAAATAATTTTTATAATTATGCGCCAGATGTTGCATATAATTATTGCAATATGGCAATTGCCTTATGTGGTTATCTAGTTGAAATTCTATCGGGAATGTCATTTGACCAATATTGTAAGGCTAATATTTTTGAAGAATTATGCATGACAAATACATCATGGTTTTTGTCTGGTTTGGATATCAATAATGTAGCTAAACCTTATGAATGGACTGGTTTTGGTTATTCAGCTTATAATCATTATGGGTATCCAGATTATCCAGATGGTCAATTAAGAACATCTATTAATGATTTATCAAATTTCCTAATTACTTATATACAAAATGGAGAGTATGATGCTGGTCAATTATTAAGTAATAGTACAGTCACTGAAATTTTGTCTCCTCAAAGAGTCGAATGGTGGGGAGGACAAGGCTTGGTCTGGTACAATGAACCAAGTTATAGTTCCACTGGGGGGAATTATGATATGTTTTGGGGACATGGAGGTAATGATAGCGGTGTGTTTTCAGAATTGCATATAGATGTTAATGAAAGTATCGGGGTAGCTTTAATAACAAATGGTGAGGCTGAAAATATGGATATTATCTATGAAATATATGATTATGTAAAAACGTTAGGAGAGAATCCAAACGGAACAACTACTTGTGCAACTTTAGCTATAGATGAGTATCAAGAAAAAGAATTTGATATTCAGTTATATCCTAATCCAACAAAAGATAATTTATATATAGGTAGTCATGAACCAATAGAAAAAGTTGAAGTATATAACTATATAGGTCAAAAAGTTTTAGAAAGTACACAACTGCAAATTAATACCATCAACTTTAATAGTGGTATGTATTTATTAAAAATATATGGAGTCAATGGAGAGGTGGGAATTAAAAAATTTGTAAAAAAATAGCCATTTATATAAACAACAACTAAGGCAGTTCTAACGAGCTGCTTTTTTATTTATGACAACTATGCTCTGATGGAATTTTGAGGCTGTGTAAAAGGGGGTGAATGGGCGCTAAGAATATACCTAATACTTGGTATTGTGACGTTATCCTAATATTGTATATTTAGAACTTAAAAATTAAATCAGAATTTATAATGAAAAACAGAATTTTACTTACAATTATTTTGGGGCTGTTTACAATAACAATTTCTAATGCTCAGAAAATTAAATTAAAAAATGAGATTGTCTATATTGACGGAAAAGAATGTATGAAATACAAATTTATCAATGGTAAAACTGAGATAAATCTTTATGAATTAAATAGTGACGATGAGTTTATGCATATGAGTTCATTATCTGGACTTACAAAAATCTATTTCGTTTCTTTAAATGAGACAATGGAAACTAGACGAAATGGTGTATGGAAATGGCGTGTAAAAGATTTAATTAATCACGGTGTTATTAATACTGAATGTGTATTTAATGAAGAAAAAGCTAAACAGTATTTCAAAAAATTTAATGAGAAGAAAGAGTATCAATAGTTGATGATTCAGTATTATAATCAGCACACAAAGGCAGCTCATATCGGGCTGTCTTTTCTTATTTATGACAGATTGCTCTGATTGGTTAACGAGGCTGTTAGAATGGGGCTGAGAGGTTGGAGAAAGAGTTGTATATTCGGGGTATGAAGAGATTAAGTAAAGATTGGGGTTATTTTATTGTCTATGAACTAATCTGTATCACATATTACTTATACAGTGCTTTTACAATAAGCTGTGAACCTTGTATACCAAACACTCCTTGTTCTCCTTGTATTAGTGAAGGACAAATGTTTTCGTTTTGGCTTGGGATAATTGGTATAATTATTTTTACAATTTTTAAATTACTATGGAAGAAGAAAACAATTTAAAGGAATCATTTGAAGCAGAAATAGAAAAGTATAAAGATGATACTATACTCTCGCCAGAATACAGACGTAAAAAAATGATATTATGGTTAATCAGAACTATAATAGCAGTAATTCTATTTATTGTTTTTTGGGAATACAAATGGGTTAGATGGGGTGCAATATTATATATACCTCTAAATCTATTTAGTTTATTTTCTATATACGGATTTAATAAAATTCTGAATAGAAAAATGAATAGGACTATGAATAAAATAGATGAATCGGAAGATTTAATTGAAAGTGATAGTGAAGAATAAAGAGATTAGGTCGTATTAAACAATAACAAAAGGCAGTTCTAACGAGCTGCTTTCTTATTTTAGATAACTATGTTCTGATGGTATTTCTAGGCTGTTAGGAAGGGGCTGAAGCAAGAATAACCCACCCTTCACATCCCTTCTCCATTAATGATTTACTTTCTGAACTCTAGGTAGGGTTAAAATACTTTCATGCGTTTTAATAATATTCTAACTAATAATACATTTTACTTATGAAAAAAATTATAGCATGTGGCTCTCTATTATTATTTTGTGTATTTACATTAAATGCTCAAAAGTATTATTCAGGAAAACTAGTCTTAAATAACGGAGTAATTAAAGAAGGCTTTGTACAGGTTCCAAAAACGGCAGCTCAAAAAAAAACTAATTTTAAAGAAAGTTTAGATAGTAAGGTTGAGAAAATCAATAGTGATGATGTTTTTAGTTTATTTCTAAAAGTAAATAATCAGAATATGGAGTTTCATAGAACTTACTTTAAAATAATATACGGTTCAATTGGTAAAGAAAAAGAGAAGTTATTTAAAAAGAAAGGATGGTTCTATTTAAACTCTACTCACAAAACTATGAATTGTTATATAGGAGGTCAACAATATAAATTAAATAAAAAAGGTGAATTAAAAATAATTAGCTCAGGATTACATGGTGCTCAAGTCAATTATTATTTTAAAAGACCCAATGAAAAAGAAATTACTATGATTTCTGAATATGTATCAGGTGCAGTAATTTTAAATTTAGAGAAAAGCTTTAAAGTTGCAGCTAATTCATATTTTAAAGGCTCTAAAAAATTACTTAATAAAATTAATAATGAAGAATTTAAAAGTATAGATGTAATGAGTATTTATGACCATTATATTGCAGAAAACAAATAAAACAACAACCAAAGGCAGCTCATATCGGGCTTTTTTTTTAGTTTATGACAGTTAATTCTGATTGGTGGACGAGGCTGTCTAAACGGGGCTGAAGGTGTCGGTTAACTAAATAGCATTGAACTTTTGCTAATCACCGACGCCCTATTTGCTATATACAGTGTTGCAAACCGTTTTTTACTTTTTTAATATTTTAATTGATTTACTATTTTCAAGTTTTAAAAAATAAACACCTTTTGTTAATTTGGAAACATTAACTGAACTATTATCACGGTTTAATGTACCCTTCAAAATCTTCTCTCCCAATAACGAGTATATTGTATAATTTTCTTGATTCACAATTCCCTTTATAAATAGGGTGTTTTTAACTGGATTTGGATATATGTTTTGTAAGGTTATTATATTGTTTTCTATTCCTAAAGTACTGTTTTGTACATTTATAAATAATTGAATAACGCTCGTTACCATTAAGTCAGATGGAGCTGGGGTATTAGTCCAAGAGCCTCTATAAAGTTTTATAGTAAAACTATCTGTATACACACCATCAGAGATGTTTTGGAGTGCTGGTATACTTATCCAATAGCGACTAGTTTTTGATTGCCCAATATTTAAAGAACTTTCAAGAAGAACATTTGATTGATTACTTAAATCAGGAATTTGTTTTACAATAGCGGTAGTAGATGGTATATTTTGGCTATAAATTTGATAGTCTAATACGTTTGCATCAAAAAAAGCTCTTCTAATATACGCAGGGTCGTTATTACTTCCATTAGAAATTGTTATAAAATATCCACTACTACAAGAAGATGTTCCATTATTTATTATATTAATATCTTCTCTATGTTGATGAGTAGTAACTGAACTTGGGTCATATCCTACGCCAGACCTCCAATCTACATTAAGATTAATGTCTTGAAAATCAATATTACATTGTGAATATGTTATGCTCCAAAACATAGATGTTAATAATAACAGTAATAATCTTTTTAGTATATTAATATCATTCTTCATCTTGAAATGGTTTACAACAATCGGATATGTATTACTAATGAAACACACACTATTTGTATTTACTCAAAAATAGCACTTATACCCGACATTAGTAAATTTTATGACACTATACTTTGAGGTGTTTTCGAGGCTGTTAGGAAGGGGCTGAATGGGTTGTGTGGTGGTCCAAAACAAGTAGAATTCTTTAGGAAAGTACTTATTCGTTATTTTTTACCAGAATTTCCACCAAGACTTTTCTTCTTTAGCTATATTGTTATTAGTTGTTGCTTTTTTGGCTGGTTTTTCAATTTGTTTAAAAGAGTATCTTAAACATTTTGCGTCTAATTCTATTTCGTCAAAAGATTCCCCTAAAGTTTTTTCAATTAAGTGATAAATTATTTCAGAATTATCGTCTTCATCTTTTTCAAATTCGAAAGGCGTTCCTTCATTTTCCAGAATTTCGTCTTCCGCTTCCATTATGGTTCTTAATAGATTTCCATTTTTTACATAATTAATACAAAAGGTCATTGTCATTTCAGATAATACAAAGGAAAACACATCTTGGTTTTTTGCATAATAATCAAGACCCCCTTTTTCCATAGTCAATAGGACAAATGTTCCTTTTTTAGAAAAATAGATGTCACAATAGCCATCTTCTTTAAAACTTTCACAAGTTTCTTCAAACATTACTTCTTTTTCAAAAAGTAATGTTTCTCCAATAATTGATTCAAGTTCAGTTAAATTATCAGAATAGTTTTTATCAATTACAATTCCCGAAATGTTTAATCCCATAGTTTGTTTTTTTATTACTGCCAATAAGCAGATATGCTTCATTAGTGCAACACGCAACTTATATTCACTCAAAAATAGCACTTATACTCGACATAAAATAATTGACAACTATGCTCTGGGGTGTGAACGAGGCTGTTAGGATGGGGCTGAATGTGTTGCGTGGTGGTGTTAATTATAGTGTGGGTAAAGTGGACATTGGATAGGAAGGCTCTGAGGTTGTTGCTTTTCTCAAAGCTAAATATTGTCTATCTTTTTCAATACTTTTTCTAACCTCTTTATTTGTGATTCTTTATCACATTCAGATTTACGTTCAGTTATAATTTTTTGATAAATTTCTTTGTTCTGATTAGTTATTGAAATCAATGATTTCTCCATATACTGAGGTAATTGTTTAATTGGGCATTGCCATAATTGCTCAGTCAGAAAAGGTTCTATCGTATTATGATATTCATTATATCTATTTAGTTTTGCTAAAATATCAATACCAGAATCAATCGTAATAACTGACCCTTTTTTTATTGATTCAGAAATTAGGTCTAATGCAGTAAATATTTCTTTGTGTTTTAAATCAGTAATTGTCGTAAGAGCAATCATTCCTCCCCAAACTAAACGATTGTTTTTGTTAGATAATAATGAAAGAAAGTCTGAATAATAATCAGCTATCATTTGAGGGTTTATATAGGCTGCTTCGTAGAGTGTTTTTATACAATCAGCTTGTATCTTTTTATCATTATTATTCAAATTATCTACAAGCTCTTTAATAGCGTTTTTACTTTCTTTTTCTACAATTTCCTTTGCTAATTTGATATTAGCATCGTTCCCTTTTTGTCCAAGTGAGGACGATAGTAAGTTTATTATACTCATAGCATTAGTTTAAACAAGAATTTAAAAAGTTACTTATCATTTGATGTATATAATAAGCTGTTAGGATTGGGCTGAATGTGTTGTGTGGTGGTTAATACTGTGCAACGTTTATCATCAAATTACTCGCCCAATCATAGAACCAGCATTAAGTACACAATGGGCAATAATTAATGGCCATAAATTTCGTCCAAACTTTACATATGCAATTCCCATAACTAACCCAATAATACCAACAGTAATTGACCTTTCTGATAAATCATTAGAATGTCTAAACCCAAAAATAGCAGCTTGTAATATCACAGCAATAATAGTTGCGAAAGATGTTGAGGAAAACAATTTTTCAATCCAATTCATTAAAAAGCCTCTATCCAATAATTCTTCTAACATTGATTCAAGTAGAATGAATGGGATGATTAAGAAAAAATGCGCCCAATTTCCTTTTAGATTTCCAAATTTAGAAACAGCACTTTCCGATGAAGTGTCTGCTGTTATGGAAAATGGCAAATGGTCTATTACAATATTAAACGCTATTAATGATACCATTGTAGCCGCAAGAACTAAAGCCGCAACCCCTATAGTTTTCCTTAAATCATCTGGTTTTCGTAAGCCTAATTCTTTCCAAGTAACATTTCTAACTTTCATCCTCCAAGTTGCTATAACTAAAGTTGTAAATGACCAAAAAAGTCCATTTGCTATAAATCCGACTTTTGAAAAGTATATTTCTCTAACCAAGAACATTACAGGGATATAAATAATTAGGTCAAAAAGAAACCCTTTATAATTGGTTGGTTTTGTAATTGTATTGGTAACGTTGAGATTCATTTTGAATGTTTAGTCTTCTAGTTTTTTTATTAGACGGTATTTTCTCAAATTGTTACAATTCTAAATTTGAATTGTTTTTAATGCATGCCAACAAGTTAATATGTTACTCTAGTGAAACATACACAACTTACTATTTACTCAAAAATAGCACTTATGCCCGACTTTATATAAGGTTTTGTGAAATAAGTTATATATTAAATTAAAGCTCTTAGAACGGGGCTGAATGAGTTATTGGTAACGTTTGACGCTGTTGAGAAAGTCATGAGGTTGAATAAAACAAACAAGACAGAGTTTGGGGGCTCTGCCTTGCTTTAACTTAACTACTTAAAAACTAATTCAAGTTAATATAGTGACCACAAAGTACTGATGTTTAATGAAATACACAAGACGGGATTAGCCCTTGTCTGTATATTGTGTTTCCTAGCTAACTTAAATTTAATTAGGTAAACCAACGTTGAGGAAGGCATGAGGTTTCTATATTTTTCCAATTTTCCATTCTCCATTACATTCCATACCCCAATCACTTGCTTCTTTATCTAAATCCATATACCAATAATTAGAGCCTTTACCAAACCCATATCCAATTCCGACATAAGCAATCATAATACCCAGTACAGAGAAAATTATTAAGAAACCGACTACCACTTTATATGTGATTTTAATAAATCTATTATTACTACTAATCTCAATTAATTTAAGAACTAAAAGCCTTAGTATCGTTAAGGAAATACTCCAAACTGCGACATTCAATATTAATCCAGAAACACTGTAATAGTATTCCATTGAACTTCCTAAAGATTTCTCTTGAAACACAAATGGACTTCCGAAATAGGTTGGAAACATTTCCTTACCCACGCAGTCATATTCAATCCCAATTACTGATGAAAGAACTAATCCAAGGGCTATAAATATTGTAATTAAGTATTTCATTTTTTATTAAATAACATTGTAATGAATATTTTCAGCAATCTCGTTTTCATATGGAAATTATTGTTGTCTATTACTCCAGTTTTCTGTTATTTTATTAAAAAACTCCCAGGTTCGAGTGCTATCTGCATCAACATAAACTTTAAAATTATTCTGATTTGAACTGTATATTTCAATGTATGAAGCGTATGTTACTGCCCGTGTTCTATCTACTGTTTTTAATGAATCAATTTCTTTATATTTTATCGAATGTATTTCATCATTTCTCCCGTCAATCCAATAAGTTGCAATTTGTTTGTTCGTAATAAAATTTCCAGAGGTTTTGAAACCTTTAAGTCCTCCATTTGTTTCAAACATCTGTATGTTCTCATCTTCATCTAATGAAATTATTCCCTTTATAAATCCTATATCTTCATTTGACAAATTGGACTCAGTTCTATCCCCAAGCTTACAAGAGTTCAAAAGTATCATGCCTAAAATTGATATTGTAAAAATTGTTCTCATCTAATAAATTATAGCTAATGGTCTTGTGAACCGTTTTTATTTTATTCTTTTAAATTTAAATGAGGAATTATAACGAACTCCAGCACCAAAAATCAGTAATATTGCACCTTCGTTACTTACAGCTTCATTAATTATCAAATCATTACTTTCAGAAAGTCCAATACGCCTTTTATTATTTTGGCATCCACCAAACAAATATGGAACTCCTTTACATTTTAAAAATTTATTATCAATGTAAAACATTCCATTCTTTAATTTTCCGTTAAATATTGTATCTCTTAATACAACTCCGTTTTCAAGTAGTGATATATGTAATTTTTTAGCTTCCGTAAATTTTAGATTAATTGAATAAAGTGATTCCTTTTTAAGAATAGAATCAAATTTTTGTTTTTCATTCCAACTTTCGTTTATGATTTTTTGGTATGAATTGGTGTATTTTAATGAATCAATATTTTTATTTACGAATCTCTTCCCAAATCTTTTAATTGGATAAAATGAATATTTTCCGTTTAGTTCATTTATGTTTTTTTCTGTTAGAGATGTACTTTGTTTTCTAAATTCTTTCTTGGAAAATGAAGCGCAACCTAAAAAAAATAAGGTCAAAGAAAATATTAATATGTGTTTAATGTATCTCATTCAAATGGTACCAACGCTTTTTATTTGTTGTTAACTACATTTTTTTTAAAGTCAAATATCAGCGAAATAATTCCGTTTTTGTTTTTCTCAATATAGCTTATTCTTTCTTTTGTGCCTTGCGCTATTAAAAGCTTAGATTCAACGGTTTCATTTAGTTGAATATTATAATCATTCATCCCATAAACTTCATTTTCGTTTTTTTCATACAATCCTTCTGAACCAAGGTAAAAAGTTGATTCTAGGATAGCTTCCCCATTTCTTTTGAATATTACTTTGTTGTCTTTCTTGCCTTCAATAAAGAATGCAATATTTGTAAAATTTAATCTTGATACAATTAAGCTATAGTTGATACCGTTATTACTGAACTCATAATAACATTTATGTGCCATAGGTAAATCCGTAGGAATTATAATGGCTTCTTCAATTCTTCCTCCTACTATTATACTATCATTGCTAATTCTGAGTGAATGAGGTTTAACATATTTCCAATACTTTAGAAAACTACTGTCATATTGTGTAGAATCTTTTACACAAACCTTCCAATTGTTTTCCTCAATGTTTTGGGAAAACCCAAAAACATTGAGGAAAACAAAAGAAGTTACTACAATTACACTTTTCATATTTATTGTTGCTAACGTTTAGTATAAGAATAGTAGCGGATTTCAAGGCACTTACCTTTCAGTTGGACACTAAAACCACAATTATTTTATACGGTGTTGTACAACGTTATTCTTTACTTTTTTTTAGATGTTCAGCTCTTTATCTAATTCTTCTATGATTTTATTGATTAAATTTTCTGACCTTTCGATTGTAGATACATTGTACTCGATTAATTGATATTGAGATTTTATTAGACTTAAAAAATCATCTTTCTTTAAGTTTCTCAATAAGTCATCTTTGTCAGAACTATATTTTAATTTTTCAATCATAAATGGTTGTAAAAAATGTAACCTAAAGTCATAATTCCATTTGGACATATTTTCTAAACCTTGATAATAAGTCTCGTAATAGAGAGTCACTCTTTTTTTAATTTCATCATTATTTAATATTTCCAGTTTCCCACTAAACTTTAAATTAATATAGGTAGCATTCCTTTCTTGTAAGTCAAAGGAAGTATTTAAATAAAGTATTAAAGAATCTATATTTTCAAAATTCTTTTCAAGAATAGGTTTTAAGTATTTCTTTGCTTTAGTCAAAGGTTGTTTATAATAATTAAAAACATAGAGGTCAGATTTTAAATCTTTTTTTAATGACTCGTAGGAAGTGATTTCTTCAATTTTTAACTTTCTGTTCTCATCCCATTTGTTAATACTGAATGCTGTTAAAATACCTACGGTTACAATTATGAATTCGAAAAAAAAACGTTTTAGATTGTTTAATATTTTATTTTTCATTGTTCGTTATAATGCTTGTGTAATAATCAGATATGTTGCTCTAATGAAACATACCCAACTTATATTTACTCAAAAATAGCATTTATAATAGACTTTAGATAATATTTATGACAAACTATGTTCTGATTGGTTTGAGAGGCTGTCTAAGCGGGGCTGAGTGTGTTATGTGGTGGTTAAGAATATGGTTGGTAACGTTTGACGCTATTGAGGAAGGCGAGGTTGCAGTGTATAGTTTTTATTCAAGCATCAGCTTGCATATAGACTCTAAACACCTTGTTTGTTTTAATGTTTATTTCAACGGTTATTCTATTTCCACAGCATATTTCATTTTGGGGTCTAAACTCTATGTGATAAATATCTGCCGTGCTTTCAGAAAAACTATATCCAATTATTTCAAATTCTATGATTTTAGTTTGTGTAAAGGGAACATTGTATGGACCAGGGTCACTTGGGAAATTCCTATCACGTTGTTGTTTAGGTAAACTTAAATTTTTAATTGACCTTTCAATTGCTGAAATCGCAATTTTGGTAATTTGTTGTTTCCAAGGATAATTGAGTTCCATTTCATTTTCATAAATTTCTGAATCAGACTTATCAGAACTCTGTCCGATACATCCATGTCCGATAAATAACGAAAGAAATATGATTGTTATGTTTATTAATGATTTCATTTTTCTTTATAAAGTGGTTCTTGAGAAGCCCAAAAACTTTCGGTATTTACTTCTACTATTTTGTAATATTTGGATTTATACGCACCTATATAATCTGTTATTACATATTTAATATCACACCATTCGTCTTCTGAAGTATATCTAATTTTAATAGTGTCATTATCAATCCTTTCCCAGTTAAAGGTAGTTTCCTCTTCATTCTTTGGAATATCAGAGCCCCAATTATAATTAATACCAATACCAGCGTCTCTAAATTCTAATCCGTATCCCCATATATTATTTAATCCACTTCCATCATCAGCACCATTAAACCATTTACCTATAAGCTCGTCTTTAGGTTTATTCTTAAAGAAATTTAATATTGAGTTTAATAGCATTGTAATGAGAACCAACAATTATTAAAATTTAATTCTATTAAATCTTGTTTTTTAATCCAGTAATATAACTTTCCAGAATCACCCCACATCATTCCAGTATCTTCATCAGAATCAACTTGGAATAGTAATATCCAATCTTTACTTCCAATTTCTAATTCTTTCCTTCTAGGGTCATTGTAGCCAGATGAGTCACCACAATACAATCCATTTGTTACAAGTTGACAGTCAAGCTCCATAGGTCCTTGAACACAGTTTGAATACCCTAAAAGTTGATTTTCGACACCACTACTAATTTCAATGTAATTATCTCCCTCTTCATTATTAAGTATTCCTTCAATTGATTCATGTTCCCATCCAGGGAGACTTAAACTGTTATCAAACTGTAATTTATTTGAATTAAAAATAGAATGCTCTTCTAAATCATCGGGGTAGTCTTGTCTACCCAAGTTTTCGGTTTCAGTTGAGTAAATAACTTTCATTCTATCTTTCTCTTTAGGGTCAAAACCCCAAGATTCTTGCTCTGAATCATAAAAAAATGAAATAAGTCCATTACTTGGTAATAATGAATCGTTATTATGCTCCATTAATTCATTGCAATTAATCTGAGCTATAAATGAAAGTGACTTTTTCAAATTAGTTTGTGGCCAGCTTGTACTTGAATCTAAGTCTGGTTTTCCTCCAACCTTAGATTGACCGATTTGAATTAGTTCATCATCAACTGAGGTTAATTCGAAATCTATTCTTGACCTAACTAAAGGTTTGAATAAATCAAATTTATGCTCTAAACCATACGCTTTGAATAGTTTTTGTAAGTCTTGGATTGATTTTGGTTCACCATCTATAACATAGCCAAGATTCATTTCTGTACCATCCTTATCCTTGGCTTTAAACCAATTAAAAAGTTTGTCTTTTATACCCATTTATTTGCTTTCAAATATCTAAGATAGTAAAAACTGTTTTAAAAGTAATTAAAGCTGTTAGCATGGTTTGAATGGGTTGTGTGATGGTGTTTTGATTATATAGGAATGTTTGAAGCTGTTAAGGAAGGTTCTGAGGTTAGATGTTATGAAAAAGAAAAGCAACGCCATGAAATAACGCTGCTTAGATAGTTTAATTATTAACCCCTTAATTATAAACCATACGCAAATATATAAAATCTATTGGATTGATAGGTTTTTATTCTTTAACAACTCTTTTAATTCCTACATTATTACTGGAATAAACTTTAATAAAATAAACCCCTTTGTTTAAGTTAGAAATATCAATTCTGTTCAGATTTACAGATATACTTAATATTTGTCTTCCTAGTACAGAATATATTTCTACTTTATTAATAGGAAGTTTACTACTAATATTAATGAAATCATTTACTGGATTTGGGTATACTTTAAAATTTAACCTTGATTCATCCGCAATTGATAAAGGAGCATAAGTTAGCGATTTAGTAACCTCATCCCAGCTTTTTATATTGTTTTCAACGTATAATTTTACATCATAAGTTCCACTGGTTGCATATACATGATTCGGATTTTGTAATGTACTTGTGTTTCCATCTCCAAAATCCCAAAGCCAAGATGTAGCTCCAGTACTATTATCAAAAAAATCAACTGATAAACCCGATGAACTATCCGTAAAATCAACATCTGGTTTATGCTGTTTCCAAAGAAAATTTACACTTCTATCAAAAATCTCATCCCAATATGTATTTGGAGAAGTAAGCCAAGTTCCATTTGATGCCCCATAAAATTCATGGTCTTCACCATCTACAAAATAAGTATCCTTGTTAGTAAAGCCTAAAGCATCTAATTTGGGTAATGGGTCAGATTAGTTGATGGGCTTTAATTCTAATTTAGTTTGCTTTAAATCAGCTGTATGAACAAATAATTTAGTAAAAGAAAAGATGTGCTTAGGTGCATCTTTTTTGTTTATAATAGTTTTACGGGCTTTAAAATGGGTATTCTGAATCTTCATGGTACAAATTAGTGGATAGATAAATTATGAAGTGTAGCATGTGTAAGACTTTAGCCGTTAAAAACGGTAGACAACCAAATGGAAAACAGCGATATCATTGTAAACGGTGTAAAGTGAGTTTTCAAAGAGCCTACAGTTATAAAGCGTATAGAAAAGACGTTGATAAAAATATTTATAATCTATTAATTGAAAGTGTTGGTGTGAGAGCAATAGGAAGGCTTTTGAAAATTTCAAAAACAACTGTTATTAGTAGAATAAAAAGTATGGCTTCTAAAATTAATAAACCAATATTTGATGAAAAACATCAATACTATGAACTAGATGAAATGAGAATAGTTGTTGGGTATAAAGAAAATCAAGCATGGTTAACATACGCCATCAATAGAAATAACAAGAAAATAATTGATTTTGTAGTAGGAAGAAGAACTAAAAGGAATATTTCAAAAATTACTAAATCGGTATTGCAACTTAAACCCAAAATGATTTTTACAGATGGTTTATCAACATATAAAAGTTTGATACCAAAGGAAAAACATAATACCCGAAAAAAGAATACTACAATTATAGAGCGACACAACCTTACGTTAAGAATAGCTCTAAAAAGGTTATCAAGAAAAACAATAAACTATAGTAAAAATTTTGAGATGTTAAATGCAACTATGAAAGTGTACTTTTGGGGGAATTCTTTAGGGTTCAAATGACTATAGTGTTTAATGTATAAAATTGGTGTATTTGCAATTAATTATAGGGTAAGGTAATGTCATAAGTTAGTTGATAGAAGAATATTAAATTGAAGATAAATTGAAGAAGGAAATATATATCTTTACCAAAAATTTTATAATGTATAAAAAACTATTTTTTATAGGGGGGTTAATGCTTGTTTTTCATAATTGTAAAACCATTGTTGTAGATAGTAAGAATAGTACTCAAACTCAAAGAGCTGTTTCATTACTTCACATTGGGAATCAAGAAGATTTATTATTAGAGAGCAATTATAAAAACACCGCAATTGTTACTACAACTAAGCCTATAAAAGTATTAGTAACATCAAATAGTTTCACGAAACAGAGTTATAAAGCTTATTTTAAAGCAAATACACTTCAAAATAGAGGAGTAACTATAAAATACGACGATTCTCTAGAAAAGAAACCAACGTATCTATCTATCACCATAGCAAATAAAGTAGCCGTATTGGATGCGTTTAAAGAAAAACAGAATCATTCTTTAAAAGAATATTTATCACTTCAGAATGATGCCAGGTTGATTACGAGTATATCCTTAGCAGTTGATAAGTTTAGACTAAATAAAATTAATCAGGCAGAAGAGGTGTTTATTACGCCTTTCGGACTTAAATCATATGCTTTAGAATTGTATTCAGAAGGTAAATTGGATGAACGTGTTTTATTTACTGAAACAGTTATTTTTGCATATAATGCTTCTGGGATTTGTTGGAAAGAGAATAAAAAGTATCAATTAGAAATTGTAGATTTGGTAGATGGTTCTGGTTGCCCATCAAAAACATATAAAAATGCCAATAGAGCTCAAAAGAAAATAAATTACTTTAAATTGTAAGTATGAAAAAGCTATTGATACTAGTATTGATACTAGTAACCAATTCATGTAAACATGTTATTGATGAAGTGAGAATTTATGAAAGTTCGGTAGAATTACTAGCGCCTTCAGATGCGGTTGTTTTAAGCGACACAGATGTAACTTTTGTATGGAGTTCTGTTGACGGTGCAAGTGAGTATGTTATTCAAATAGCTACACCTGATTTTACAAACCCATTACAAATAGTAACAGAATCAACTATGTCAACCACTAGTTTTTCAACAACACTTTTGGCAACTACTACTTATGAGTGGAGAGTAAAAGCTAAAAACCCAAACTACGAAACGGCTTTTAGTACAAGAAGTTTAGAAATTCAATAAGTACTTTTGGATAAAAAGAAAAAGACATATTTGTTATTAGTAGCTGTTTTAGGACTATGGGGGACTATTGGGTATCAGGTAATTTCTGCTTTAGACCCTGAAGAATCAGAAGTTGTTGCTGAAAATATTTCGATAGATTTTTCTCCAGAAAAAACAAAGGTTGATACATTTTCCATTACTAAAACGGAACGAGATCCTTTTTTAGGAAAGCTAACTAGAAATACTCCCAAAACTAAAAAATCTCAAAATAGAAATGCTAAAAAACCTGATTTAGAAAATCCTTGGCCACAAATTCAGTATCAAGGGGTTGTTAAAAAACAAGGAGCAAACTCTCAAATATTTATTATTACTATTAATCAGCAACAGTATTTGTTAAAAAGAAATCAAGAGTTAGAAGGTATAAAACTTTTAAAAGGAAATTCTAAAGAAATACAAGTCTATTATAGTAAGGAAAGCAAAACTTTTTCGGTTCAGTAATGATGAGGCTTAAAATAAAAGCTGGAGCCTTACAACTAACCTTATTTATTTCGGTTGTCATAGCCTTATTGTTAGGCGCATTTATATTATATGTGCAGTTGCAAGGTAGAATTGAAAAACAACATTACTTTGTACAAGAAACAATTAATAATGCTCAAAAAGGAATTGAGTATGGTTTAAGAAACAAGTTGCCTGTTAATGATTCCATTTCTTTATTAGCCGATGATAATAAATCTATTAAGGTTAAGAGTTCTTACTGGGGAATGTTTACTAAAGTTACTTCCGAAGCTACCATTAAAAATTTCCAGTTTAAGAAAGTAGCTTTCATAGGAAATAGGAAAGATTCAGATAAGAATATAGCGCTGCAACTAGCCGATTTTAATAAACCGTTGGTATTAGTTGGAAAAACGAATATTCAAGGAAACGCTCTCTTGCCAAAACAAGGGGTAAAATCAGGATATATTGCTGGAGTTTCTTTTTACGGTACTCAGTTAATAAATGGAAAAATAAGTGTAGGTAATCAACTACCTGAGTTTTCTCTAGAAAAAAAGAAATACCTAAAAAATATATTTATTGCACCCAAAGTGGGTAGTGATTTTATTGATTTAAACACGAAACGTGAATGGCAAAATTCTTTTAAAGATGAAACTAAAATTGTATATAGTAAATCAGCAATTCATTTAGAAGGTGTAAACTTAAAAGGGAATATAAAAATTCAATCGGCTACAAAAATAACCATAGATACTTCTACCAAGTTAACTGATGTACTAGTTGTTGCTCCAATTATAGAAATAAGGGATTATGTAGTTGGGACTTTTCAGGCAGTAGCTTCTGAAGAATTAATTGTTAATGAAAACGTAAAATTAAATTATCCATCAGCTTTAGTGTTAGTTGAGAGAGATGATAAAGAAGTTAAATCTTTTATGCAAATAAGTAAAGGCTCACATATAAAAGGAGTGTTAGTTTATTTAGGGACAGTTGGTTTTAATAATAAGTCCCAACTTTTTTTAGACAAGGATACAGAGGTTACAGGTGAGGTATATTGTAATAAAAATATAGAATTGTTAGGGAGTGTTTACGGTAGTATATATGCTGCAAATTTTATAGCGAAGAAATCAGGGTCTATTTATTTGAACCATATTTATAATGGCACTATTTTAATTGACGAATTGCCTAATGAATATGTAGGATTGTCTTTTACTAAAAACACTAATAAATCAGTTTTAAAATGGATGTATTAAAGAAATTAAAAGCTTCTTCCTTAATGGAAACATTAGTGGCTACTGTTTTAATCATTGTTGTTTTTATGATATCTAGTTTAACCTTGAATAATATTTTATCTGGTAGCATTAGAAAAGAAAATGGAAAAATAAATACGCATTTAAACGAATTACATTATAGCTATTTACATAATCAAATAGAAGTGCCTTACTATGATTCTTTTGGCGACTGGAAGATTTCTATAGAGCAAAGTAAGGAAGTTGATGGAATGTTGTTTATTGAGGCTTTACATACGAAAACAAATAAAAATTTAGAACGTCAAATAATTACTCTTGATTAGAAAAGTAAATGCATATACATTAAGTGAGGTATTGGTAGTGTTATTACTAACTAGTATAATTGCTGGTATGGCTTTTTCTGTATTGAGTATGGTTCAGAAACAAATATTTTCTGTTCAGAAGAACATGGATGTAAAATCAAGTTTTAGGCAGTTAGAACAGTCTTTGGTGATAGATTTTAATAGATATCATAATGTTAGATTTAATGATGATGAGGATCAGTTAGTTTGTTATTCTGAATTAGATTCTGTAAGCTATAATTTCACTTCTGATTATGTTCAAAAGGATATAGATACATTTTTTGTTTCAGGAATTCATAAAAAGTTGTTTTTTGCAGGGAAGGAAATTGACAGCGGAAATATAGATGCTATGAAAATTGACAGTATAGGGCTAAACCCAAACTTACAATTATTTATTTTTAAACAAAACGATGCTAATACATATCTAGATTAATGGCCTTTAAAATTGATAACATAGATAAAAAGGCTACAAACAAAACTAAAGACGGTTTTGATATTGATAGTTTATTAAAAAAAGAAATAACCTTTTTAGGGAGTTCTTTTTCTAGTAAGCTAAAAGAAGATTTCTATACTGAGTTAAGTATCTTATTAAAAGCAGGTATAGCATTACGAGAAGCTTTAGAATTACTAAAAAAGGCTCAAAAGAAAAAGAATAATGAAGAAATACTAACTACTATTGTAACAGATCTTGTTGCTGGGAATAGTTTTTCAGAAGCCCTTAAAAAACACAAATCATTTACAGAATATGAATATTATTCTTTAAAAATTGGTGAAGAAACAGGAACATTAGCAAAAGTATGTGAGCAGTTAGGAGGTTTTTTCGGAAGAAAGAATGAGCAAAGAAGAAATTTAGTAAGTGCCCTAACTTACCCTATTATAATATTAAGTACGGCAGTATTAGTTGTGGTGTTTATGTTGCAGTTTGTAGTACCCATGTTTCAAGACATATTTGCACAACAGAAAGTTGAACTACCAGCAATCACAAAAATTATTATTGATTTTTCTGAGTTTATTAAAAACTATAATGGACTATTGTTATTGTTAATAATTAGTTTGTTTTTAGTCAATTTGTTCCTTAAAAAGAACCGTAAATACAAAAGAATTAAAGATACACTAGTGTTGAGAATACCTTATGTCGGAAAATTTGTAAAAGCAGTTTATCTATCACAATTTACGCAAGCCGTTACCTTATTAACCTCTTCTAAAGTGCCTGTAGTAAATAGTATTCAATTGGTAAAACAAATGATATCGTTTTACCCAATCCAAGAGGCATTAGCTAGTGTAGAGCAGCAATTGTTAAAAGGTGATAGTTTGAGTGATAGCTTAGCTAAGCATAAACTATTTGATGATAAAATGATAGCTATGGTAAAAGTAGCAGAAGAAACCAACCAAACAGAATTTATATTCGAACGTTTAAATACACAATACAATACTCAGGTGACTCAGCAATCTAAAACATTATCTACGGTTATGGAGCCTTTAATAATAGTATTTGTAGGTTTCTTTGTAGGAGTTATTTTGGTGGCCATGTACTTGCCAATGTTTAAGCTAAGCAGTGTGTTGGGTTAATTAAAACTCTTTAATAAAACTTTAGCCTGAAGATAATGCTTGCCTGTTCTATAGTTTTTTTCTTTTTCGAAATGAAGGTTGATGATTTCTCCAAACTTAGTTTCTTGCTCTAGTTTATGGATTAAAGATAATGTTTTGTTGTAATCTCCTTCTAATGTAAATCGATAGGTTTTGATAGTAACCTCATTATTCTTACTTAAATGAGGTTCTGTGAAATCGATTACTTTTAGCTGATTATTTTTAGCATAAGTAGTTATGTTTTGCAGTAAACTATTCTGTATAGAATTCCCGTTAAGCTGATATTTAGATAAAATAGAGTCATAGTATTGCTGCTTCTTTTTAACCAAAGTAAGCTGTTTAGGTGTGTTCCTAAAAAGAACTTCTTGTTGCTTCAAATGAGTGTATTGTTCTTTTAATGTTACAGTTTTAGAAATAGCAAATTGATAGCAAACTATAGCCGATACTAAAACACCTATGAGTAATATAATAAGTTTTTGTTTACTCTTCATAACTCAAGTTTAATTTTACAGAAAACTCAGTATGAGAGGTACTAGTGTCACTATAATCAAGAATGTCAACAGACTTTACCCAGTCATAATTTTCTAATTGCTTGATCCAGTTAGAGAATGATTCACTTTCTGAAGACACCCCAGAAATAATAATGGTATTATTTTGAATCAGTATGCTCTGTCCTTTTTTAATTCGTTTTTGTAAAGGCTGATAATTTAACTCTGAGAGTAACATACTATTCGGAATGAGCTTGATAATTTCATTAATATAAAACGAACTTTTAGATGCGTTGCTCTTTAGAATATCAGTTGCAATTTTTTCAGTTTTTTTCAGTTTTTTATCTAATGATAGTACCACATTTTTATTATTAGTATTTACTTGAGAAGTTTGTTGCAGCTCATTTACTTTACTAAAGTAATGATTGAATAAAAAGAAATTTAGTAATAAGGCAACCAAAAATACAATAAGTGAACCTTGTAGTCCTTTTTTAAAGAGTACCTGATGTTTAAAGTCTTCAAATAACGAATTGATTTTCTCTTCAGAATTAGAAATCCTGTTATTGGTATTTAAAAAAGCAGTAAGTGCTCCTGATAAAGATAAGATATACTTGTTAGATGTAATTAAGCCATTAACATTGTATTCTTCTTGCTTATTGATAGTAATTGTAATGTTTACATCTGTAATTTTACCATCTAAAGTAACTTGAGCGTTAGAGCTCTGGATCGACTTTAAAGTTACAAAGTCCGTAATTTCAGTAATAAGGTTATTGCTTAAAGAAAATGATGTAACAAAGATGTTTTTTGCTTTAAAGTCATCTATTATTGTGTCTACATAGTTCTTTCTACACAAAGCTATAAAATGAATGTTATTGTTCCCTGAAATAATTTCATAATAGAAATCTTGTGTGTTTATATTAGGGAAAGCTGCATTAAGAATTGCATTTTGATTAGTATTAGACGTAGTTACTTTTTTAAATAACACATGACTTGTGTTTACAGCTAAAAATACATGTTGTTTCTTAGGTAACGTCTCTAGTAATAAATCAACAGATTCAACTTCAAATTGCTTATCTATGACTAATTCCTTTTTACGTTTTCGTAAAGAAGTAACTAAAAAAAAGTCTTTACTTTTACGAGAAGAAATTTCAATCCCGCAAAAGCATTTTCCAAGTATTATATATGTAATTAGCTTTTGAAGCATTAATATATTACTGTTGGTTTAATTAATACCGCTAATTTACTTTTAGAAACCTCTTTTTTTCTAGAACTAAATAACCATTTAATAATAGGTATTTTAGACAACAAAGGAACACCTGTCCCAGAGTTGGTATTCTTGTTTTCTTCAAGTCCACCTAGAATAATGATATCTTGATCTTCAGCTCTAATTGAGGAATTAAATGTTCTTGAATTAATATCAGGTGGTGCGTTTTCAGCTATTCTGTTTCCAAAACTTGATTGAATCACGTCAATACTTAAGGTGACAGACCCGTTACCCGATACATATGGTTTTATAGTTAAACCTAGTTCCGCAGTTATTGGTTCGTAATTCGTTATTTCGGATGTTTGTGGATTGTCAGTTCCGTAAATATTACGTTGCGTAACAGCATAATAAGATTGTTGTCCATTAGAAAATTTAGCACTGTGGCCATTTAGAGTAGATAACTTAGGAGTCGATTTTATTTTTAAATCACCATTGGTTTCCATAGCTTTTATAGTGGCAAAAAAGTTAGGGACTACTTGGCCTAAGTTAAAAGATCCAAATCCTTTAAAACCTCCAATAATTTTATTAATTGTTTGTGCTCCAAGAGTTATGTTAGTGTCTGGGTAAATCCCTCCCTGTGTTGTAACGGGGTTTTCTCCAATACCCCATTTTACACCAGCTTCAATTACGGCATTTTTACTTACCTCTATAAACATTACTTCAATTAAAACTAAAGGTATAGGTTTATCTATTTTGTGAATAAAGTTTTTAAAACGTTGAATATTTTCATGTGTGCCACTTACGTAAATACTATTCAGTTCATTGTCAATTTTGTATTGAATTCCGTTTTTTAGCTCGTCAGGAATAATTCCTGTGATATTGTCATTTTGGATATCACCTTTACTAGAATCATAACTCTGGGTTGCCCGTTGACCATTGTTTTGATTATTATATTTACCAGAAGAATTATCAAAATTTGAATTAGAGTATCCAGTACTCCCTCCACTAGAAAAATTACTTGAATTACTACTAATATTATCACTTAAAATAGCTACGGAACGGTGCATTAAATGAATGATTTCTACTTGCCTAACACTTAACTGATTTGCTGTTCCGAAAAAATAGATGTCATTCTCCTTTTTGTAAGTGAAGTTTTGGCTGTCAGTACCTGGTTTTCGATCACTAGTTTTTGGTTTAATCTTGGTTGCACTAGAATAATTGTTTTGTGATTCAAAAATTTTATTTAAGAGGTAATCAAAACTAATTGATTTTGCTTTTAAACTAGCTGCTCCAGCATCATCTAAAGGAGTTGCAGTGAACATATCGATTTTTAATTCGTTACCTATATCATGAATAATATCTGCAATAGGAGTATTAGTGAAATCAACATCTAATAGTTTCTTTTCTTGATCTAGTACTTTAAAATAAAAGTTCGACTTACGCCTTCTTTTAGGTCGTTGAACAGATTGATTAGTTTGAGATGAATTTGCATTGCTAGCATTGGTAGTTTCACCATTCTCGAAAAGGAAAAAGTTGTCTTTAGTTTTTTCTACATATAAGTCATTAGCAAAAGCTAATTTATCCATAGCAGCTTCAAATGGGGTGTCTTTAATATAAGCTGTTAAAGCATTGTCCTCTAAACCAGGAGAAAAAACTAAGTTCTTCCCAGAAACATCCATAATTCGTTTAAAAACATCGTATAATTTATCTCCTTTAGCATCTATAGATAAAAGACCACTGGCAGGGTTATAATTTACAGGAATTATCTTCTCTTGAGGTATTTCAATTGGTTTCAAGTGTTTTTTTATAGATAATATATTACCAGTAAAATCAATATTTAAATCATATTCTTTACATAAAAATATCAACAAATCACTTACTGTTACATTAGAAAAGTTATTGGCTAAAGTAATATTGTTCAATTGTGGCGAAATATTAATATTCAGTTTATGTACGTTTGAAATAGCTAATAAAAAATTAGTCAGCGTAATGTTGTTTACACGAATTTCTGTTTTTACATTTTCAGTTAAACCAACATTATCCACAGACAAAGCTGTTAGTTGATTTTTGATGTTTTCTATTCTATTATTGTTTTGTTGAGCAAAGCAAAAACAAGAAGATAGTAAGAGTATAAGTAGGATCTTTTTCATTTTATATATGTAGTACTAATCCATTAATAACGAATACACTTCTTCAATAGAAGTAGTACCGTTTTTAATTAATTGTATAGCATTATTTTTTAGCGATGTAATATTTTCGGTTGCAAGATAATCATCAATTTCTAAATCATTATTTTTTATATGCGGTATTAATTCTTTTTTTATCGGTACGATCTCGTAAATAGCTTTTCTTCCTTGGTAACCCGTATGATGACATTGATTACACCCTTTAGAAATATAGTGTATCTTTAAGTCTTTAGGGATACTGAAGCTCTCTGGAAAATGACTATCCATAGCTTGCTCTTCAGTTTTACATTGGTTACATAGTTTTCTAACCAATCGTTGTGCTACACTGGTATTTAAAGTACTAGCAATTAAAAATGGTGGAATCCCCATGTCAATTAATCTAGAAACAGTAGCCCAAGCGGAATTTGTATGAATAGTTGATAATACTAAGTGTCCTGTTAAAGCTGCTCGAATAGCCATATTAGCGGTTTTAGCATCTCTAATTTCACCTACCATTATAACATCAGGATCTTGTCTTAAAAAAGTACGCAATGTACTTGAAAAATCAAGCCCGATACTTTCTTTTAATTGAACTTGGTTAATTCCTTCTAATGTGTATTCTATTGGGTCTTCAATAGTTAGAATATTTGTTTTATCATCGTTTAATAATTTTAAGGTAGCATATAAGGTAGTTGTTTTACCAGATCCTGTTGGCCCAGAAATCAAAACAATACCATTAGGTTTTTTAGTACCTTCTTTATAGGTGGTTAGTTCTGCATCATTAAAGCCTAGTTTCTCTAAACTTATGTTATTGGTATCTTTACTTAATATACGAAGGACTATTTTTTCACCATAAAGAGTAGGTAAAGAAGAAACTCTAATATCAAATTCATCACTACCATTATTCAGGGTAATTCTACCGTCTTGCGGCAATCTTTTTTCTGATATATCTAATGAAGCTTTTATTTTTAGTTTATTGACGATAATCGGATATTCTTCTAAGCTTATAATATAGTGCTCTTTTAGTTTTCCATCAATTCGTAGTCGTACCCTGCATTTGTGTTCATAAGGTTCAAAATGAATATCACTACTGCCAATTTCTTTGGCGCTGATCAATATTTTTTCTAAAAAATCATTACTGTAATGTAGCTCTTCACTAGTACTAGACTTTCTGTAATTTAAAGCTAATAGTCGTTTTATTTGCTCTTGATTTTCTGCTATAATTTTGACATCATAATTAAATAGAATCTTAAGCTCCTGTTGTAAAGAGATTGATGTGTTATTAGATTTAAAATGAATAGTGTCATTTTCAAATGCTACTGGAACAATACCATAATGATATGCCTGATCCGCAGTAATCAATTGAGTTAAGGAAGTAGCTATAGTGTTGTTATTTTCCAAAGTATTATAAACTATATAGATTAGTTATTAGTCCTGACCAATTGGCTAAATAAGAAATAGCAAAAAATAAGCTCATATGCCCAGCCAATGGCACCGTTTTTTGTGAATCTCTTTTTGATAAAATTATATGTATTAGTAACGAAAGGATAAGTGAAAAAACAAACAGGGTTATAAAAGAAATTAATGAAAAAGTACAAGTTAAAGCAAAGAATAATAAAACATCTCCTAAGCCTATGGTTTCCCGAACATGGACTCTCATTTTAAACTTGGAGTACAAAAATAGTACAGATAAAAGTATAAAAACAAAAGAACTGTTGAATAAAATTGAGTATAAAAACAATTCTAACGAGGTTTTATAAACGAACATAACTCCACAGGTAAGTCCTATAATTGGAAATAAAAACCACGAAACTAATCGTTGTTTTGTGTCTTGATATAAAATAAATGTAAACGTAATAATTAGAATTAATCTTAAAAAAATCATTTGGATTAGTCCTTAACTGTTTGAGTAGGTTTTCCAGATTCATCAATAACCCACACGTTAAAAACACCATTTCCATTAAAATCAGTGATTGCCGTTGCTTGTGCTTTAAATGAATTGTTGCTAGCATTTATAATTTCGTAATTATAATTAGCTGTTCCGTTTTCTGCAACTGTTTTCGGAGCTAAGAAGTCTATATCATTTAAATCGATTGAGTACTTTGAATATAAATAATAATGTGTTGTCTGAGAGCTATGAATTTGCTTCAATTGTAATTGTGCTTCTAAACTTTTAGCTTTGGCTATTAAGGGCATTAAATTAGGTAACGCTAATAATAAAAGGATACCAATTATAGCAAGTACAACGAGTATTTCTTGTAAATTAAAAGCATGAATTTTTTTATTTAATTTCATGTACCAAATATAGGAATAACTACAAATACTTTTGGTATGTTTTATTCATGAAAATGTAATAATTAAATTTTCATGTTAATACAAAGGTGAATCGCTAGTTTTCAAAGGAATAAATAAGTGCTGTTGGTTACTGTTGGTCAGTTGGTTCATTATTATTTTTTATATCCAAGAGTGTAACACTTTAAAAGTGTAACCAAAGTGTAACTAAAAAGCGTAACCATGTAACTTGTTGATTTTATGTTGTTTACCTCTGTCTGTTACACTTTTACACTTTTTTCCTATTTATAGTAAATAAAATAAAAAACTATTATATATAATAAAGAGGTTTAGTATTTATTGTGTTGTTGGCTATTGTTGGTTGTTATTGTTTTTCTGTTGGTGATTTCTCAGTTTTCCCCCAATTATATTAAATGTTATTTTTTGTGAAATAACTACTTTTAGGGGGGTGTGGGGGGGCTCCTTGTTAAACCATCTCCAATGTGTGAAATGATGATTTAAAATTGCCTAATTTTAACTTTATGATTGTTATTCATCGGAAGTGTATTTATAAGATAAAGAATACCGTACGATATGAGCATCTGGCACGTGTCAAATTTGAGTCAAAAACGTAGAATGATATGTTGTTTTCTTGTATATTTGAAACTGTAAATGCTTATTAGTAAGAATATTGCAAAGTGTAATGTAAATGGGTGTAAGTTCGATTCCCGCCTCGAGTACTAAAAAAGGTTATTGATCAATTGATCAATAACCTTTTTTTATAGAATATTAAATTTCATTTACGGTATTGTTGGGTGAATTTGGACTTCATCACCTAGCCATGCTTTTAATTTAGCATATATTCTTTCCTGGTCTTCACGTGAAAAATGCTTAATTCTAGTACCGTGAGAACCTCCTTTTAATACCATTTTTAATGCGTCAACTGAAGTTTTTGGTGTTGGAGCACAAGCTCCCCAGGTATCATACCCTCCATAGATATATAAAATATTATCTCCTTTATTTTCTACATAATCACGAACTTGTTTTATGTAATTAGGATTATAAGTTAGATTAGTATTTTTAGGAGCAAAGCGATTATTTGAAGTGCTTTTTATAATGGTTAATAAATCGGCAACAGGAGTGAAATCAAATCCATAATACCCTAATTCAATCATATGTTGGTAATATGAAGGTAATAATCTGTGAAATGTATCATCATCATAAAAACTAATACCAACAATATTATTCATGTAATCGAACAGTTCTTTTGAACTCGCATTCTCATTTGGTATTGTATTACAATCACCACCCCATTGCCAAAAAGAAAAAGAAAATTCTAATGCGGCGTATTCTAAAGCTTCTTCAATAGAAACTTTTGTGAAAAACATGTTTTTTGCTGTTGCATAGGTTTGTATTTCTTTTTGAACTGCAATTTTATTCTCCAATAGTAATCGTTGAAAGCGGGTTACTTTAGCTCTACATTCTGGAGTACCTACATTATTTATATGTTCTGTTGTTCTCGGATCTTCTTGAGTATTTATTAATGGAGCTACATAAGGTACCGCAACATCTACATCATTTGGATATTTCGATTTGTAAATTAAAGTTGTTTCTCCTCCTTTACTTATTCCTGAACTAATCCACTTTCCGGTATACAGTGTTTTTAGTCGTGTTACAATATTATGATAATCCTCTATTGCTTGATCATTTTTTAAGTATTCCCATGGCGTAGGTTCTGGTCTTGATTTCCCATAAAAACGATATTCAACCAATACTTGGTTTCCCTTTAATATTTTACTCATTTCTTTAGTTCCAAAATAAGCTTGATACCCTTCTGTTTCTAAAACTGTAGGTAAATCAAATCCGTTATGCGATAAGTATACATAATGCTTAAATGTTCCTTTTGATAGATCAGAATGGTCTAAAGGTTCCTCTAAAATTAATTGATACGTAGCTTTAAAACCCTCAAAATTTTTTGTTTCTGAAATTTCTGCTTTAGGAAAAACTGCTTGTATTTTTTCAATGAAAGTTTTAGGACTTGTTATTGCTGTTGTAGGGACTGTTTTACACGAAGTTATTACCAAAAATAGGATAATAAAAGGGGCTATTAATTTTCTCATTATAATCAGACTTTAATTTTTTTATAAAATTACAATCAAATGCTATTACAACGGTGATACTATTTTAACACAAGCTTATATTATTAATACAACATTGAGATAAAATCGTATAAAAAAAATGAAATAGCTTATTTTTAAATATTATTTCGATTTTTTTATGAAAATACCCTATATCAACTCTGAAACAATAGAGAAAAGCACAGATTATAAAGAATTAATTAAAACGATTCGTGCTGCTTTTAAAGAAAATACAATGCAGATTCCTATGCGTCACCATCATGATTTCCCTAACCCGGAAATAGGAGAAGATTCAACATTGTTATTAATGCCAGCATGGAACCCCAGTAAAGAAGCTGGAGTTAAAATAGTTACGGTAAGCCCGAAAAATGGAGAGTTTAATTTGCCTTCTATTCAAGGAACCTATATTTATTTAGATGCTACAAATGGAGGGATAAAAGCAATCTTGGAAGCCAAAAACTTAACTGTAAAAAGAACTGCTGCAGCATCTGCATTAGCGTCATCTTTTTTGTCTAGAGAGGATTCGTCTTCGCTATTAATGATAGGAACAGGAGCTTTATCTGTTAATTTAATTAAAGCACATGCTAGTGTTAGACCTATCCAACAGGTATATGTTTGGGGGCGTTCTTTTGAAAAGACAGTAGCAATCTGTGAAGAATTAAAGGATGAAAAATATACTGTACTACCTATACATAAGATTGAAGATAAAATCACTGAAGTAGATATCGTTTCTTCAGCAACTTTATCTAAAACACCATTAGTATTAGGTAAGTTATTAAAAGAGGGACAACATATTGATTTAGTAGGAGCATATAAAAAAGATATGCGTGAAGCTGATGATGAAGCCATCCAAAAAGCTACTGTTTATGTAGATACTTTTCAAGGAGGATTAAAGGAAAGTGGAGATATTGTAATACCTCTTAACAATGGAACTCTTAAAGAATCAGATATTAAAGCAGATTTGTTTGAATTATGTGCTGAATTAAAACAGGGAAGACAAAATGATAGCGAAATTACCGTATTCAAGTCTGTTGGTCATGCATTAGAAGATTTGGCAGCAGCGACTTATTACTATGATAAATACATTATTTCAGAAAATTAAATATGAATACTACTTATCAAAATATACGTTCAAAAACATCATTTCAACCAAATACTGATTGGTTGCAAATAAAAACTATTGAGATGCATACTGGAGGAGAACCACTTCGAGTAATTGTTGATGGTTTTCCTGAGTTAAAAGGAAATTCTGTTTTGGAATATAGACGTTATTGTAAAGAAAACTATGATGAATTACGTACCGCTTTAATGTTTGAGCCTCGTGGGCATGCTGACATGTATGGTTGTATTTTATTACCTCCTAATGATGATGAAGGTGATTTTGGTATTATCTTTTTACATAATGAAGGGTACTCTACAATGTGCGGTCATGCTATAATTGCTATTTCTACGCTGGCTGTTGAGATGAATTGGATTGATGTAAATGAAGGTGATAATATCATTAAAATTGATGCTCCTTGTGGAAGAATTACCTCATTTGCTAATGTGAAAGATGGAAAAGTTACTGGAATTCGTTTTTATTGTGTACCTAGTTTTGTGGTAGGTTTAGATAGAATTGTAGAAGTGGATGGAATTGGAAAAGTGACTTATGATTTGGCCTACGGTGGTGCTTTTTATGCCTATGTAGATATGAATAAAAATAATTTTGATTTCGATTTAAGTACGGATTCTTACAGAGCTTTAATTACTAAAGGAATGGATATTAAACATGCTGTAATGGATGCAGATAAAGAAATACTACATCCGTTTGAAGATGATTTAAGCTTTCTATACGGAACAATATTTATTGGAGATTCTGATAAAGAAAATATAGATAGTAGAAACGTATGCATTTTCGCTGAAGGAGAGGTAGACCGATGTCCTACAGGATCTG
>Ga0209292_1001297_pt1 | contig 30722 bp, 16 predicted proteins | sample GOMGulsemesocosm_2_FD_184634 | JGI IMG/M metagenome (GOLD analysis project Ga0209292, IMG submission 184634) | Methane-oxidizing microbial communities from mesocosms in the Gulf of Mexico - GOM9C Gulf of Mexico (SPAdes) (version 2) | ecosystem: Environmental > Aquatic > Marine > Cold seeps... | reverse complement strand
ATAGGTAAAATATATATGGGCGGCATGATGTAATAGATTTTGAATCTATTGTTGTAGCTTTAACCATTTAAACGAAAGCCTAAATAGCAATATTTGGGCTTTTTTTATTTATTTCAATGAGTATTATTTTGTACATAGTAGTTCTCTCATATATTGTTTTAACTAGGGAATTTAAAATAATAAGGAGCCGATAGATAAACAGCCCCTCATCCATTTATTTTGCCTTCAGATACACCGTTTTTCCGATCTTGATTTTACCGGTATCGATGATTTTCAATTTGGCCGAATTTCCGTTCTTCCAAAAAAGCATGGGGTTGCCATCGCGCACTTGCCACTTCAGCTGGACACCGGATGGGCTGATCGCAATATTGTTGGTGTTAAACTTAAAAAGCTTCTTTGAATTTCCTTCCTGATACCAACTTCCAATCAGTTGAATTCCGTCGGATACTGCAACTTTCTCTTTTGATACCAGTGCCTGTGCTGATACAAGCGCTTGATTTTCCAGTAGAGCATAGTCAGTAAGCACTGGTTTTTTGTTCGTTAAACCGAAAACAAACGAGGTGTGATCAAGCAACGCCTGCGTTATCACAGCCTGGTAAGGTTCCTTATTGAAAAAAGCATGACCAGCCCCATCGTAAGCTAGTACTTCAGCATTTCCACCCTTGCCACGAATTGCCTCACTAAAACGATAAGCTTGTTTAATAACAACTGTTGTATCGGCAGTACCATGATAGAGAAAAGTATCAGGCGGATTGTCCTTTATCATGTATATGGCTGATGCTGCCTTCTTTTGCGCTTCGGTGGTGCCAGTATAATTACCGCCACCAAACTTACCTCCATTTCGTTCGAACGCATCAAACAGTCCGTTATAACCATCATAAGATATACACTCAGGGGTTAGTTGGGCGGCTATAGACGAAAGGTGTCCACCCGCCGAGCCACCTGCCAAGCCAACTCGAGTAAAATCAATATTCAACTCACTTGCACGTTTACGAACAAAATCAATTCCATCCATAACATCACTAAATGCTTCCGGAAATTTCACGCCATGACTTTTCCAGCGGTATTCTAGCCGTACAGCTGCAATTCCATGGTCTGCAAGCACATAAGATTCATGAGTAAACTGCGCTTTACTTCCCGTTCCCCATGCGCCACCATGAACAAAAAATACCACAGGTGACGGCGCTTTCGTATTTGGTCGAACAAGTTCAAAATCCAAGTCCAATTTGCTACCATCAGGAAGTTTCACCGATTTGAACACTAAGCGTTGGGCATTAACCTCAGGGTATTTTTCTTGATACTGACGTGATAACTCGTTAGCTCGTGCCTGCTGCTCGTCCCACGTAGCCTTTCCCCATGTGGTGAATGTACTCAGCAACAATCCGATAAATACCAGGCAGCGCATTAACTTTCACCCCTGTCATACTTCATTGTCGATTTTTCCATGTTTGTTGAAACTCTTTGGAAGGTTTGAAAATCATTATATAAATTGCTGTCTGGTTGATACAGGCTTGATTTCTCGCTAAATTTCACTTTAAACTTCTTGGTTTTACCATGAACGAAAACTGAAACAGTGACCTTCTTACCGTGATATTTATTAACCAGGTGATCAAAGTCAGCAATACCTGATACAGATTCACCATTAATCTTTTCTATGATCATCGATGTCGATAATTTTGTGTTTTCACCTTTGACTTTGTCTGAGCCTACAATAATAACGCCCCCCTTTTTGTTGTAAGAAAAGTTATGACGCAAGCTATCGTCAAGCGCCATCACCACCAAGGGGCCAGATTGTCGATAGGCGCTACTCACTAATGTCTTTTTAACCGGTACCTTAGCGCCAGTTTCTTCACGCCACTTTACTAACTGCTGCCACATTTGGCGGGATAATTCTGGATTATCTTTGCTGATGTCTTTGGTTTCACCCATATCATCAGCTATGGCATAAAGCTCAAGACGGCTACCATCACCAGGCTGTTCTTCACCAACAAAGTGCTCTACCAGTTTGTGGCTTCGGTTTCGAATAACACTTACCGGTGTAGAACGCCAATATGCATCTGTTTTTCCCTTTCCGAAAAAACCAAGGGCATAAGCTGGAAAATGGAAGGCCAGATAGTCACGATTCAATTTGGCATTGGCATTCTTCATCAGTGGCACCATAGATTCTCCGTCGAGGATCTGATCATGCTTTTTCTCAAAAGAGGCTTTATCCGTTCCAGCCAGCGCTAACAGCGTTGGGAAAAAGTCGATACCCGCCACCATTTCATTAGTCACTTGCGCAGGCGCAATTTTGCCCTTCCAATACATAATCAGTGGCACACGAATGCCACCTTCGTAGAGCATGGTTTTGCCCCCTTTTAGCGGGTCGTTACCGGTATACTCACTGGCGCCATTAATGCCAAGACTGTTATATCCGCCAACGCCGCCATTATCGGAATAAACAATAACTAAGGTATTATCGAGCAGATCGAGACTTTCCAGATTTTGCATCAATGAACCGAGGCTATCATCCAGCTTCTTCACCATAGCAGCAAAGACCGGATTTTTATCAGCGCCATCTGTGGCTCGAGATCTGAAAGGCTGAATATCTTCTTCAGGCGCGTTGACTGGACCATGAACCAGATAATGATTCATCATCAACAGGAAGGGTTTACCTTGGGATTTTAAATCTGCCAACATGGCCGGTGTCTTGCGATCAATATAGTCGCTGAGGTACTCACCCTTCTTCACCAGAGACTCATCAACCACGGTAAAATGACCCGCCTTGTTATTGCGCTTGTCATTCTTTTCACCGTATATAATTTGAAAACCACCCTTAACCTGCTTCGAACCCGCACCAGCAACTCCTCCGCTATGGAAATGTGCCCAGCGCGATGGATGATAAATAATTTCACTCATATAGGCGCCCGCATACGGCCCGCTGCTATAACGCGCTTTAAAACCCCGCTGTGGCGGCAGTGTTGTTGGGGTATATCCCAGATGCCACTTGCCAAACTGCACCGCATTGTAACCTTGGCCTGTGAGGGCATCGGCAAAGGTTTTAATATTAAGCGGAAGATCGCTTCTGTTAGGTGGGGGGATCAGACTGCGATGAGCGCCTTTACCACGTTCAGCACCACCCACGTTATACATGCCGGTGCGACCATTGTATTGCCCAGAATAAAGCGCGCCCCGTGCAGGCGCACAGTTAGGTGAGTTTGCATAAGCATCGGTGAACTTCAATCCCTGTGCTGCCAGACGATCGATATTAGGGGTTGTATAGTATTTAGCCCCATAAGCACCGAGGTCCGTATAACCTAGATCATCAGCGTAGAACACCACGATATTGGGCTGCTCCTGTGCCAAAGCAGATGATACGCCCCCTCCTGCTAGTAATACCAGTAGGATAAATAGTACGTGAGTTATTTTCATCACCTAATCCTTATTTAAAGAGTCTGAAATCGGCGCAGTGCTTGGTATAGCAGAAATGTCCATAGCGACAGACTCTTGATCGGCCTTGTCAACAGCGACAACTCGATAGGTATAAGGAATATCCTCCACCACATCCGTATCAGTGTATGTTGTAGCTGTTAGGTTTGATGTTAACAATTCAAATGGGGCATTGGGATTGATTTGACGATAAATACGGTATTCAGAAAACTCATTCTTGCCTTCGTATGACCAAGCAAGCTGTACTTGTTCAGGGTTAGCAATTGCGCTTAACTTACTCACAGATTTTGGCGTAGGTAGTGAACTTGCCTCACGGGGGATCTTTATTTGCGTGTATGACAATGCCGGCAAAGTGCCAGTGAATTTATTTTCAGCCTTAGCATAGGTAATAGCCGTTGAAACATGCTCTCCCCATTGATCCTCAGTATTAACCATAGTGGTAGAAACCGGTTTATTGGTGTGATCCAAGCTAACACCAGCAACAGCTATATTAATAAGCTGTGTTTTGAGCGATTTATTTAACAAATACACAGTCACTTCATCAACCGTTTTGGAAGTAAAACCATAAACCTGCTTATGATCAGATGAAGATTCCACCATCATAGCGCCCTGTGCATCAGCTAGCAGCCCCATACCAAGATGAAAGGGGTTCATTCGATTGTTTTGTTGATGGTTAATTAGCGCGTCTTCTGCTCCTGTCGGGCGGATGTTACTCCAAAATGCTGTAGTAAACCAATTACCCAGTACAAACTCTTGCAGCATCTCGGTTAGTAATAACCCCTTACTGTATCGATCAAAGCCATTATAATTCTTACTTTTACCCATACCGTATTCATGATTAGATATTAATAATCCCGGTCGGCCTAGTGATTTAGCAATCTCACGATAACCATTAGCAGAATTACGCCAAGCACGCGCATTATTTTTTCGATCCAACAGTGGTACTTCAACCATCCACTCATCGAAAGTACCAGGAGGTAAATCTGGATCTCCGCCATAAGGCCATTTCCCGTGGGTTTCTAAACCATCAGCTAAGCCACCATCATTAGCAAGAAACTCGGTAATTTGCTTTGTGGTCGCTTTGTTGTTATTCCAAAAAATAAGGATATTTGGATCTGCCGCTTTCATAGCTTCTGCATGTGCTTTAAATGCTTTAGCATAGGCTGCCACTGAGCCATGTCGAAATTCTTCTTCATTACCAATATACCAGATTGCGCCCCCATGCCCTCTCGTTAAAACGTATTTAACCATGCGTACAGCGCGGTCGACACTATCTTGTTGGCGATTGTATTTATGACCCGATAAAGAATTAACACCGAACATGCCAGTAATGCCGCTTTTATTAACAAACGCAATGTACTCATCTAAACTCATCCAATTAGCCGCAGGTACTTTGTCGTCTGGGTTCCATGTAGGATCCCAGGTATCTCCTCTGCGCATACCTGTCGGATTTTCCCAGTCCCAATATTTAACAACTGAACCACCAGGGAAGCGTGAGGTACCAATGCCCACTTGATTAGCCCAAGCAGCAATAGACCCGTCATAATCAGCATCAGCATCCTCATAATAGATATGGTGCATACCAACCAGTTTATCGCTGATCAGCCACTTTTCGTTATCAGCGTTCACTGATACCTCAACTGCTACTGAAATATCACAACATAACAAACCAAAACATAAACCCAAGGCACGGGTCAAAATTGCAGGAGATTTAAAATATTTTTTTTTCAAAATTGCCATGAAATTTGACCTATTAAGTGGCTTGTGAGCTTTCATCTTGCTCAGGAAAATATTGAAAGGCTAAGTAATACTTGATTACGTGTGTATTGCTAGCCGCATAAAAGTACTGATATTGATAACAATTACATCACAACTATGTGTTGCAAATACGCCAGACATTCAAAAATCAGTCTCAAATTGTCGCAAGTTGTATCAAAGGTGATGCAAAATGAGATATTTTCACGCAAACTGTCAGTTATAGTATTTAGCAGTATCAAAAGAAGATTAATAAGTTATGACAAAAAATATTCTTATAGTGGACGATCAAGCAGAAATTCGTGATTCTCTGGAAAGCTATTTGAAAAAACATGCCTTCCAAATTAGTCAAGCTGATGGTGGTGAGCAAATGCGCTCAATATTAGCAAAAGAGCAAATAGACTTAGTACTACTAGATGTGATGATGCCAGATGAAGATGGTTTGACCTTATGCAAGTATTTGCAAGAAATTAACGGACCTCCGGTTATTATGTTAACGGCAATGGATGATGCGACCGATTGCGTTGTCGGCCTAGAAATGGGCGCCGATGATTATGTGACTAAGCCTTTCATTCCACGAGTATTATTAGCGCGTATAAAAGTAGTACTACGAAGACAACAAGCAGAGTCAACATCGACAAAAACACATCAACAAAACCCTGCTGTCTGTCATTTTGATATTTGGCGACTGGATATACAGCAACGGCAGTTAATTCGTAATGACGATTTAATAGTCCCCTTGAGTAGCTCAGACTTTCACCTGCTAGAAGTTTTTCTAGCGCATCCGCAACAAGTATTGAGCCGTGATCAAATCCTCAATTTGACCAAAGGCCGAGATGCTTTTCCATTTGATCGCAGCATTGATAATCAAATTAGTCGATTACGAAAGAAGATAGAAGTCGACCCGCAAAAGCCTAGTTTAATTAAAACCGTTTGGGGCGATGGCTATATGTTTACCGGTACTCGTGCTAATAACACGTGAATAAATTTAACCTCTGGCCTAAAAAACTTACCCACCAACTTATGGTGTTGTTTTTGTCGGCCTTGTTATTATCGCAAGTTACCAGTCTATGGTTACTCTTTGACCGCAATCTCAGTTCCATAGAAACCCAGAACCAAAAAAAAATAACTAATGATGTGCTTAATTTGGCAAAATTACTTGATGCAAGCGAGCCACAATTATACAAAAAAATCCTGTCTACTTGGAAGATCCCTGGGGTAATTTTTAAGCTAACAACACAGACTGATATTAGCTCTCCAAGTACTACTCGTGAAATATTCCTTAGTAAAAAAATTGCCGAATGGTTAAAGGATAAGTTTGGCAAATCGGTACGACTAAAAGTTGAACTTTCTCAAATTTCCTCTAGTGAAAAAGCAAAAATAGACTGGCTGACTAAACTGGTCAAGGATAATACAGGTAACGAATTTAAACGCCTTAATTTCTCACCTGTGAATCAGCTCAATGTTGCCATTCCATTGCAAGACGGTCGTTGGCTCGAAGCAGAAGCTCAACCGCCAGCAATTTCATCCCTTATTAATTCCCAAAAAACCTTGATTTTTATTCTGATCACTACCCTATTAATCTCAGCAATACTGTTTTGGAGTCTACGAAAAATAACCAAACCATTATCACAACTAACTCAAGCCGCTAATAAATTAGGTCGTGGCCAAAAAGTATCGACAATAGAGAAGCAAGGCCCAGTTGATATAAAAAATACTATCGCGGCTTTTAATTTGATGAATGAACGATTACAGCGCTTTGTTTCTGAGCGCACGCATATGTTGGCGGCACTTTCACATGATTTGAGAACACCTTTAACCAGCATGCGTTTGCGTGTAGAAGTGCTACCTGAAAGCATTGAGCGAGAAAAAATATTAGTAAGTTTGGATGAAATGCAGCTAATGTCTGAAGCAACGCTGTCATTTATCAGTACAGGCAGTGATAAAGAAGATACGGTAAAAATTGATATTGCCGCTTTAATTTGCAGTATTTGTGATGACCTTATTGAAATGGGTGAGCCAGTACAGTTTGAATACCAACAAGCAGTTATTCTGTCTTGTCGACCTATGAGTTTAAAACGTTCATTTACAAATTTAATTAATAATGCCATCAAATACGGAAAATCTGCAAAAGTCACTTGTGAGCAACAAGACAATACCGCCATTATCACCCTTCAGGATAAAGGCTCTGGTATCCCAGAAAAATATCAAAGTAAAGTTTTTGAACCTTTTTTTCGCATTGAATCATCACGAAGTCGTGAAACTGGCGGTATTGGCTTAGGCCTATCGATAGTGCAACAAAATATCAATAATCATGGTGGTGATATAGCGCTACGTAATAATGATATCGGTTTGCAAGTGACGATTAGCTTGCCCTGCTAGGACGTGTTTATCTTTCATAGTCACTTTTTCTAAGATATAAAATCTCTCTATTAATCGACTCAAAAAATAAGCGATAAAATATACAAATTTTATAACTTCATCATCGGATAATTAAATATGTTTCAATCCTTTAAAAAATTTACACCTGCCTTTGCATTAATACTTACATCGGTATTTACTTTCAGTCCTACAATAAATGCCAATAGCTCAGAAGCAGTACCGCACAATAAAAATAACACATACCATAATCAACCTAACATTGTATTTATTCTGATTGATGATTGGGGATGGCAGGATGTCGGTTTTATGGGCAGCACCTATTATGACACCCCGAATATGGATGCCTTGGCAAAACAAAGTATTCGTTTTGATCACGGCTATTCTTCTGCGCCTAATTGCGCACCAACACGCGCGGCGCTGATGTCTGGTCAGTATGCACCTCGCACAGGCATTTATACCGTTGGCGACCCTGCCCGCGGTAAAACCGAACAACGAAAATTGATCCCCATAAACAATAATACAGTACTGAGTAATAGTGTTGTCACTATGGCACAAAGCATTAAATCCGCTGGCTACAATACCGCTTTTATGGGTAAATGGCATTTAGGTAAAGGCACAAATGGCGGGCCACTGGTGCAAGGTTTTGATATCAACATTGGTGGTAATGAGTCAGGTGCACCTCAAGGAGGCTATTTTGCCCCTTATAACAATCCTGATATGACTCAGGGACCTGATGGGGAGTACATGACTGACCGCCTTACTCGGGAAGCGATAAGGTATATTGAACAGCAATCGAAAGATAAACCTTTCTTCCTCTATCTTTCCCATTATGCCGTTCATACCCCCATTCAGGCCCCAAAAGATACCACAGCCAAATATGAAAAACGCCAAGGGGATGAATTTCACCATAACGCCAAATATGGCGCTATGGTTGATCATGTGGATCAAGGCGTAGGTAAAATACTGGCAACACTTAAAACTAAAGGGTTTGATGATAATACCCTGATCGTGCTTACCTCTGACAACGGCGGTCATGGCCCGCTTACTCAAGCACCCGATCTACGAGGTTTTAAAGGCTCGCCCTATGAGGGCGGAAATCGCGTGCCTTTGCTCATTCGTATGCCAGGGCACAAGGGCGCAGGTCGCATCACCAATGTCGCGGTGAACTCCATTGACTTTTATCCAACCTTAGTTGAAATGGCTGACGCTAAGATGCCGGAGGGGCAGATTTCTGATGGAGAAAGCCTAGTACCTATCCTAAACGGTGGCAATGCCTTGCAGCGTGATGCCCTCTTCTATCACTTCCCAGCTTACCTTCAACCCAAAAGTAATAACAAAGGAGTCTGGCGTGCTCGGCCATTTGGCGCTATTCGCATGGGAGATTATAAGTTAATAGAATTTTTCGAATATGGCCAACTTGAACTCTATAACCTTGTCGAGGATAGCAAAGAAAGCAAAAATTTAGCCCTTGAAAAGCCACAGATAACGGCAAAACTGTTGAAAAGGATGCAGACGTGGCGCACTGAAACGAATGCACCAATCCCAACTAAGCTCAATCCTGAATATAATAAGAAATATGCTCCTAAAAACTATATTACATGGCAAGAAGTAAAGTCGCTGTTAGAGTAATTTAAGATTAATCTCTAGTGTATGTTAAGCTTTGTTTATCATGCCCTAATTCTATTGAATAAATATTTGTCAGATATAGGTTGTTTAGATATCGAAAGGCCACACCAAGTGAAGTTAAACGTTGATTTCGTATTTTTCTCCCCTACTTTGTTCGCATAATACAATCTAAATGGATAGAGCCATCAAGTGAAGCAGAAGTTTTGCTAATAATAATTAGTTCATTCGGCCTAAAATTGTAATAGCTTAAGCGTTCTGAATCTAACGTATTGAAGTAAAATAGGAATATTACTGAAAATGAGTTGTAAAAAAGGAGTAAAGTGAGACTTTACTCCTTTTAAAAAGTAACTTGATATCGCTATCAGGTTACTCGCTTTAATAACTCAAATAAGCTTCTAAAGTTTATAACTCACGCTTAGCTCAACGCGTCTGTCGCTATAACCAAAATTTTCTGGTCGCTCCATGTTTTCATAATACGAATGTAACTCGGTACGGGTTAGATTTTTTCCTTTAAGAGATACTTTCAACTTTTTATTAATTCGATAACTCATAGACGCCGATAAGCTGCCACTTGCCTCACGGAAAACCGCATCATCGTTATTTACCTCATGAAAATAGTCATCACGCCAGTTATAAGCAATCCTTGCTGAAAAATCATCATCAGCATAAATGCCAACCACGTTGTAGCTAAATTCAGACAAGCCCTCTAATGGTAAATTACGCCCCTCTATAGTAGAAGGTGCTTCACTGTCAATCCAAGTACCATTTAACTGAATACCTAGATGCTGTAGATAGCCGGGCAGAAAATCAAAAAATTGTTGGTAAGCAACTTCAAGACCTTTTATATCCCCCTCTTCACCATTAGTTTGGCTGGTTATATCAAATTCAACACCATCATAAGTCTGTTGGATAGTAGATTTTCTCAAAAAACCATCCACTTTTTTGTAAAAAAGCGATCCCGCTACATAACTGTTATCATTAAAATACCATTCCAAACTAACATCGGCATTATCAGAGGTAAATGCTTTGAGATATGGGTTGCCTGCTTTTCCGGTCATCTCCTCATAATTCAAACTAGTTGTTGATGGACTCATGGCCATAAAACTAGGTCGTCCCATCGTTTTAGAGGCTGCAAAGCGCAAAAGTAATTCTTCGCTTAAATCAAATTTAACATTCATTGATGGCAGAATATGATTTTCATCAGTATCAACCGTCAATGGCTCGTAGCCACCCTCTGCTTGTAAAACAGCGCCTGTTGATGAAATGTCAGTTTTGATTGCGCGCACACCAACATTACCCGATACCGGAATACCGGCCAACTCAGAAACCATATTTAGCTGAGCATAAGCGGCGTAGGTTTTTTCGGTAAAATCATAGGTATCATTTTCAAGAGGTTTATCGTAAATGGACCCAATACCGTATGCTGCCAAAATCGCTTCTTTATTGTCTCTTAAAAATTCACTATCTGCGATAACCATGCCTTGTGGCCGAATTACCCCGCCTTCTTTGGCATAAAAATCATCAGAACCCGCGATAAAAAGCCCATCGAAACCATTAAGGTCCCCTGCGACATTGCCTACTTTTAGATCAAAAGAATCACGTCTTGCATCACGCGAAGTAATACGAATGCCGGCGTCAATACTTTCGATAACACCATCATATATGTCATAGCTAAAATCAAAACGTGCTGCCGTTTCGCTGCCAGTTAAGTCTTGTGACCTGTCACGATACTGTTGAAGTTTATAATTGTCAGGATCACTGACATCTAATGGTTCACCACCAGAAAAGACGGTTACCTCGGGGGAACTATTACGAGCATCAGTATAATCCATAGTAAGCACATTATTTTGAGACTTGGCCTGCGGCTTCATATTGACTTCTTCTTGATGGCTATCACTATCGGTATAACTGACCTCAGCATTAAATTGCATATCACCGAGTGAATATTCACCACCAATGGCCACATTATAACCGTCAGTATCGCGTACGTTGTATTGAGATAACGCATTGTAAATAGCTTTTTTAAACGATGCTGTGGCGACATGGCCTGCGTCATCAAAGGTAATAGCAGTAAGGTCTTTAATTTTATGAGTAAATACCTGAGCTTCTCTACGCTGGACACTTTCGTACTGGGTAAAGCCGGTATCTAAGAATAAACTGAGATCGTTATTAGGCACCCAATCAAAGCCTAACAAAACATTAGTACGCTCTGTCTCTTCTTGCCCAAAAACGATATTGTTACCATTTGACATTTTAGCGCCAGCAGGTGGATTAAATTTTTCAGGAACATCGTCTTTCCAGCGAAAGGTTTTGCTACGTTCAAAAGCCGCTTGACGCTCTTGATAATTAACCGCAAGCAAGGCTCCGATATCACCCATACCGGTTTGCCATTTATTACCAAGTACCAGGCTAAACTTAGGGCTTACTGGATCTACTCCATCGGCATCTGCAGCCAAATCAGCATATTCTGCGCCAACAGTCACTGCAGCCTTAAATTCACTAAAATCGGTAGAGCGTAGGCGACGCATATCTATGTTGCCACTGATCCCCCCCTCAATTTGTTTGGCCATAGCTGACTTACTAACATCGACTCTTTTCATCGCTTCAGAAGGTATATCGCTATAATTGACATTACGTGTACCACCGGTAAACACGGTTCGGCCATCCACTAAAGACAAGGTTTGTCGTAACCCTCTCAGGGCTACCGAGTCACCTTCGCCACTGTCACTACTGGCGATTTGTATGCCGGGCACTCGTTGTAATGCTTCGGCTATATTTGCATCACTAAACTCGCCAATATCAGTTGCAGAAATGGAATCTTGTACTTGTGACGCTTGGCGTTTCTCAGTCATTGCCGAGGTGAGCGCATTGCGTATACCAGTAACCTCAATCACTTCAACTTGTTCTTCTTTCGCTTGCTTTGTTTCTGGCTTTTGCTCTGCAGCTTGGGCTGGAGTTAGCGCGGCAGCAATACAAATTGCCAGTGTTGTTTTTAACAAATTATGTTGTTTTATTTTTCTCTTATTTTTATTCATTGTATTTACCCTAATAAGATTGAACTTAACTCAGCTATATGAAGCTCCAGTAGGCTATTATTTTTCCTTATACTACGCCTAGAACTGGATCTGACTATCACTAGTAAAACAAATGAATGTGTCAAAGTTATGCCCAAACAATACTATTTTTCCTCAATAGGATTACACTCTGATACATCTTGATACAGATAGAAAATTTCGGGAAATCAAGGAATATACTCATATCTATATAACCTGTTTCAGAGATATTTTTATATCTGGTTGATTTTATTTATCAACCTATTTACTGAAGGTCCCTCCGCCTGCAAACCGTTCTCATAGGTTTTACCTTAACGATTAGGTTCTTGTCAAAAGAGTTTAGAGTTTTATTTCAAAGATTTAGGCTACGCCCTCACTTTGCCTTACCTGATTTCCCTTTGCCCTTGAAAAGAATGTTGCCGCTTTTTATTTGCGCTAGATCGTTCAGCATTTCGGGCTTCACTTCTTCCCACCAACGATCTAGGTATTTTTTATAGCGTTGCACGACTTGTGGGTGCTGGGCGCTGACATCAGTTAAACCGCCGGGATCCTTGATATAGTCAATAAGCTCGGGCGCTGCTCCTAGCTTGCCCCAAGTCATTCGGTACTGCTTGTCGTAAACGGCAGCATAATTATATTTGTATTGCTCAAGTTGGTCACTGCGTGGCCAGCGTCCTCTGTGAGATACCAGTATGCGATTTGTTGGCACAATGCTTGTTTGCCCTAAGATGTCTGGCAGCAAACTATGGCCGCTGATCTTCGGATCATCGAGTTTCACCCCTGCGATGGCAGCAAAGGTGGGTAGCAGGTCGGTTGCACTGGCAAGCACATTGTTCTTGCCAGCTTGAGTCACACCTTTCCAGCGAATAAAAAAGGGCACGCGGGTAGAGCCAACCCAAGCCTGACTTTTGGCACCTCTCATGCCGGCGTTATACAGACCCAATTCCTGAAGAAAGCCATCATCATCGTGCCCAGCACCACTTGCTCCTGAGATAGCGTGTCCATTGTCAGTCATAAAGATCAGTATCGTTTCGCGAGGTGAAGTTTGTTGCTCCTGCCACTTCAACAGACGACCTAAGTTAGCATCCAAAGCACTGACCATGGCGTAATAGCCTTGCTGCTTTTTCGTCAGTTTGGTGTCTTTGTATAAGTCCAAGAACTGCTGCGGTGCCGCGATTGGGCCGTGCGGGATACTGGTAGGGATATAGGCAAAGAAGGGTTTACTGCTATCGGCGCTTTCCATCCACTTCATCGCTTCGGTAAATAATACATCGGCACAGAAGCCTTTATATTTGACCCTCTTGTCATTGAAATTAAGAACAGGATCAAAACGTTTTAGCTGGTTGAAGGTCCAGAGCGCATGATCAAAACCGCGTTTATGGGGTTCAAGGGGTTTACCGCTGAGCCCCACCTTATCTTTACTCGCACTCAGATGCCACTTGCCGAACATGGCCGTCTGATAAGATCCTTTTTTCATAACCTGCGGCAAAATAGTTATATCATCGCGCAGGTTATTGCGCTTTAAAATAGTATGTGTCACGCCTGCTACAAAATGATGGCGACCGCTCATTATCTCCGCCCGCGTCGGTGCACAAGAGGGCGCCACATTGAAGTTACTGAACTGAAGCGACTCAGCTGAAAGCTTGTCCAAATTAGGTGTATGAATGAGTTTGTTGCCCATCATACCCAACTCTCCCCAACCCATGTCATCAGACATCACCAGAATGATGTTTGGTTTCGGCCCGTCAATTTCGCTCAATGCCTCCCCGAAAGCTGGAGCTAAATAGAAAACAAAAAGCGCCAAAATTGCAATTGGACTACGAAGGGCTTTAACACTTCTTTGTATTGCTGCTTTGTGCATATTGTTTCATTATCCTTTTATTAATTTGAACGTTACAGGCCACAACTCATTATCAAAAACGGCATCAGTTGGCGGGGTGATCACAATACCTTTATCCGTGCGTGTCCATGATATGTCTGCATCACTGCCAAGTAATATAATAGCTTTAATTTTCACCTCTTTTCCGACAGCGCTCTTTGCAAAGCTGGTAATGGTAAAGGGTTTTTCCGGCCAGCCCAAGCGGGTTGCGTAGATATTGAGATCATCCTTGCTACGAGTAAAACGAATATCGCCATCGTTTAATTTAAAGCGGCCCATTTGAAGACGTTCAGGATCATTATAAACAAGTCCCTTCTTTCTTGATTTCACTTCACCTAAGGATTTACCTGGCTCTAGCTCTCCGTACACCAACCAAGGACGACTGGCATGGATCCCTTCGCCAACAACATCCATCCAACGCTTCATCGCTTTTAAAAATAAAACCTCTTTTTCCTGAATAGAGCCGTCTGGTTTTATCGCAAGGTTAAGCATCATGTTGCCGTTTTTACTGACGGTGTCGATGATTTTTCTGAAATTCCGCTCCGCAGCTGAATTCCCTCTACCAGGGCGATAAAACCATCCTGAGATGCTGCTGTGTGTTTGCCATTTATAAGGAGCCGTACCGACCAGAAACCCGCCTTCATAGTCGGGAACAGCCTCTTCTTTGTAAAGCGATTCGCGCTTGAAAGTGATGACCGGCTCAACACCCCATTGCTGAGATTTATTATAATAATTCGCTACTATGCGGCGAAAAGCGTCTTGTGTGACATAACTGCCGGTAGCTTCAAAAATATCAGCGGTTCCGCCATCAACAAAAATATAATCAGGGTGAAAAGTATCCACCAATTCACCGAGGGTATCTTCCCATTTTTGAGTGGCTTCAGGTTTTGGTAAACCGTTTTTATCTAAGCCTTCACCGTAAAGCTGAACAAAACGTGGATCTGCGCTGTCATAACCTTTGACCTTATGATAGTACCAAGAGTGTCTAGCTACGTGAGTGGAAACCCCCACCTTAACTCCGCGTTTTCTGGCGGCATCGATGACAAGTTTAGTGGTATCTTTCTTCGGCCCCATTTTAGCCGCATTAAACTCATCGATTACTTTTGAGTCCCACATAGCAAATCCGTCATGGTGGATAGCCTGAGGAACAATATATTTAACGCCGGCTTCATCCAATAAGCGGACCATTTCTTCTGGATCAAAGCCATCACTGCTCATCAGCGGAATAAGATCTTTGTAGCCAAATTCTTTAGGATCGCCATACCACTTTTTTTGCATAAGATAAGTAGCCGCTTGTTGGTTATCCGGTTTGTCTGGAAATGGAGGGTACATATGGCGTGCCCACTGCCCAACCGGGTTTTTAATAGCGGTGCCTTTAAATTCTCCTTTTTGCCCAAAGAACTTAACCACATCTTTGTTAAAATGATCACCCATTATTGAGTGGGGACCCCAATGATAGAAAAAACCGATCTTTGCATCATGAAACCATTCAGGTGCCTGATACTGTGACAAGCTCTCCCGGTTTGGCTCATAGTGAACAGTTGCTTTTTTTGGGGTATTAGCTTGAGCATTAATCGCTCCGATAAACATCAGAAAAAAACTGCCAACCCACACTTTCAGGTATTTCATTTTTAATGTAAACACTGTTTATTTATCCTTTATATGATTGAATTTAACTCTGTAATATCCAAATAAATGCCAACGCGTGTTGGCATATTGAAATTAAACGATTGATAGGCTCAATTCGAACTTAGCTTAATACTTTGCTGTGACAACATCTGACTCTGGGCCTTAATTCGTGCGCCCGAAAGCGAGTCACCAACTCGAATAAGTACACTGGCAATACCTGCTTCGGTTTTAACGCTATTGCTATTAACAAGACTGATATCGCCCTCAACCGCAAAACTAATGTCCTCACCGGAAACAGGAATGACATTACCTTTTTTATCGACAATTTTTGCATAAACAAATACGGTATCATTGACACCCGCTTGTACTTGTTTACCGCTTTCATCAATTTCCAGTTCAATTTTAAATTGAGCTTCAGGTGTAGCTACATGATGTTGCGCTGCAATTTTGCCGTCTATATAACCTAACGCTTGCAGTTCACCCGGCTCAAATTTATCCAGTTTGAAGGTAAATGGCGGGTGCGCTAAATTATTACTATTGGCGTTTTGATCGGGTTTTTGTTTGCCTAAACTTTGACCATTTAAAAATAATTCTACTTGCTCGCTGTTACTGAAAACTCGCACATTTAAGTCTGAATTTTTCTGCCATTCGCTGGCGATAAACACCATAGGTCCGCTCGGATATTTATCAGAAACTTCGTTAGCATCACGCTGTGACTGGAAAAAATAATAACCATATTTGGGTAGTCGATCGATACTCATAATGCCAGACGACTCAAGATCTTGATAATAACCGCGATTATAATCAAACATTACCCAATAACCATCGGCAAAAGCACGAGTATTGAAGTTGTCATTATGCGATTCTTGAATATTAGCGGCCTGCTGCAACAAGCGTTTTTCACCAGCACTCAAGAGTTGGCGACTGGAGCGTTCGGCCGCCATTAGTCCTTCCCAGTTGTCCTGATTGAGGCCGGCATTCATGGCGTGATATTCCCAATCGCCATATTCGGAGACGATATAAGGTCTGTTGCTCGGTGGCCTAGCTTTCTTCTTTTTCTTCTTACCCTTCTTATGTTTAGCGTGTTTTAGTCTGTGCTGACGCGCTTGTACATAAATGTCATAACCATAGTCTTTCCATCCTGCGGAAAAACACTGCTCATTGGGACACTCTTGATGCACAGCATCATTTAATTTATCGATAAACTCCTCGGTCATGCGAGATTCATTGAGGGAGCACTCCCACGCCAATACAGAAGGGTGATTACGATCACGACGTATCATATCTCGGCAAGTTTGGATCACCTGCTGACGAAACGACTCATTGTCGCTGTAATACTGCCAGCCAAGAATATCATTGAGTAGCAACAGACCAAGTTCATCGGCTGCATCCATAAATGCTGGAGAATGTGGGTAATGTGACAAACGCACATAATCAAAGCCAGCCGCTTTTATTTTAACGGCATCGCGATACTGAGCGTTGTCGGAAAGCGCATAACCTATGTACGGGTACTCCTGATGACGGTTAACACCGCGCAAAAACATCTTTTTGCCGTTAAGTTTGAAACTATCTTTCGTTATTTCAAAGTGACGAATACCAATGCGAGTAGCTTTTTCATCTGATATTTGCCCCTCGCTAACTACACTGGTCATCAGTCGATACAGGTTAGGAGTGCTTGTTGACCAAAGCTTAGGTTCAACAACGATCAGCGACTGCTCAATTTGTGAATCGTGACCTGCCGCTAAGTTAAACACATCAGAAGTCTGCTCTACTACTTTCTTTTCTTTAAAGTAGAGTGTTTGTTTTAGTGTAAATTGCTGATTTTTTTCACTGTCATTTTTAATGTGAGTGTTAACGGATATTTCAGCTTCTTTGTTGCTTACCCTTGGAAAGGATACATAAACGCCACCGCTGGCGACCTTGTCAGCAAACATTTCATCACTAATATGCAGTTGATTTTTTATCAACAATGAAACATTACGGTACAAACCACCATACATATTGAAATCAAGCCTATTCAGCGGTTTAGGCCCGGTGATCAGACTATCTCGGTTGTCTAACTTAACTAGAATTTCATTAGTTTTCTCAAAGCTTAATACGCTAGAAAGGTCGATAACAAAGGGTAAATAACCGCCATGATGTGTGATCATTTTATTATTATTGACCCAGACCTCGGCCTTATTCATTGCCCCTTCAAAACGTAAAAAGGCTTTTTTTCCTCGCCATTGAGGCTCAGCAGTAAAAGACTTTCGATACCAGGCCAAACCTTGCCACTGATCCTTAGTAACCTTAGGTTCTATTCGGGTGGTATGAGGCAGTTCAACCTGCTGCCATGCGTCTCCCTCTATTGACAAAATATCAAAACTTTCTACATCATTACCTGCCACATTCTCTGCTACAGAGTCAGCTCGATAGAACTGCCATTGTTTGTTGAAATTTAATGTGGTTGGAGAGAAGTTCTCCTCCAATTGCTGATTGGAGCATGCAGCAAGCGTAATGGTAAGGCTGAATAACGCCCAAATAACTAGCGTTTTTTTCATCGTTTTAATCCCTTCTGTCAACAAAATAAAAGTGCACAGGCTGACTAGTACCTTATCAAGCCTGTATTACTTAACCTTGTTTTAAGATTTATTTTGCTTTTTCTTATTTTTGCTCTTGCCCTTGTTTTTACTCTTTAACGTATCCAACATTCTGCTCACTGGGGTTAATGGGAACTCTGGGTGATCAACATGTGCTTGTGACATTATGCCGGTCATCCTTGCAACTTGATCAGGGTGACTGTCAGCAATATTATTTTCTTCGCCAATATCAGATTTCAGATTATACAATTCAGGTGCTTTACCTTGGAATCTCACCATTTTCCAATCGCCATCTCTAACCGCTTGGATAGGTCCTTGCTTTTCGTTAAATTCCCAGTAGAGATAATCATGCTTTGCTTGTTTTTGACTCTCGCCTAACATCGCTGGAACATAGGAGATACCATCACTTGCCTGACATTTTTCAATCTTGGCCAATTCGCAAGCTGTCGCCATTAGATCCCATGAGGCAAAAATATGCTCTGATGTTTGGTTTTCTTGAATGGTTTTAGGCCACCACGCGATAAATGGCGCTCTAATACCACCTTCATAAAGTGCTCTTTTACGCCCTTTAAATGGTCCGTTACTGTTGAAAAATTCTTTATCGAATTCATGACCATGATCACTAGTAAAAACTACCAAAGTGTTTTCATCTAGCCCCTGATCTTTTAAAGTCTTTAATAAGCTACCTATATCTCTGTCCATACGAGAGACCATACCCGCATAAGCAACGTTACCATCACTGTCGTTACGGTAATGCCCTTTGGTATTCATTTTTCGTTGTGGCCAACCAAGATTTTTATACGCTTCTTTGGAGTCTTCGGGGACGGTAATCGCCAAATGAGGAATGGTATAGGCTAGATAAAGAAAAAATGGTTTTTCATCATCGTTATCCTTAATGAAAGACAAGGCTTCTTGCGTCAATATATCATGGGTATATGTGCCTTTATTGTTGAGGTAATCATTGCCTTCAATTATTGAAATATCGTTATTTCGATACATCTTGTCCCAGTAATAATGATGGGCGGCTTTATGAGTTTTATAACCATAAAAATAGTCAAAGCCTTGCTGTAAAGGCATAGCGGCATTAGTAGGATCGTCTGTTTCGGCAAGCCCCCATTTACCAATAGCTCCAGTGCGATAACCCGCTTGCTGTAACACCTCAGCCACAGTCACATCTTCTGGCTTTAAATCAACAGGTTGACCGGTTCTCGTCCACTTAGGGTTGCCACGAACAGGACTGTGCCCTGAATGTAAACCTGTCATTAAACTAGCTCTTGATGGGCCACATACAGGGGCGCCGGCATAATGTTGCGTGAAACGCATGCCTTGCTTAGCCATTTGATCTAAGTAGGGTGTTTTTATTTTTTCCTGACCATAAGCGCCTATATCGCCATAACCCAGATCATCTGCCAAAATGTAAATAATGTTTGGCTTGGTGTTGTCCTTAGCGTTATCCGTTAACGCTAAATCTGTTGATGCTTGAGCATAACTGCCAGCGATGATTAACAGTGACAAACCTCTTGTCACCTTTTTAATTATTTTCATTATTAATACCTTTTTACTTTGTAACAACTGGGCTTAATCAATCATTAGCTTAAAATTCAATATTTATCGCTGACCACTAGCTCTTCTTCTTACTTTTTTTGCTAACCTTACCTGCACATAATTTTTTATTTCTTTCTGCTGCGGCTCTAATACTGCAAAGATCAAACGCTTTTGCCACAGGTTGCCACTCGCCATTGGCATCTTTATTTAACCCATGATCATTAGTGCGTTCGATCCATTGGTTTAATTTTTTCACTAAGCGCGTTTTAATTTTTTGATGAGCCGATGAATCAGCCAAGTTATTCAGCTCCCACGGATCATTTTCTAAATCGTACAACTGTTCACGTGGTTTAGTTTTTGCAAAAAAGTAAGCCTGATCAGCGTTTAATTTACCCGCCGCATTCAAGTCTCTTAATAAAGGTAAAATGGGGCGAACGGTGGGCAAGTCGTAATAAGCCATACGAGCATCCCAAGGGACTTGTGGCATAAAATTAGCGATATACTTATAGCGTTTTTCTACCACAGTACGACTGTTATCAACAATTTCGTCATGACGATCGCGGGCCGAAAAAATAGCGTCTTTAGCTTGATAGTGAGAATTATTTAATAATGCTTGTCCTTGCATATGCTCTGGCACTTCAACGCCAGCCAAATGTAAAATACTTGCGGTTAAGTCGACACCTTCAGTCATATCGGTATTTATCTGGTTAGCATCTATCCCTGGTCCAGCAACAATGAGAGGTACATGAATACCATCTTCAAATAAATAACTCTTGCCCCGTACTTGGCAACGACCGTTATCTCCCATAAAAATGATAATGGTATTATCGAGCACGCCTTTTTCTTTCAACTGCTGCTGTACTAAACCAATTTCATGATCAATATATTCCAGTGTGTCGTAATAGGTAGCAATATCTAACCTGACGTCTGGGTGATCAGGTAAATAAGGTGGTACTTCAACATCACTCAAAGCGACCGGATGCTTAGACGCTTTACGTACTTTCTGCCATGTATCATCCATTGCTCTATGAGTCATTTTGAGCTGAATTTGCATAAAAAACGGTGTGTTTTTATCAATTTTCTTTTTCTTATCAAACACTGGATTTTTTTTATCCGTTTTAAAATTAAGATCGAGCTTCTTACCTTTGGCATACACTAAGTCACTGCCTAGCAATACCGAGTAGCCAGCCTGACGCAAATAATGTGTTATGGGCTTAACATGATCAGGTAAGACATTAGTCTTATCTCTATGGTGATGTCCGCCCATACTGGTTTGATACATACCTGTCATTAAAGACGTACGACTAGTCGAGCAAATGGGTGAATTAGTGTAGAAACGATTAAATTGCACACCGTTTTTCGCCAATTTATCTAGATTAGGTGTCTGTAAACCCTTGGTGCCATAGCTGGGCAGATCAATGCCAATGTCTTCAGCCATGAATAACACAATATTTGGCTGATCTTTTGCTTTATTCGGCTGCGCCTTCACCTGCACTGATAACGAAATAAGTACCAGTAATATCATTAGTATCAAGAGATAATTGACAATTTTCGACCTTGGATGCTTCATGAACCGCTCTAACATTTTATACTCCACTCAAGGGGGGTGTTTACTACTTATAATGACTAGTTATCAGCCAAGTTTTACGCTTTAAAAGCACATTGAAACACAGGGATGTGACACAGATATCTCAGAAGACTATGGGTTTGTAATAAACTATCTCTAGCTAAATACAACTTGATACATTTGCCCATTACTTTGATTAGCTTTTTAATCAATGAACCGTAAGATAGAGCACCTTTTCAGACAATTAAGATAAATTGCCAAAGGCCGGCATCCATGACGGCCTTAACAGAAGACTACAAAACTATTTATCTTTAACGGATATAGCGTCTAACCACACTCCAGACGTTGATGCACCAGAAAAATTTAGCTTGTTGATTGTTGTTGCTGTGCCACTGTATGGCAATACACCTGAGGTCCAGGCACCTTGATCAAATTTAACCACATAACCTGTGCTCGTAAGTGATAACTCGATACGACGTAATGCAGAAACATCCCAAGTGTCATTCATAAACTGTAGGTCGTCATCCAAACTTTCTGGGATGACGGTTAAACCATTCACGGGATCAACATAATGCAATCGCTTTCTATCACCTGTATCGCTATTCGCACTCAATACCAATTCAAACGATTTATTACCTGTGCTATCTAACCCCGTTACATAAACATCTTTACTATGACCAGACCCCAAACGGCGTAAAGCCACTTTTAAGTCAATATTTAATGAATCAATATTTTCGCCAGAAGCAAGATCAGCGGTAATATCTAAGCCACCCACAATTAGGTCAGCTCGCATCGCTTTATTACTAGACCCACCATCAACATGAATCCCAGCAGCTGGGATATTGCTCCAGCTACCATTGGATGTACCCGCGTTAAGATTAGCGGCATTGGTATCATTATCTTTGGTACTATCATTGAATTTGGCTTGCAGATAAATAGGCTCAGGCATTGCTGAAACTTGCGCAATGACAGACTCTTGATCTTCAGTATCAACAGTGACAACCTGATAGGTATAGTTAATGTCATTTACTACGTCAGTATCAATATAAGTACTGCCGGTTAGGTTAGTTGCTAACAGCTCAAAAGGGGCATTTGGGTTAATTTGACGATACACCCTATACTCTGCAAAATCGTTAAAAACAGGTGGCGTCCAGTTAAGTTGTACCTGAGTTGAACCACTCGTTGCATTTAAATTGAGTACAGCAGGAGGTAGGGTTTGAAGCACGCCATCAGTACGAGGGATCTTAATTTGCGTGTAGGATAATGCCGGCAGCGTACCGCTGAATTTATCTGAAGCCGCCGCATAGTTAATAGTCGTTGAAACATATTCACCCCACTTGTCCACTGTATCAACCATAGTAGTGGCAACTGGTGACAGAGCAAGATCTAAGTTGGCACCAGTAACAGAAATATTAACTGGCTGTGCAACTTGTGATTTATTTAACAAATACACAGTCACTTCGTCAGCCGTTTTTGAAGTAAAACCGTAGACCTGTAGATGATCCGACGAAGACTCTACTAACATAGTACCCTGTGCGTTCGCCACCAACCCCATGCCCAGATGGGAGGGAGTCATACGATAATTCTCCTGATGATTTATTAATGCGTCTTCCCCTGAACTGCCACGAATATTACTCCAAAACGCTGTTGTGAACCAGTTACCTAGTACAAACTCTTGCATCATATCGGTCAGCAGCAAAGCTTTGCTATATTGATCAAAACCGTCATAGTTCTTGCTTTTACCCATACCGTATTCATTGTTGGCTATCAATAATCCCGGTCGGCCCAGGGATTTTGCTATATCGCGATAGCTATTAGCAGCATCACGCCATGCACGAGCATTTTTCCGATCCAACAGTGGTACTTCAACACTCCACTCATCAAAAGTACCGTTAGGTAAATCTGGGTCACCGCCGTAGGGCCATTTGCCATGCGTTTCTAACCCATCGGCAGAACCACCGTCATTGGCAAGAAACTCGGTAATATTACTCGCTGTTGCGCCGTTGTTATTCCAAAAAATAAGAATATTCGGATCGGCCGCTTTCATCGCCTCTGCATGGGCTTTGAATGTTTTAGCATAATCTGCCATTGAGCCATGTTGAAACTCTTCCTCGTTGCCAATATACCAAATTGCACCACCATGCCCCTGGCCTAAAACATACTGAACCATGCGTACAGCCCTATCGATGCTATCTTGTTGGCGGTTGTATTTATAACCTGATAAGGAGTTAACACCGAACATAGGACTGATACCGCTTACATTAACAAACGTGATGTATTCATCCAACCCCATCCACTCTGTCGCAGGCTCATTAAGCGCAGGATCCCAGATGGGATCCCAAGTATCACCAGTCGCAACGCCAGTAGGATTTTCCCAATCCCAATATTTAACAATAGAGCCGCCGGGATAACGCGCTGTACTAATGCCTACTTGACTGGCCCAGGCGGCAATAGAGCCGTCATAGACTGAATCAACGTCCTCAGTATAGAGATGATGCATACCTATCAACCTATCGCTGATCAGCCATTTTTCATTATCCGCATTGACAGTGACTTCAACCGCAGCCGACGCGCCGTAGCTAAACAACATCAGGGCTGTAGCCAATGCTAAAGAAGTCTTATTAGTTTTGTTTTTTATTAGAGTCATGAAACTTACCTCATTTATTAGTTTTATTAGTTTAGTGGAGGTTTGTTCTTGCTCAGAAACATGACTGAACAAAGTAGCCTCACCAAAATACTATTTATACGTCTAAAAGCATGACTTACTACGAACCCTCTAATTTAACTCACTTATCCACTGAAAAGGTTTTGTTAGCTAAATTTAATCTTTGTTTACGTCCGTATATACATACAAGCGCTCACATGCTAATAACAATTAAATTACAATAAGGTGTCAGAAATATCTCAAATGTGAATAAAATCGTCACAGATTGTAACCAAGGTGCGACAGTTGATTAGAAAAGTTCAAAGATGATGTTAAAAACGGCGGTTGGAGTCTAGCGCCACTGTGAAGAGTAATTTTGTAAGGTTTCATCCGGAAACAGATTTAAGCAGGTGCAAACCTGCTTCCGGTGAAATGCGCGCGAATTAATTCGCTTTTATGTTTATTGTTTTATCTTGCAAACCTTCTCCACGGACCGTGAAGACGATATCACCTGGTTGGTCTGTCGCTTGTATTAAGGCTAACGCTTTGCCCATAAAGGCTTTACGTGTTGGCACCTTATGCGGGGCTAAATCAAGAATATCGCCATTTTCAACACCAATTAGGCGTGCAGGTCCGCTAAGTTCAAAGGTTAACTGGTTATCTGCATACGGGACGAAATTACCTTTAGCATCGACAATATCAACTTCCAGCTGAACAACATCACGTCGGTTGGCGTTGATGATGGTTTTATCAGCTAAAATGGAAACACTCGCTGCTTTTCCTGCGCTACGTACAGAATGTTCTTTGATGATCTTACCCGATGCATCTTTAGCAACAGCTGTTAACTCACCTGACTTATAAGGCACTTTCCAGAGTATTTGCATATCGTCTGTCATTGGTTTTTCACCCAATGACTTGCCATCTAAAAACAGCTCAACTGACGTTTGGTTGGTATAAACGACTACCGGTATCTCAACACCCTCTTTTCCTGGGTGGGTCCAATGAGGCTCCAAACGCACCATCGGCTCAGTTGACCACTGACTTTGATATAGATAATAAACACCTTTAGGAAAGCCAGCTAAATCGAGCACACCAAAGTTGGCGGTACGTGCCGGCCAACCGAACGATTCGCCTAAGTAGTCAAAGGCCGTCCAACGAAAGGTACCTAAGAAATAAGGCAGTTCACGCGCTTTTTTGATCTCATCTCTTATCGGCATGCGCACTAAAGAATTATCAAATGAAGAGCCATATTTTATATTGTGCTCTGGAAACACCTCAGTTTCAGTAAGATCTGGGACAGGATAAACTTTATTTTTCAGCTTCTGCCATACTTTTTTAGCATCGCGTTTTTTCTCCCAAGGTGCCGGATTGTCACGGGTACGATAGCGTGTTTTTGATCGATAAACACCACGGGTATGCATGGTATGGGTGACTTCTGTACCAATCGTTGGCACGTTAGGGTTTTCTTTGTGGAATTTTTCAATCGCCCCCTTATATTCACCATGACCGTTAAAACCAGCAATATCTAGGTGGCCACCGGCATAACCGCGTCCTTGGGTAACTGGTCGGGTTTTGTCGAATTGTTCTACAAAGGTTTTAACAATCTTTTGCTGTTCAGGAGTATAGCCCCGCACTTCATTACCAATACTCCACATCACAACACTAGGATGGTTACGATCGCGACGAATAAAGTCAGAAAGATCACGCTGCCACCACTGTTCAAAATATAAACCATAGTCGAATTCAGCCTTTGGTGTCCACCAGCCATCAAAGGCTTCATTCATCACAACAAAGCCCATTTCATCGGCCATATCATAAAATTCAGGTGCAAAAGGATTATGAGTGTTTCTTAGTGCATTTACGCCCATGGCTTTTAGCATGCTTAAGCGACTACGTAATAAATCATCCGGTACCGCGGCGCCAACGGGTCCAGCATCATGATGCATACTGGCACCTTGAAATATTAAGGGTTCACCATTGAGTAAAAAGCCCCTATCAACGGTAAACTCAATACTGCGAATACCCGTTCTGCTATCTAGGCTATCAAGCAATGTTTCATTTTGATAAATTTTACTACGTACGGTATATAAATTGGTGTCAGACGTAGACCAAAGTTTTGGATTGCTAATCGCTAGTTTTTGCTGTGCACTAATAGTTTTTCCTGCTGGCAATACTAAGGATACGCTATCTTGTGCAACCACATTTCCAGAGGGTTCAATAACTTGTGTAATTAACTCAACTTGCTGCTCTTTATTTAAGGCATTATTCACTTCAGTATCGATTTTTAGATCAGCATGCTTAGCGCTGACATTTTCACTACGAATCCAAGTACCGTCTTTAGGAATTGCAATTGGAGAAGTGGTGGTTAACCATACATGACGGTATATACCTGATCCGGTATACCAACGACCACTCGGCGCTTTACTATGATCAACACGCACCGATATAACATTGTCACCTTCTTTGAGAAAATCAGCTAGATCGTAAGCAAAGCTGATATATCCATAAGGACGTTTACCTAAATAATTACCATTGACCCAAACTTCACTGTTCATATAAACACCGTCAAATTCAATTTGTACCTGTTTTCCGGTCCAATTCTCATTCCATGTCAGATGTTTTCGATACCAACCAATGCCAGTAGGAAGATAGCCCCCCATAATGCCGGCAGAGTTATTTTCGTCATATTCACCTTCTATGCTCCAATCGTGAGGTAAATCCAGCTTGCGCCAGTTTCGATCATCAAAGTCGCTGTTCTTAGCCAAGCTTTCATCACCTAAATAGAACAACCAATCAAAATCAAGGCTAATTCTCTCACGCCCTTGGACAGTTATAGTTTGTTCAACATCGCCCACACTGCACGCACAGAGAATAACGAGCAATAAAGTAACTAAAGCTGCTTTAAATCGGTTATACAGATTAAACCTATTATTGAGTGAAAGTTTCATTATTTGGTTTCCCTATTTTGCTTGGCTGTTTTACTCACCTTTACTTTCTTTTTGACTTTCTGAGATTTAAAGTTGCTGGGAGCTGCATTATTTTTAGACCATTGCTTATATTTAGATTTGAGTCGATTGACTATTTCTGGGTGTTTTGAAGCCAAATTAACACGCTCATTTGGATCTTTTTCTAAATCATATAAAAATTCCCCTAGCTCCAATTTGACATGCTGCTTAACCGCGTATAAATCATCTTTAGCCCAGTGATATTTCCACTTTCCATCCCTCACAGCCACTTCATGCCCGCTGTCCCAAAATAATAATTCATGAGAAAGTTGTGGCTCTTCGCCATTTAATAAAGAGCTTAAGTCAACACCATCAATAGTTTCTGGCACCTCAATACCTGCTGTTTGTAAAATAGTCGGGTACAAATCCATTGCACTAACCACATTTTCTAGCACTTTAGCTTCGGGGTATTTATCTGGCCAATGAACGATCATAGGCACCCGTATCCCGCCCTCATATAAGGTGTACTTGCTGCCTCGTAGTGGACCGTTATCTGCGTAGATTGGCGTAGAACCACCATTGTCACCGATATAAATAACTAAGGTATTTTCTGCAAGCCCTTGCTTTTTAAGAGCTGCCATTACATTGCCAATTTCTTTATCAAGATAAGACAATTGCCCTAAGTAGTATTCTCTTCCCTCAGGGTTATTAGGGTAACGACCTTTTTTATACCAGTCTGCGTAACTTTCAACTTCCGGTTGCCAGTCTTGCATGCCCTTAAGACCCATTTCATCTAAATACTTTTGCGGTAATTGATGGGTAAAATTGTGAATGGCATTAAATGATACTTGTAGGAAAAAAGGATTGTTTCCAGATTGTTTTTTATGCTCGGTCAAAAACTTGGTCGCCTGCTCACCGATAAGCTCAGTAGAAAACCCTTCTTGATCAACGAGTTTTTCGTTAATCCATACAGGCCCAGAAGACATCCCTTGACCATATCCTGCTGCCGTTTTCCGATTTTTTTTAGCTGCTTTTTTCACCCGGTCTTTATACTTTGCTGCGGCCTCGGCGTTATGAATTAAATAATGTTTACGACCGCCAGAAAAACCATATAGGCTATCAAACCCATGACGCAGTGGAAAATTACGGTGGCTGGTAGAAAGATCAGAGCCATAGTGCCACTTACCGACATAACCTGTGTTATAACCATTTTTTTTCAACTGCTCTGGTAGTGTAGTGAACGCTGCATTTTTCAGCCCATCTCCACCATACCAGTAGCCACCAAATCGCTGGGTGTAGGAACCAGTGATCAAACCTGCCCTCGAAGTACTACAGATAGGTGAGGTTGCATATGCCTGAGTAAAACGTAAACCGCTACTTGCCAAAGCATCAAGGTTGGGTGTTTTAACATCTTTGGCATCCCCTGTAATTCCCATATCAGCATGACCATGATCGTCACCAACGATTAATAAGATATTGGGCTGCTCTGTAGCATCAACAAAAAATGCCTGCCCCCAAAGCGCTACTATAGACAAACATACGGTTATTTGTTTTTTTACAAACATAAAAGTTTCCTAGATTTTAAATACTCACATCAACAGCCACTAATATGAAATGAGGATTTTTGTTGTGAAATTTTTCCACTATTTGATTTATGAGCGTTATTTTGACCTAAGAATGTCGTAGAAAAATATCAAAAATAATGCAAATTGTCGCAAGATGTATCGAGTCTGATGCAACATAAGTATTTTATGAGATATTTTGGTGATAACAATTTGCTATCTTATTTAGAAGTTTCAGAAAATATAAATTTATGATAATGAAACATATCCTTAGCTTAACTATAAAACTTGGAAAGCCTTTGATTACTTTAAACGTTAAACCCTGCTTATTATTGTTAATTTTAGCTATAACAGGATGTAACCAACAAGCTGCTACCCAGCCAACTGATACCGTAGTAACTCGTACCGATAAACGCCCCAATATCATCTATATATTGGCAGATGATTTGGGTTATGGTGACATCGGAGCGTTCGGTCAGAAAAAAATCAAAACTCCCAGTTTAGATGAAATGGCCCAACAAGGAATGCGCTTAACTGAGCATTATGCCGGCAGTACCGTATGCGCACCTTCCCGTGCCTCACTAGTCACAGGTAAGCACCCAGGAAAAGTTCAGATTCGAGGCAACTACGGCTTAGGCTCTTTTCTCGATGAAGAAGAGTGGGGACAATTGCCACTTCGTCCTGGCACTGAAACTATCGGCACAATAATGCAAAAAGCAGGTTATGAAACGGCATTAATAGGTAAATGGGGCTTAGGTGGCCCAGGATCTTACGGTACACCTAACAAACAAGGGTTTGATCACTTTTTTGGTTATTTAGATCAAAAACAAGCCCATAATCATTACCCAACCCACTTATGGTTAAATGAAGAGAAATTTCCGCTAAATAATGAATATTTACATACTCACCAAGCGTTACCAGAAGATGCCGATCCAAATAATTCAGTCAGTTACTTACCTTATAAGCGCTATGACTATGCACAACAACGACTTGCCGATGATGCCCTAAGGTATATTGAAGTTAATAAAAATAAGCCGTTTTTCCTTTATCTATCTTTTGCTGCTCCTCATGCAGCATTGCAAACACCAGAAGAAGAATTGAAACCTTATAGCCACTTTAAAGAAACACCCAATGTTGGTGGTGAACAAAAATACATCCCTGTGCAAAAACCAAACGCGACCCGCGCTGGCATGATTTCTCATATGGATAGAAGCATAGGTAAAGTGTTAGCAAAATTAAAAACGTTAAACTTAGATAAAGATACCCTCGTAATTTTCACTAGTGATAATGGGCCTTCATGGGAAGGCGGCGCAGACTTAGCCTTTTTTGATAGTAATGGTCCTTTTCGTGGCTACAAGCGCGACCTATACGAAGGTGGTATAAAGATGCCTACGATTGCTTGGTGGCCGGGTAAAATAAAAGAGAACTCGAACTCAGCTCATTTATCGGCATTTTGGGATATTATGCCAACACTTGCCGAATTAGCTGAAGTTGAAGCTCCGGCGAATACCGATGGTATTTCAATGTTGCCTGCTTTGCTCTCATCACCGGAGCAAAAGTCTCACCAACACTTATATTGGGAATTCCATAATAACAATGGTGAACATGCTCAAGCAATACGTTTAGATGACGATAAAGGTCGTTGGAAAGCCGTTCGGTTATACAATAAAGAATACCGAAATAATCCTCCAATTGAATTGTATAACTTAGCTATAAATGTAGACGAGAAAGTTAATATTGCTCATAACCATCCTGAAATAGTCGCTAAAATGAAAATATTAATGGCCGAGTCACGTACTCAATCTGATATAGATGCGTGGAATTTTGATTATTGGCCAAAAGATTGATTACTAATATCTTGTAAAATTTAAACTTTATTTGAGCTGGTTTTTGTAGTCAATATAAATACTTAAAAACTAGTTTAAAAAATATCGAATGTCTAAAACGTCGATAATGGGCTCAAAGCAGGCTCAGTTAAAGTTAAAACACTAAGGCGGTTTGTGCCCCAAAGCGCCATAGAATCATATACTTTAATACCGAAAATCATATTAATCGAACGTCCGCTTTTGGTGTTTTTAATCAAATTAGAATTTTTGACTTTATATATTTATGATGAATTTTAGAACA
>Ga0209292_1001296_pt1 | contig 30726 bp, 22 predicted proteins | sample GOMGulsemesocosm_2_FD_184634 | JGI IMG/M metagenome (GOLD analysis project Ga0209292, IMG submission 184634) | Methane-oxidizing microbial communities from mesocosms in the Gulf of Mexico - GOM9C Gulf of Mexico (SPAdes) (version 2) | ecosystem: Environmental > Aquatic > Marine > Cold seeps... | reverse complement strand
CGCATTATTATTTGAAGTACTACAAGAACACGGCGTACAACACGTTTTTGGCTACCCCGGTGGCGCAATAATGCCAATTTATGACGCTTTATATGATAGCGACGTAAAACATTATCTATGCCGACACGAGCAAGGCGCAGCATTTTCTGCTGTTGGTTATGCTCGAGCCGCTGGCACTGTTGGTGTCTGTTTAGCTACCTCTGGACCAGGGGCAACAAACTTGATTACCGGTCTTGCCGATGCGCTAGCAGATTCCATTCCTGTTGTTGCGATCACAGGGCAAGTTCCAACGGCTGCAATGGGTAGTGATGCTTTCCAAGAAATTGATATTTTTGGTTTATCGCTTGCTTGTACTAAGCATTCTTTCCAAGTAACAGATATTAATGAACTTGAAAAAGTATTACACCAAGCCTTTGAAATTGCTTTAGAAGGTCGTCATGGACCTGTACTTGTTGATATTCCAAAAGACATACAGTTAGCTGCTGTTACCCAGCGTTTAGATAAACTTTCTCACCTAAAGAACAAAGTGAAATTACCGCTTGCAGATATCAGTAAGGCGCTTGATTTACTGACCCATGCCAAACAACCTATTTTGTACGTAGGTGGTGGTGTTGGTATGGCAAATGCTGTTGAAGAAGTACGAGATTTTGCCGAAAAAACGGGTATGCCGAGTGTTTCAACATTGAAAGGTTTAGGTGCAATTAATCCGGACAATGAAAACTACCTGGGTATGCTAGGTATGCACGGCACAAAAACAGCCAACATTGCTGTTCAAGAATGTGATTTATTAGTCGTTGTTGGCGCTCGTTTTGATGACCGAGTAACTGGCAAGCTAGATGAATTTGCACCGCATGCTAAGGTCATTCATTTTGATATCGATACCGCTGAAATCAATAAACGTCGCGAAGCTGATGCCGCAATTCTAGGTGACTTAAAAGGTAATTTACCTTTGCTAACAACTGATTTAGATATAACAGATTGGCAGAAAAAGTTGCAACAAATGAGTACTGATTTTGCTTGGCGTTATGATCACCCAGGCGAAAATATTTTTGCTCCAGCGGTATTAAAAACGGTTAGTGATTTAATGGCAAGTAATACCTGTGTAACTACGGATGTTGGTCAACATCAAATGTGGTCTGCACAACATATGAGCTTTGATGATCCAAGTAATTTCTTAACGAGTGGCGGCATGGGCACTATGGGGTTCGGCCTACCGGCGGCGATTGGTGCACAAATTTCACGCCCACATGATACCGTTATTGCGGTATCAGGTGATGGTTCAATCATGATGAATGTACAAGAATTAGCGACGATTAAACGTTACCAAATTCCAGTGAAAATCGTACTAATTGATAACGCTAAACTAGGCATGGTTCGCCAATGGCAAGACCTATTCTTTGATGGTCGACTAAGCGAAACAGATTTATCTGATAATCCCGATTTTGTCATGTTAGCAACAGCATTTGACATAAAAGCCAAGTTAATCTCCAAAAAGAGTGAAGTAGACGCGGCTGTTAAAGAAATGTTAGACCATGATGGCCCCTATTTATTACAAGTAAAAATCGATGCAGCTGAAAATGTATGGCCGTTAGTTCCGCCAAATACAGCAAACGATAAAATGATGGAGAGTGTTTAAGATGAATCCTGTAACGCTAAATAAGTATCAATTAATTATAATGGCTGATGATAAACAAGTGGTACTAGAGCGAATCTTACAAGTCACTCGTTATCGCGGTTTTTTAATTAACGGTATGAATGCCGAGGTTAATACGGGTAATAATGTTGCCACAATAACTATGTCTGTAAGTAGTGAGCGTCCTATTTCTTTGCTTGTCGATCAAATCAACAAATTGATCGACATCAAGGGTGTCAAAGTAGACAATAGTGAAGTGCAAATTAAGCAATACAGCGCTTAAACAACAAGCAATATTGTTACTGTTAAAAAAGTAACCGCAATATAATAAAAATTCGCTCTGTCGTAACTTCACAGGCTCTGACATAGAGTTCGGGGCTTTTAGTTAAGTAAGAGCAACAAAAATTAGGAAAAGAAAATGGCTAAAGTAAATGCAGAACATATTTGGTTTAACGGTGAAATCATGCCATGGCAAAACGCTACGGTACATGTAATGAGTCATGCCCTTCATTACGGTTCATCTGTTTTTGAAGGCATTCGTGCCTATGAAACACATAAAGGCACCTGTATCTTCCGTTTAGAAGAGCATATCAAGCGTTTATTTGATTCAGCAAAAATTTACCGTATGAATATTCCATACACGCAAGAAGAAGTTGTACAAGCCTGTAAAGATGCTGTTGTGAAAAACGACTTAAAATCAGCATATCTTCGCCCATTAGCCTTTTTAGGTGATATTGGTATGGGTCTTCGTCCACCTATTGATGCTAAAGCTGACCTTATGATTGCCGCTTTTAGCTGGGAAGCATACTTAGGTGCTGACGCTGTTGAAAACGGCGTTGAAGTTGGTGTTTCTAGTTGGAACCGTTTAGCACCAAACACTATGCCTACGGCAGCAAAGGCTGGTGGTAACTACTTGTCTTCTCAACTTATTTCTACAGAAGCTGCTCGCCATGGTTATGCTGAAGGTGTAGCACTTGATGTAAATAACATGGTAAGTGAAGGCGCTGGTCAAAACTTATTCTTAGTCCGCAACAATATTATTTATACACCGCCAGGTACAGCCTCTATTTTACAGGGTTTAACTCGTGATGCTGTATTCTATTTGGCCAAGCAATTAGGTTATGAAGTGCGTGAAGAAGCAATTGCTCGTGAAGCATTATACCTTTGCGATGAATTCTTTATGTGTGGAACAGCCACAGAAGTAGTACCGGTTAAATCTGTAGACGGTTTACCTGTAGGTACTGGTTCACGTGGACCAATTACTAAGGCACTTCAAGAAGCTTTCTTTGGCATTTTCAATGGTACTACTACCGTACCTGAAGGTTGGTTAGACCCGGTAGAATAATAGGTCTACGTCTTTGCTAATTCGCTAAATTTCATCGTTGGAAGAACTCACTTATACTTATAAGCTGCGTACTTCCTGCCTTGAAATTTAGCCGAATTATCTTCGACTCTAGTGCACTTTGCTGCTCTTTATTAAATAAGACAAATCTCATTTTTAAAATTCATTTTGCTCCATAAAAATTAAGTGAATTTTCAAAATAAGTCTTTCTCAAACTCACCAATTGGAATGTAAAAATCATGCCTAAATTAAGATCTGCAACTTCTACTCAAGGCCGTAATATGGCCGGTGCTCGTGCTTTATGGCGCGCTACAGGCATGACAGATGGTGACTTTGGTAAACCAATTATTGCAGTTGTGAATTCTTTCACGCAATTTGTACCTGGTCATGTGCATTTAAAAGATATGGGGCAATTAGTTGCCGGTGCCATTGAAGAAGCAGGTGGTGTAGCCAAAGAATTTAATACAATCGCTGTTGATGATGGTATTGCGATGGGTCACAGTGGCATGCTGTACAGCTTGCCTTCTCGTGACTTAATCGCCGACTCTGTTGAATACATGGTGAATGCTCATTGTGCTGATGCCATGGTTTGTATCTCAAATTGTGACAAAATTACTCCTGGCATGATGATGGCCGCAATGCGCTTAAACATCCCAGTGATTTTTGTTTCTGGCGGCCCAATGGAAGCCGGTAAAACAAAGCTTTCAGATCAAATTATCAAACTTGATTTAGTTGATGCCATGATTAAAGGCGCTGATCCAACCGTAACTGATGAAGACAGCGACAAAATTGAACGCTCTGCCTGTCCTACCTGTGGTTCATGTTCTGGGATGTTCACTGCCAACTCAATGAACTGTTTAGCAGAAGCGTTAGGTCTTGCTTTACCAGGTAACGGTTCAATGTTGGCAACACATGCCGATAGAGAAAAATTATTTTTAGATGCTGGTAAAGAGATTGTTAACTTAACTAAACGTTACTACCAAGATAACGATGAATCTGCATTGCCACGTAATATTGCCTGTAAAGACGCTTTACACAATGCTATGTGTTTAGATATCGCTATGGGTGGCTCAACCAATACTATCTTGCATTTATTGGCTACAGCACAAGAAGCTGAAATAGATTACACCATGGAAGACATGGATAAATTATCACGCATTGTACCGCAATTATGTAAAGTGGCTCCGTCAACGCCTGATTATCATATGGAAGATGTGCATCGCGCTGGTGGTGTCATTTCAATATTAGGTGAACTATCGCGTGCGGGCTTATTAAATACAAATGTTCCTAACGTGCTAGGTACTACGTTAGCTGATGTTATTGCTAAATATGATATTACCTTAACTGACGATGAAGACATTAAAAAATTCTACCGTGCTGGCCCTGCAGGCATTCGTACTACTAAAGCATTTAGCCAAGATTGTCGCTGGGATACCTTAGATGATGATCGCAAAAATGGTTGTATTCGTAGTATTGATAACGCTTTCTCATTGGAAGGTGGTTTAGCGGTGCTTTCAGGTAATATTGCTCCTGATGGCTGTGTTGTTAAAACAGCGGGTGTTAGTGACGATAACTTAGTCTTCACTGGCCCAGCACATATTTTTGAAAGCCAAGACGATGCAGTTGCCGCCATCTTGGACAAAAAAGTTGTAGCCGGTGAAGTGGTTGTGATTCGTTACGAAGGTCCTAAAGGCGGTCCTGGCATGCAAGAGATGCTATACCCAACCACGTATTTAAAGTCGATGGGATTAGGTAAAGCCTGTGCTTTATTAACTGATGGCCGTTTCTCTGGTGGTACGTCTGGTTTATCCATTGGTCACGTATCTCCTGAAGCAGGTAGTGGCGGTACTATCGCCCTCGTTGAGCAAGGCGATATCATTCATATTGATATTCCAACACGTTCGATTACCTTAAACGTAAGTGATGAAGTATTAGCACAGCGACGTGCTGCGATGGAAGCTAAAGGTAAAGATGCTTGGAAACCTGCTGATCGTATTCGTCCAATCAGCTACGCACTGAAAAACTACGCAATGTTAGCTACCAGTGCAGATAAAGGTGCGGTTCGTAACCGTGCATTGCTTGATGGTTTAGTAGATTAATAACTACACAAATTACGTACCATAAAAACAAGGGTTTAAGCGCGGCTTTGGACGCGCTTGGCCTACGTGCTATAAATATCTCAATAAAATTCCTAGGTAAATCTAATGACAGAAACACTCAAGCAAACATCACCACAAACACCATTAGATTACCTGCGTCGTATTCTGCTCGCACCTATTTATGATCTCGCTGTTGAGACTGAACTAACTGCGTTGAATAAGTTATCTTCTCGATTAAATAACCAAATATTTTTAAAACGCGAAGATCAACAGCCCGTGCATTCATTTAAACTACGCGGCGCTTATAACAAACTCAATAGTTTAACTGAAGAACAATGCATTCATGGTGTTATCGCTGCTTCAGCGGGCAACCATGCGCAAGGTTTAGCGCTAGCGGCGAGTAAATTAGGCATCAAAGCAACAATAGTAATGCCGAAAACTACACCGGATATCAAAGTAGATAATGTTAGACGTTTCGGTGGTGAAGTTCGCTTAGTCGGTAATAGCTTTAATGAAGCACAAGCCGCTTCTGTTGAATATGCTGCAGCCGAAAGTAAAACCCTTATTCATCCCTTTGATGATGTTGAAGTTATTATTGGCCAAGGCACAGTGGCAAAAGAGCTGTTACAACAATTACCACATGCCGATGTAGTTTTTATACCCGTTGGTGGTGGTGGTTTGCTCGCTGGTATGGCGGTATATCTGAAACAGTTAAGTCCTCAGACTAAAATTATCGGTGTTGAGGCACAAGATTCGGCCTGTTTAAAGGCTGCACTTGAGGCAGGAAAACCTGTTGATTTAACTCAAGTGGGTTTATTTGCCGATGGTGTTGCGGTTAAACGTATTGGTGAAAATACGCTCGCTTTAATTCAAGAGTTCTGTGATGAAGTGATCACAGTAACAACTGATGAAATTTGTGCCTCAATTAAAGATATATTCGAAGAAACACGCGTTATTGCCGAGCCTGCTGGTGCATTGTCATTGGCAGGTTTGCAAAAGTATACACAAACAAGCAAAGGAAATGAGTCATTAGCGGCAGTACTTTCAGGCGCAAACATGAATTTTCATACTTTGCGTTATGTATCAGAACGCTGTGAATTAGGTGAGAAAAAAGAAGCTATATTAGCGGTTACCATTCCAGAAGAGAAAGGCAGCTTTAAACGTTTTTGCCAATCAATAGGTAACCGTGCCATTACCGAGTTCAACTATCGATTTTCTGGTAAACCAAGTGCTGATATATTTGTTGGTGTTCGCCTTGGTGGCAGTGTTAAAGAACGTCAAGAGCTGCTTCAAGGGCTCGTAAACGCAAACTATCAAGTGAAAGATTTCACCGACAATGAACTAGCAAAATTGCATGTTCGTTACATGATTGGTGGTAAAAACGCTAATTCTACAACTAAAAATAACAATGAGCAGAATGGTGAACGATTATTTAGTTTTGAATTTCCAGAGCACCCTGGCGCATTAGAAAAATTCTTAGCCGCTATGGGCGAACATTGGAATATTACACTGTTTCATTACCGTAACCACGGCGCAGCATTTGGTCAGGTACTAGCCGGGTTTGATTTAGATAAAAACCAGCAAAATGAATTTTTCCAGCACCTTGATGCACTTGGTTATCAATGGCAGGAAGAGACTGAAAACCTTGCCTATCAAACCTTTTTGAATTAGTTCAATTCAAAAAATCTAACCAAACATGTAAGCATAAAAACAAAAGCCTTGACATATTATGTCAAGGCTTTATTGTTATTAATACTTTATACCCAAGAAACTTGAAGCTGCTCGTTTCAGGATGCCTGAGCTAATCATGATCAAGACGTCTACTTTTATTAATAGTTATTCCCTTAAAAAAGGAGACAACGAAGTGCATGGTGGGCTCAGACATCCCCGCAGGGCTGGTTAAAAAACGATTTATTCAGCGTTATTGATTTCGACAAGGCCGCTACACGGATGTAGCTTCTTAGAGAATGCAGGAGCTTATTCTCCTGAACAACCATTCTCTTTAGTCAAAGCCTTGTCTAAATACGTTTTTAATGCCAGCTGAATCAGGCATCTTCATGTTGCTTGGGTATAGTTACAAGTCTTCTCTCAATAAAAAGTAACAAACGCTAATAATGATAAAGGAAAATACATGTTAAAAAATGGAATGACAAAAGCCCCTGTAGACCTTGATTCTGCCCAAATCACCAAACATTTTGGAAAAATTTCTGCCGCAGTTGTTGCTGCTATTGTTTTATGGCAAGTACCCTACACCATTGATGAAGGTCATGTCGGTATCGTTAAGCGTTTCGGTGAAGCTACCACGCAAGTAAATCCAGGGCTCCATACAAAAATCCCCTTTGCAGACACGATTGAAGAGTTAGAAATTCGTACCCGAAAAAATTCTGAGAACTTAAAAGCCTCTACCTTTGAGCAAATGCCTGTGCAAGCTGCCGTATCAGTCAACTGGACAGTAATACGTGCTGAAGCCTTTGAACTCTATAAAGGTTATGGCGGCTTAGACCAATTTGAAAATCGCATTTTGGATCCCCGTTTACGTTCTGCAACGAAAGATGCCTTAGCTCGCTTTAAAGCCGAACAAATCATTCAAAATCGTGGCCAAGTGATTCAAAAAATTGAAGAAACGTTATTATCAGCAATGGCAGAGTTCCCTGTTAAGCTTGATAGTGTTCAAATTGAAAATTTAATACTTCCGCAAAAATATTTGCAAAGTATTGAGACCAAGCAAACAGAGAAAAACTTAGCCGCAGCTGAGAAACATCGCCTAGAACGTCAAAAGCTAGAAGCCCAGCGTGAAGTAAATACTGCAGAAGCTAAACGTGATGCTGAAAAAGCACGTGCCGATGGTAGTGCTTACGCCATTGAGATAGAAGCTAAGGCTGAAGCTGAAGCTATTTTAGTTAAAGGTTTGGCTGAAGCTGAAGCAATGAAGAAAAAAGCCGATGCGATTAAAGCGAATAAAACCCTAGTCGAATATGTTAAAGCACAACAGTGGGATGGGAAGCTACCAACAACGGTAATGGGTAGTGGCCAAGACATTTTGTGGAATATGAAAGAAAAGTGATCCTTTATGGGTATATACCCAAGTAACTTGAAGATACTCGCTTCAGGATGCCTGGTTTAAAAACGATTTATACAGCGTTATTGATTTCGACAAGGCCGCTACACGGATGTAGCTTCTTAGAGAATGCAGGAGCTTATTCTCCTGAACGACCATTCTCTTCAATCAAAGCCTGGCCTAAATACTTGTTTAATTCCAGCTGAATCCTGCACCTTCATATTGCTTGGGTATAGTGCGATGAAACTTCACTATACCCAATTTACAGAATTTATTTATTTTGCTCAGCAGGAGTTGCTGCATCTATTTTCTTAAGTGAACGTAAAAACAAACCAATTCCACCCATTGCGAGAACTAAGATGACAATTAAGTCAAACGATGTCATCGTTCTCATGCTAAAACGAATTGAAGAAATAACACCAAAAATTAACGCTGTAATAGAGCCTAACCCGAGTATCCAACCAAGCGGGTTTTTACCATTATAAAAGATCATGCCGACGCCAAACATAAACGGAATCATCACCATACCGCTGGTAATGCTGTAGCTTCCGCCCATAGCAGAGAAACCATAAAGGCGCATTCCCATGCCAAAACTTGAACTAACCGTGATGGCATTTAACAATAAATAGAAACCTCCACACATCATAATTAGACCAATAAAAAATTGTCCTAAACCACCTGACGTTCCACCTGCTCCACGCATAAAATCCCTTATTTATAATATATCTACAAGTATTTAAATTGTTAACGATAGTACCTGAGTAAAAATGAAAATGGCAGAGCTCATAAATAATAATCCAGAAAAACCTATGCCAACATTTCTTATTATTTAAACTTAAAAAGTTAATGCTGAGTAGAAGTAATATTTATTGAAGTTGCTCTTATTGCTATATTCTTTTCAATAATGCTAGAATTAACTCACTTGCTATTGTGTAATTATTAACTAGCTAATTTCTAGTTGGTAATTTTGCTAATAGTACTTAACTCATAACTTAAGTGTTGCTTGTGCCTACTTTTATAAATAAAACAATGATGATGTTATTACTTTGTTTGATCTTTATTGGTCAATCAATGGCATCTATGTCGATGTTTTATAACATGACGGCTATGCAATCAAGTTCACAATCTATGGCTGAAATGTCACCAATGCCAGATACGCATCATATGATGGCAACATCCGACGGCTCAACTCATGAGATGAGTGATATGTCTACTGAAGATTGCTGTGCACAAGAGTGTGACTGCTTAACAAGTAGCTGTTCAACCGTTTCTGCATTCTCAACCACCATTAATTTCCCCCCTGCTTTTGCTATCGAAAATAAGATAAATTCCCCCATTGCGTTAATCGCAAGTCAAACTCTCACATCCCTATTTAGACCCCCTATATTGAGCTGAACACAGCTTCACTGCGTCTTCATTTTGCCGTTTTACGCTTATCATTGATAAGTTAAAACACTCGACGCCAAAATCCAACTCGTTGCTTGTTCATGTAAAACTAATAAATTTATAGTGGACTAGTTAACAAAATATTTATTTCCGTACAATATTCCCTTAGGAGGGAGTTATGTTTTCATTTTATTTTCCAGTCAAAAAAGCTGTCGCTATTAGCCTAGCCATTGGCTTATTATTAGTTAGCGCCTGCACAGAGCAGAGTATGTCAGAAGACTCAATTGCCGCACAAACAAAACACAATGCATCGTCAACTCAACAAGTGATCAAAGCCAAAAAACAGCTCCCACTGCTAGAAGTTTATAAAAGCCCTACCTGTAGCTGTTGTGAAAAATGGCTTGAGCATATTGACCAACATGGCTTTAGTTCAAAAGCCTACAATCAAACTGATTTATCTGCTTTTAAAAAAGATAAAGGCATAACACCACAATATCGGTCTTGTCATACCGCGGTCTCAAAGAGCGGTTATGTTTTTGAGGGGCATGTTCCCGCAAAATTTATTCATCAGTTTCTAGCGAACCCACCAGCAGATGCAATCGGTCTTGCTGTTCCAGCTATGCCAATTGGTACGCCGGGAATGGAAGTCGGTGATAGGTTTATGCCCTACCACGTGGTGTTACTTAAAGCAGATGGCAGTTCTAACATTTATGCCAAGCTAAATAGCTATCAGGAGCAATTCTAATGCTCGCCGATAAATTATCCCAATCCTGCTTAGCTTCAGCAGCTAGTATCATAATATCGAGTTTGTTGTCTGTTTATAGCTTTACTCTTAAAGCTGCTGAGCATAACTATGCTGATGATGAAAAAGTTTGGTCGTTTAATAACACTGTAGTTACTGCGCAAGAAAATGACCCTTGGCTCACTGGCAATAAACATCAGCAACAAGCCGTTGAGGCAATGAGTCATGCAGCTGCAAGTTTGCCTGATCCTAAAATGTCAGTAGGATTAGCAAACTTACCTACTGATGGCTTTGATTTTTCTCAAGAGGGAATGACACAGCTAAAGGTCGGTATAACTCAAATGTTTCCTCGTGGTGATAGCCTAACGATAAAAAATCAGCAACTACGTATTCAAAGTGAAGCCTATCCCTTTCAACGTGCTGATAGAAAAGCTAAAGTCGCGGTTACTGTTGGTACTTTGTGGCTAGATGCTTATCGCGTTCAGCAAAGCATTGAGCTAATAGAACAAAACCGATCGCTGTTCGAACAACTAGCAGATGTTGCCCAAGCCAGTTATTCTTCAACATTAGGTAAAACACGCCAGCAAGATATTGTTCGTGCCCAGCTAGAATTGACTCGCCTCGATGACAGACTAGATATATTAGCGCAGCAGCAAAATGCCTATTTAGGCATGTTATCTCAATGGCTATCTACCGCTTTTCTTGCCAATACAACGCAAGATGGTACGACTTCACTAAGTCAGTTGCATAGGATGACATTAACTGGCCAGCTGCCGCAGTTAGGCTTAATTTATAAGGGTTTGAATAGCGCTTATTCTGAAGGTAATACTGTGACAAGTAAGAGCGATTGGCTAGCTGTCGATCAGCTTGCTAAACAATTCTCTCAGCACCCGGCAGTTTTGGCGCTAGACAAAAAAATATTATCAACAAAAACAGGTATAAGTTTAGCCGAACAGGCCTATAAACCTGAATGGGGCGTCAATGCGAGTTACGGATATCGAGATGATGACCCTATGGGGAATAGTCGTGCCGATTTATTCACTGTAGGCGTAACTTTCGACCTGCCCCTCTTTACTGATAATCGTCAAGACATGACGGTAAAGTCTGCTATTTCAGCAACGGAGGCAGTAAAAACAGACAAAATACTGCTACTACGTCAATTATTAGGTGCCTTCTCTAGTGCACAGGGCCGTTTGTCCCGACTGAATAGCCGTAAAACACTTTATCAAACACGATTATTACCGCAAATTAATGACCAAGCAGAAGCCTCATTAACAGCCTATACCAATGATGATGGCGATTTTTCAGAAGTGGTAAGATCGCGTATTGCGGTACTTAATGCTGAAATTGAACAGCTGAAAATCTCCGTCGAAGAGCAAAAATTAATGTTAGAACTGAATTACCTTTTTGTCGGTAGTTTGACAACAAATAATGCTTTTGAGAATACTTTTGAAAATACGTCGGCAAAGTCGAAACAAGCGATTGCTAAACGTGAGGAAAGATAATGACTACCCTAAAAATCACTCATGATAAAAAAAACTCAACCAATAAAAATAATACAACTAAGCTCATCGCTGCAGGTATATTAATAGGTGCTATTGTCACTATCATTATCCTCAAATTATTATCCGTTCAGGTTTTACCTACTGCTGTTTCAGTAGATAATCCTATGAGCACAGATGAAAATAAACCGCTGTATTGGGTAGCCCCAATGGATGCAAACTATCGACGTGACCAACCAGGTCAATCACCTATGGGCATGGATTTAATTCCTTATTACGGTAGTCAAAATAATACCCTTGATGAAGGCGCAGGTACCATAAAAATATCACCGAGTGTTATTAATAACTTAGGTGTACGTACTACTACCGCTATTTACGGAGAATTAAATACAACTGTAGAAACAGTCGGTTACGTAACCTATGATGAAGATAAACTTGTGCACATTCATCCTCGTATTTCAGGCTGGGTTGAAAAACTTCATATCAATGCTATTGGCGATCCGGTGAAAAAAGGTCAACCACTTTATGATATATATTCGCCGGAATTGGTTAATGCTCAAGAAGAGCTACTGCTTGCATTAGATCGAAAAAATAAACGTTTAATTTCCGCAGCTGAAAATCGACTTATCGCCTTACAAATTCCCCGTTATGCTATTAATGCATTAAAAAAAGATAAAAAAGTTCAGCTAAATGTCACCTTTTACGCACCACAAAATGGCGTAGTAGAAAGCTTATTTGTTAGACAAGGCTTTTACGTAAAACCAGAAACTATGATGCTATCTATAGTAGATTTAACGCAGGTATGGGTAAAAGCAGAGGTTTTTGAGCGAGACGTCTTTAAAGTTGAGATGGGCGATAGCGCCAGCATGCGTTTGGATTATATACCTTCAAAGCAATGGCAGGGTAAAGTTGAGCATGTGCATCCTATGCTAAATCCAAAAACAAGGACTGGTATTGTTAGAATGCATTTTGACAATCAAAACGGAGATTTGAAGCCTAATATGTTTGCGCAAATTTCTATTGCTATCAGTAATAACGAACCTGCTTTGCAAGTGCCTAAAGAAGCCGTTATTCGGACTGGTAATCAAGACAGGGTCGTTTTGGCTTTAGGTGATGGTTATTTTAAATCTGTTGCGGTACAAATTGGTCGCTTTGATCGACATAATATTGAGATTCTTGCAGGTCTTTCTGAGGGTGAAAAAGTAGTAAGCTCCGCACAATTTTTACTCGATTCAGAATCCAGTAAAAGCTCTGATTTTAAACGCATGAATGCTGATGTTCATCAAAATACTTTAATGGCCGAGGAAATAATTAGCGAGGTTTCTTCAGCGACAGTGCATGGTACTGTCACGTCAGTGATGACCGATCACCGCATGGTAACAATAAACCGAGAAGCGATTAAAAAATGGAATAGAGAAGCAGCTACCGTTGATTTCATTGTCGCTGACAATGTTGATATGACACTTTTTTCGGTTGATGCTTACCTAATGTTTACCTTCGAAATACAAGATGGTGAATTTGTTATTGTTAGCGCTATGACCATGACCTCTGATATGAACCATGGTGCTGCACTTGATATGTCTCAAGGAGAAACATAATGATTGCTGCCATTATTCGTTGGTCGGTAGGTAATCGTTTCTTCGTTATTCTGTCCACTATGATTTTAGTGGGTTTAGGTTTATATGCAGTAAAAAACACCCCGATTGACGCACTTCCGGATTTGTCCGATGTGCAAGTTATCATCAAAACGAGTTATCCTGGGCAAGCGCCGCAAGTCGTTGAAGACCAAGTGACTTACCCCCTAACAACTGCGATGTTATCTGTACCTGGCGCAGTCACTGTCCGTGGTTTCTCATTTTTTGGTGATTCTTATGTTTATGTTATTTTCGAAGAAGATACCGACCTTTATTGGGCGCGTTCGCGTGTATTAGAGTATTTAAGTCAGGTATCACCTAATTTACCTAGTGCTGCAAAACCTCAGTTAGGGCCCGATGCTACCGGTGTTGGTTGGGTGTATCTGTATGCCTTAGTCGACAAAACTGGTCAACATGATTTAAGTCAATTACGAAGTTTACAAGATTGGTTTTTAAAATATGAACTGCAAACGGTAAAAGGAGTTTCAGAAGTCACTGCATTAGGTGGCATGGTTAAGCAATATCAAGTGCAAGTTAACCCTGACAAACTACGCGCTTTTGGTATTCCATTATCCCTTATTCAAACGGCTATCAAGCAAGGAAATCAAGAGATAGGTGCTTCGGTAGTGGAAATGGCCGAAGCAGAATACATGGTACGAGCTACAGGCTATTTAAAAGGTGTAGAAGATCTTGAAAATATTCCGTTAGGTGTTAATAAAAAGGGCACGCCGCTTTTACTCAAAGATGTTGCCGAAATAGGGACTGGTCCACAAATGCGTCGTGGTATCGCTGAACTTAATGGTGAAGGTGAAACCGTTGGCGGCATTGTAGTGATGCGTTTTGGTGAAAATGCTCAGCAAGTGATTAATCGCGTCAAAACTAAACTCGAACAATTGAAAAAAGGCTTACCTGACGGGGTAGAAATTGTGCCTGTTTATGACAGATCTGCGTTAATTGAACGCGCAGTGAGCAACTTGGCGATGAAGCTATTAGAAGAGTTTGCCGTTGTCGCCTTGGTTTGTGTCATTTTCCTCTTTCATCTTCGTTCTTCTTTGGTAGTCATTATTAGTATTCCGGTTGGTATTTTAACGGCATTTATCGTGATGCATGCCCAAGGTTTAAATGCCAACATCATGTCTCTTGGCGGTATAGCTATAGCGATAGGCGCTATGGTTGACGGCGCTATTGTCATGATTGAAAACATGCATAAGCATATGGAGCGCTTACCTAAAGATGAAGAGTTAACCGATGACAACCGATGGAAAATAGTTATCGATGCTGCATGTGAAGTCGGTCCGGCACTGTTTTTTAGTTTACTTATTATCACTGTAAGTTTTGTGCCTGTGTTCACTCTTGAGGCACAAGAAGGTCGAATGTTCTCCCCGCTGGCTTACACTAAAACTTATGCCATGGCCGCCTCTGCTGCCTTAGCAATTACCTTAGTACCTGTATTAATGGGCTATTTTATTCGCGGTAAAGTACTCGCTGAACATAAAAACCCGGTGAATAAATTCTTAACCGCCCTCTATATGCCTGCGCTTAAATCAGTGCTGCGTTTCCCTAAAATTACCTTATCTGCTGCTTTGGTCGTGTTCCTCATTGGCTTATATCCATTGGATAAAATTGGCAGTGAATTTATACCACCGCTTGATGAAGGCGACTTAATGTATATGCCAACCACTTACCCTGGAATTTCTATCGGTCAAGCCAGGCAGCTATTACAGCAAACCGACAAGCTGATTAAAACCGTACCTGAAGTAAAAACAGTGTTTGGTAAAGTTGGCCGCGCTGAAACAGCAACTGATCCTGCGCCATTAACTATGATAGAGACCTTTATTCAATTTAAACCCAAAAGTGAATGGCGAGAGGGAGTTACCACTGAAAGCTTGAAAAAAGAACTTGATGCGATCGTAAAATTACCCGGTGTCACCAATGCATGGGTTATGCCGATAAAAACCCGTATTGATATGTTAGCTACCGGCATAAAAACACCGGTAGGCATTAAAATATCAGGACCAAAACTTGAAACTATCCAAGAAATTGGTCAGCAACTGGAAGGGATTTTGGCTAAGGTGCCAGGTACCGCTTCGGTATATTCTGAGCGGGTTGCCGGAGGCCGTTATATCAAGGTTGATATCCAACGTGCTAAAGCTGCTCGTTACGGATTAAATATCAGTGATATTCAGCTCGTTGTGGCCACAGCTATTGGTGGCATGAATGTCACCAAAACTGTCGAAGGGTTAGAGCGATATCCGGTAAATTTACGTTATCCACAAGATTACCGAGACTCACCAGAGCAACTGTCACAATTACCCATAGTGACACCAAACGGTCAGCGGATTTCGTTAGGCGATGTGGCGCACATCTTTATTGAAGATGGTCCTCCTGGCATAAAGTCAGAAAATGCGCGTTTAACCGGTTGGGCTTTTGTTGATTTAACTGATACGGAAGGAGTAGACGTCGGTAGCTACGTTGCGACCGCACAACAAGTAATAGATGCTCAGTTGCAGCTCCCTACAGGTTATTCTATTGCTTGGGCAGGTCAGTATGAATATATGCAACGTGCAAAGGCTAAACTGACTTATGTTGTGCCGTTAACCTTGGCAATTATTATTGTCTTACTGTACTTAAACTTCCGTAATGTTATCGAAGTGGCGATGATTTTGGGTACACTACCACTCGCTATGGTGGGTAGTGTTTGGTTGATGTATATACAAGGGTTCAACTTCTCTGTTGCAGTAGGTGTCGGTTTTATTGCGCTCGCCGGTGTTGCAGTGGAGATTGGCGTTATTATGCTGGTTTACTTGAATCAAGCTTATCATGCCCTATTGGCAGATAATGCCGCACAAGGGAAGGCCACAACTAAAGCGGAAATTTTACAAGCAGTACTGCATGGTGCAGGTTTAAGAGTAAGGCCTATTATGATGACCGGAGGAACGGTTATTATTGGTTTATTACCAATATTGTATGGCACTGGCACTGGCTCAGAAGTAATGAGCCGTATTGCTGCGCCTATGGTCGGGGGTATGGCAAGCGCGATGTTATTAACCTTGCTGGTTTTACCTGCAATTTATTACTTGTGGCGCTCTGCATCAGTACATAACCAAAATAAAATATAAATTACTCCATTCTCAAACGATGAAATTAGGGTATTCTTACAAAATACCCTAGTTTCAATCTTCATATTATTCTTTCCCATATACCTTCTATTGAAAATAACAGCTACAAACCTTATGTAAGTTTAAGTTATTATTAAACAGGGAGTTTTATTTTGCATAAATTACGTATTGCCCTTATCGGCCTTGGAGACATTGCCCAAAAAGCCTATTTACCCATCATCGCCAATCATGAAGAAATACAGCCAATCCTTTGTACCCGAAACCCTCAGACCTTGGCAACACTACAAGCTAAATATCGTATTGATGAGTCGTATACTGACATACAACAATTAATCGCCAATAAGCCTGATGCTGTGATGATCCATACCGCTACAGAGAGTCATTTTTCACTGGCAAAGCAGTGCTTAACTGCTGGTATAGCGACCTTTGTTGATAAACCGTTAAGTCTTGATTTAGCCGAGTGCGAAGCTTTGGTTGATTTAGCAAAAGCAAAAGATACACCCTTGTACGTTGGCTTCAATCGTCGTTTTGCTCCACTTATTAAACCATTATCTAACAAAGAAGCTATCCATGTGCGCTGGCAAAAGAATCGAGTCGCTCTGCCTGCGACCACTAGAGAAGTAGTATTTAATGATTTTATTCATCTAGTTGATGGCTTACGATTTTTAGCTAAATTACCAGCCGGGGGGTTACCTAAAAACTTTAAAGTGAATACCTTCAAACATGAAGGTTTACTGGCCAATGTTCATATTCAATTTAATCATAACAATGCCTTTTTTGAGGGTTCAATGAACCGCATGAGTGGCGTAACGGAAGAAAAGTTGGAGGTGTTTTTACCGGATGAAAAATACCACATAGAAAGTTTAGTCAGTGGCTCCCACTTCTGTGCAGGTAATGAAACATCACTTAATTTTAGTGACTGGCATAGTTATTTATTTACCCGTGGCTTTGAACACATGATGGCTGACTGGATCAAAGATATAAAACAAGGACGCGCTAATGAGGTTAGATTACAAGAAATCATTGCCAGCCACCGCCTCTGTGAGACCATAGTGGCAAGTATTGAGTAATAAGGTATCACCAATTCCTCTACCCAATTATCACTGTTTGTTCTATTATGACAGCGCTATCAATTTTATTTTATAGGATATAAATGCAATTTTTCAAAACAGTATTATTTGTTCTCTCTTTAAGTTTATTATTTTTATCGGCGATGCCTGCCAATGCAGGCAATACGCATGCGTCTTTGGATAAACACCAATGGAGTTATGATACCGACCCTTATGGCAGTGAGGCCATTATTAACGAAAAACTGATCAGGCATGGCGGTATTTGGATTAAATTCAAACGTGTACCACGTGTAGATGCCAAGCGTAATTCATGGATTGAGCTGATCCACAAATTGCCAACAGCTTCATTAACGGGAAGTCAGAAAATACGTTTAAATTATCAATGTGATATACCTTTGCTCATTAAGTTATCACAAAAAGAATATGGAAAAGACGGTGATAAAAGTTATGCTCATTATCAAATAAAATTACCAGCCACCAAAGGCTGGACAACAAAAGAAGTGGACTTAAAAGACTTTTACCGACCAGAATGGACGCCTTCCAGTTCAAAAGATTTAGGTTTATTACCTGAGCATATTGACGCTATTTATTTAACGCCAAGCTTAACAGATAAAGACGGTGGCGAAGCCATTTTGCAAGTACGCTCGATTGAGCTATTACCCTAAACAAATATTATTTGATAAGTAGGCGTTATGTTTTTATTTTTAACGGCTACTTATCAAATCCTCAATACCGCTAAATACTTTCTTTTGTACACACGTTGAGATTACTCGCTAATATATACCTGAATAAGCATTCAACCCAGCTCAAAATTTGCACAAACATCTGAAATAGCCTACCATTAAAATAATCTACATTTTCAGTGTAGATTGGCAGGATTTTCAATAATTAAGGATCATGGATGTGATTAAAGTAATGCTAGTGGATGACTCACCTGTTATGTTGAGTGTAATCGAAGGGATATTTAACACTGAGATAAATTTTGATATTGAGTTACTCTCCTTTCTCGATCCCAGTCTCGCAAAAGAACAGTTTTTGCACATTTTACCTGATTTTGTTATTACTGATATAGATATGCCCAATGTCACAGGTTATGACTTAATTGAATACATAAAATCAGTTGCAACCACTCCTATTTTAGCAATGTCCGGCAGTTCATTTGACGACAATTACACCAGTACTATTTTGCATTGCTCAAAATTATACGGTGCAGATCACAATATTCTTAAAAGCGAGTTACCAGAGAAATTATCTAGCCTAGTAACTCATATCATCTCATCTATGTAACTTTAAAGTTAAAGTTACTATTAATCGCCTTTATCTGACGGCCTTAGCTTCCAGTAACGGATACCCAATGCATGCTAATATTACAATAATACTAAGTGTATTAACTTAGTGTTCGGCGGCATAATTTTCAACAGCTTTCCAAACTCGCATCACGTTACCAGATAATATTTTAGCAATATCTGCTTCGCTATAACCACGATCTAAAAAGCCTTCAATTAAGTTAGGGTAAGACGCCACATCTTTTAAATTACTTGGCAAACTATCACCTACGCCATCGTAATCAGATCCAATCCCCACATAATCAACACCTACCAGTTTAATAACGTGGTCAAAGTGATCAAGCACATCATTCAAGCTTGCGTACGGGTATGGATTGTCGATTTTATATTGTTTTTTAAAGGCGTTAATTTCATCGCTATCTTTTTCAAGTTGATTAGCAACCGTAAACGCTTTGATTGCTGCTTTTCGTATCTTGCCGTAATCAATAGCTGATTGGTTAATAAAACTAGAGCCAAAGTTGATTTGAATAACACCACCATTTTTAGCCATGGTTTTAATCATGTCATCACTCATATTACGCTCAAAACCTGGGGTAAAGTGACGCGCAGAAGAATGTGACGCAATAACAGGGGCTTTACTTATCGCCATGACATCATTAAAAGCATCATCAGAGATATGGGAAACATCAACCATTACACCAATATCATTCATTTCTGCCACTAAGGTTTTGCCAAAATCAGTCAGACCTCCCGCTGGACGTGCTTCGTCATACGACGAGTCTGAAATATGGTTCGCTTTGGAATGAGTTAGCGTGATATAGCGAATGCCGCGGTCATAAAAGTGTTTAAGATTCGCTAAGTCACCTTCAATTGGGCTACCATTCTCCATACCCATAGGTAATGAAATAAGTCCTTTGTCAAAGTTAGTTTCAACATCGGCGGTTGAGTGAGCTAGGGCAAATTTGTCAGGCGCTTCTTTGACGATATCTTCAACCATAGAAATCAATTTATCCGCGAGCTCTTTGCTACCGCCTGTTTTTTCAAGCGATGCTGGGATATATATCGACATAAAAGGGGCATCTAAACCGCCAGCAACCGCTCTAGGAAAATCAAAATCACCATGTGCGGTATGCTCCGAAACATTTTCAAACTCACTTTCTAAGCGATATGGCACATCAATATGTCCATCAGTAATAATATACTTCTTCGATATTTTTTTGGCTAACTGTGCGTGGTCAACCGTAGCGACTTGCGCTGATTTTTTTATTGTTTCATTACTGTTATTTGCACTTTGACCAAAAGCATCAGGCTTTTGACATGCACTGACTGCCACACCTAACGATAGAACAACTGCTAACATCAATGGAGATCGTTTGAATGAGGGATTTTTACTTAATTGGGCATTTATTTTAGTGCTTATGTCGGTGCTTATTTGTTTCATTATTATTATCTTTTTGCATTAAAAAATTTACTTTGCCAATGCTTAGCACTAATGTCAAAACATAAGAGATTAAATCAAGTTTCTATAAGGTGAATAGTTTTTTAATCATGCTAATACCAATCTCATTAATTTTGTGATGTTATCAGTTTATCAATGAGCCCCCGAAGGGCGATTTTAAAAGGTATATATGCAGCTTTATTGATTTTGATAAGGGAATTACCATTATCTATAAGCAATGCATTGTCTCTAAACCTTTTAATTTTCGCTGAGTGGGAAAGAACTTAATCAACTTGGTATCAATCACAATAAAATTAAAAAAGTGTGACTTTAACTTTCCTTTTATTAATTCTACTGTCTATGATTAAAGCGAATTAACTATGTAGAAGCTCATGTTTAATTAGAAACGGATGACAAACTAAAAAACAAAGGAAATGTTATGATTTTATCTCTCAAACGTAATATAGGATTATTACTTATATTATCAATGTCGTATTCAACGCTGGGCTGTAAAAACGAAATAAACGAGCCCTCCGAAGCAGAAGTGACTATCGCGTTCTTTGATGCTATTTATAACCAAAAAGACCTAAAAATGGCTCTTTCATTGAGTTCTAAGAGTTTCACCAAAGAAATAAAAAAATATAAAACCCTGAATAACTTTTCTCGTCGTGCTCTTAATTTATCCTTTGACTCCGTCACAATGGAAACGCAAAAGTCTAATACTAAAGTTATTGATGAATTTAATATTCAAGTTGTGATAACCGTTATGTTAACTGGCCTACGTAATGAGAGAATTTATAAAGAAGTAAAACAAGTGCAATTAATTAAAAATAACAATACCTGGTTAATCGATAAGCTATTAAAATCTTAATCACTATTATTGAGCTTATATACCCGTTACCAATCAAAGTGCAGGATTTCAGTGGGAATTAAAATGGCTTTAGATAAGTAAAATAAATAAAGCATAGTTACTCTATGTTTTGTTTATTTAACGCGGTGTAAAGTCATTTTAACCCCACCGAAGAAGCGCTTGAGCAACATGACTTCATCGTTGCTGTGACTTACAATGGAATAACCATTCTTTCATCACAGCGCCTTGAATTGAAATTGTTCAAGCTCTCTGAAACCAGAATCTTGAATGGTAACGGGTATAAGCTAATCCCGTCGCTTTATTTTTTTAACCCGATTACTGTGTACTCTCCACTTACTGTCAGTTGCACAGTGATCTCTTTATCTGATGTATTTTTCCAGTACCAACCATGAACACCGGAAAATGGCGTGGTATAACTACCTTTCATGCCATTTAATGTAGCAATAGCATAACTTTCATAATACCCAGTGGTATCACCTTCTGGCTCACCATGAAGATCAAAAAATAATGGTTCACCATTGGTTTCCCAAGTGTATTCCATTTTCTTAAACTGTGTCATAGCGAACTTAAACTCTACGCCACGTCCTGCTGGCACAACAACTTCAATGGTATCTGATGATTTTCCTGCGGCTGTTGTTATTGCTTCTTTCACTACAGGTTTTACTTCTGTGGTAGCCAAGGCGGTTAATCCTAATTTAGCGCCAATACCTGTTGGATCAATGTTGTATTCTGCCGGTAAGATAAAACTAATCAGTGCTATGCCAGCGATAATTAACGCTATAAAAGTAGACTTAATTAAAGCTTTGCTTGATAAAGTATGTTGCATAAATATTTCTCTTCTTGGTTTTTTTGTATTCTATTTATTAACGCTTAGTTTTTGGATATAAAGTACTAACTATCATGCCGCCGTAAAGTAACCTGTTAACTGAAAACCAATGAGCATAAAACCTGCGCTCATTAATAAGGTATTACAGGTGGTTGAAAACACGTTAAACGTATGATGTTTCCGCCAAAAACTTATTCCTAAAAGTATGAAGGCTAATGCGGAAAATTGCCCTAACTCGACGCCTAAATTAAAGGCGATAAGATTGGCGATTAGGCCGTCTTGTGGCAGTTGAAATTCTTGTAACTTTGTTGCCAAACCAAAACCGTGGAATAAACCAAAAATGAGTACTGCCGCTTTAGGGTTTGGGCTATAACCTAAGGTGCGTTTAAAGCCGCCTAAATTATCAAAGCCTTTATAGACCACTGATAACCCTATGATGGCATCAATCAGGTAAGCATTTACCTGAATGTCCATCCACACACCTAATAACAAAGTTAAACTATGCCCCAAAGTAAACATGCTGACGTAAAGTAGGATGTCTTTACTCTTGTATAAAAAGAAGATAACACCAACTAAAAACAGTAAGTGATCATACCCGGTCACCATATGTTTAGCGCCAATGTACATAAAAGGGAAAAACTGCACCCCGGTATTATTTTGTAAAAAGTGACGCGTTTTCTCATCTACACCATGAGCCATAGCTTCAAAGGAAAAGAAGCCTATAACGCACATAGCCAGCATGATTAAAAACAAGCGATTACTACTACTGGAAAACATTAATGACTCCGATTGTTACTGCATATATTGCGTGAGTGACAACATTTCAGTGTGCCAACAAAGCAACTAAGGTAATGGGATTGAAATGATAATGCCAGTTAAATTGTTCATAACAAAGAACTAGACGAATAGATAAATGAGCCAAGTGGAAATATATTTAAACAATAGCCATGACGCTTTGAGAGCTAATCAGTTAAGATAAAGCCGACATCATTATTTAGGATATTAAATAGAGTAATGCGCTATAGTTTTAAAGAGTTTGAATTTGATAGCAAGAGCTTGGTGCTTACCAACGCGGGTGACTCTGTGCCTATTCGCCACAACGAAGCCAAAGTACTCGCCCTACTGCTACAACAAGCAGATACAGTTCTAAGTAAAGAGGAAATTTTGTCGCTAGTTTGGCAAGACAAGGTCGTCTCAGAACAAGCTATCTTTCAAAACATTAGTCACTTACGTAGCCTATTTGGCAATGAAGCAATTAAAACCTTCCCTAAACGCGGTTACCAATGGCAGTTAGTCACTGAAATTATTCCTGTAGCAACCGCAAGTACTCAAGATAAAAATACAGCTAATGAGCCAAAGTTTACTACCGATTTAGACCAAAATATTGCTCTGCCTACAGCATCAACCGCCACATCGACGCAAGCCAAAAACTATTGGCCATACGTATTATCGGTGTGCATAGTCATACTACTCACTGTGTTTTTCTTCTTCGAAGATAAACCACAAAAAGAGAGTAATCTGCCTTTTAAAAAACTGGCTTACATCCCGCTTTCACATGCACAAGACGGTAATAGTTCTTCTCTAACTGATAATGAATATTTTGATTTCTCTGAGTTGAATAATATAACTAGCGATGAGTTTCACAATACTTTGGAGTTAACCTATCCCAAATTTGCGCAAAGACATCCGTTGATATTAACCGCACACATGCGTAGCCACAATGAACATAGCTATGTCGACTTTCTTGTTAAAGGACCGTCAGGTGAGTGGCGGGGGCAATTATTGGGCGACTCAACAACTGATATTATTAATCAGCTGCAAAAACACCTACAGCAAGATGTTATTTATGACTTACTCAATACGGCTAAAACACCTGAAATAAAACAAGCGAAATTGTCTATCGCTCATCAACAATCGCCCAATGACCTCATCATTTTAGGCGCATTAATCGATGCTTACCTTTTAATGAATGAACTAGAGAAAGCCATGGTCATGGCGGATAAATTATCTAATATTGCAGAAGAACAGGGGAATTGGCAGCAACTAGGCAACGCCTTATTACTACAAAGTGAAATACTTACCCGTAAGGAGCTCTATGATTTAAGCTCACATAAACTCACCACTGCGATAGCCTATTTTGAACAAATTGACGACCTGAAACGTCAGGCCGATGCTTGGTATGCCCATTCATGGTTAGATCATCAAGCAGATGATTACCCCGCCATTAAGAAAAGTTTACTCAATTCTTCCCGCCTCTCTCTGGCGGCCAAAGATATTCCACGCGAGCTAGAAGCGCTTACTTATTTGTCTATACTCGCCTATAAACACAACCAGGAAGATGATAAATACTTGTACTTGCAAAGAGCTGAAAACAAGATGAAGCAATATCAACTGCCTATATATCATTTTGCCAAAGTACCATTTCATTATGCTTTTTTTGCCAAAACGACCTCTGATAAAGAGCCACATTGGAAACAAGTGCTTGAGTATACTAAATTAACCCCAGATCATTGGGTCGCACAAACTAGTCGTAAAGCACTCATGCGTCATTTTATCAATAAAAACAGGTTAACTGAGGCTAAAGCGCTGCTTGATAATGCCCATACTGATAATGCCCAAAATTCATATTTGAAAGCTTTAATCGCGCAAGCGAGTAAAGATAATGAGCGTTTTAATCACCACGCGCAACGCACATTTGAACAAGCTCGTCTTGCTGGCGAAACCCGGTTGAGTTTAGACGTTGCGTTATTGTTATGTAGTGAGCCAAGCGAACAAGTGAATTATGATTTCTACTCTCAGTACATCAATGACAATGCCGATAACAATTGGCGACGTAACAATAAAGAAAGGTTGTTAGCACTTAATTTTTAGCTTGCCTACCTTTGGCAGGTCAACCTTTATCTGCTGCATCGCTAGTTTATCCTGCTTGACGTCACGGTGGCGATAGCACCAAGGGGCGTTATACGCTAAAAGCCCCTTTGGAATCCCCGTGTCGTCCATGAAAGGCGGCAGTCCTCGCCATCCATGCCTCGAGTTTTATCGAAATGTTAGATATTGATGTTTATATGGGCAATGAATTGTTGAACTTTTAACAACCATTAGTATCTCAGCAGTAGTTGTTGTGTTATTAGTTTAATTAGCATTGGCAATTATTTTGAGTGGTTATGGTGGGAGTGTTTTGGTCAATATTATTCATTACAGAAGTGCTTTGGTTAGTGATCAAAGGTTCCAAAAATCGACAAAATAGCTAACGTAAATAGCATAAGTTATATAATAAAAAATTACAGGAAGTAAGATGAATAAAAAATTAATTGCTTTAGCTTTATCCGCTGCAATGAGCATTACGAGCAACGCAGATACAGCCCTTGTTGCTACGGCTTTAGAAAATGATGATGTAAAAGCTGCTGAAATTGCTTTTAATGAACTCTCCTTGGAAGAAAAGCAAAGTATTGAAGGGCGTGTATTCAGTGGCAGAATCTTGTTGCAAAAAGATAAAACTGAAGAAGCGTTTGATTATTTTGAAGAATTACGCGATGACCATACCGAAAGCAGTGACGTAAATTATTACTTAGGTGTGAGCGCAGTGATCATGGCACAAAAAGCGAGTATTTTTTCAAAGCTAAGTTATGCTGAAGATTTTTTAGAAGCGATGGAAAAAACACTTAAATTAAAACCCGATCATGAAGATGCGCTAAATACCTTGATTGGCTTTCATTTAGGAGCACCAAGCATTGCAGGTGGTGACACAGATAAAGCGCTTACCTATGCAAAGCGACTGCAACACTTTAATAAAGAACAAGGTTATGAACAACTAGCCAATGTGTATTGGCAAACTGAAAAAGCTGATTTAGCCGAGCAAACCTTGCTTGAAGGTTTAAAAGAATTTCCTGAAAGCACTGCATTATATTTGACTAGAGCAAGTGCTTATATTAAAGATGAAGCGTGGAACAAAGCCCGCGTTGATTTAAATCTTGCAATAAAACATGCCAAAGACGATGAAGAAAAAAGTCGTGCTTTATATCAACAAGGTAAGGTTTCTGCTGAATCAAGACAAGAAATTGAATTAGGCATTGAGTCACTTATTCAGGCGATACCTATAGCCGATGAACAATATAAGCCATGGGCAGAGTATCGTTTGGCACAACTTTATATTCACAATAAAGAGCTAGATAAAGCCCAAAGCTATATTACCAATATTAATGTTGGTGAAGATGACAATTTAAAAAATAAAATTAATAAATTAAAAAAGAAGCTTAAAAAACTAATAAGCTAATAAGCTAATAAAACTGAACATAAGTTACTCTTGAGTAGATGGAGCTAAATTAATAGCTCCTAATTTTCAGTTTTTATTTAGAAGTGATGCGTTAAAATTGATAGATTTCAGCCACTAATTGAGAGTGAAACAAGCCATATTTTTAAATTTCTTTGTGCCCCATAACGAGATAACCAGGTGTGAATTCAATGACGGCTATGAGCTAATCCCCCTTACCTCACAAAAAAAAAGGCCGCACCTGATCAACTAAGTACTGCCTTTATAACTTATCACTTACTAGTTAACTAAAAACTAGCTTTTAGTTAACGTTAACCAGTTAAGCTTCCAGTTGTTATCTAAGGATTTTAAAGTCACTGTGTTTTGACCTTTTTTCAATTGAAGCTCCAACCCTTGTTGCGTCTGCCACTCATGATAACCGCCTGTTTGAGTCACTAGCTCAATACCAATACTTTTATCATTAGCCAATACTTCAAAACCTTTAGTATCACGTGGCGAGGCTACGCGATATTCAAGCTTATACCTACCCGCTTCTGGTACCTCAACTTGATAGGTAAATTCTGCTTCAGCACCTATTCCGCCCACTCCGGTAAAGTTATAACCACCATCGTCATCTGAAGTGCGTGTCAGCGAACTATCACTCGATTGAGCAGCCCACTCAGCTTCAACACGACCTGGAATAGCAACCCATCCCGCTTGGGTAGACACTTCGTTATAGTGGCTTTGTTGATGAAAACTCACCGCAACAACTGCGTAGTCATATTTCATTAATCCCATTTTGGTATCAGTAAAACTAGTGCTAGTTAAATTGGTCGCTAAAAGCTTGAGCATGCCGCCGGTAACGTCATTACGATAGACACGGTAACTTTCAACACCTTCTTGGTTGCTTTTATCCCAACTGATAGTGACCGTTTTATCATCTTGTTCAATTTTTACATTCGTGACAGCATCAGGAAAATCTGGTTGTATATCGCGGCGTTTTTGTTCTTGTTGTTGTGCAAAAGTTAATTTCGCTAAGAATTTTTTACTTGCCTTCGATAACTTGGGCGCTTTGCCATCAAGGGCTAATCTAAAACCATCGACACCACCAGAGAAATCTTCGGAGATACTACCTCGTTGCGCCAATGGCCAATGGCTCCAGTGCCAACTACCACCTCGAGTTGAGCGACTCTCACATTTCTCATCAATATGGGCAGAACCATCCCTCGGTGTATTGCTATAATCTTCACTTCGACAATCGGCGAGCATTTCTAATACGTTGCTCACCACATCATATAAGCCATATTGATTGGGCTTATACATACCAACGATACTTGCATAAGCTGAGTGGTCGTTACAATTGGACATTTCACCTGACCAATTGTAATAACTGGTATTACTATCGCGTTGTAATACATTCTCACCGGTTAAATCTGCGGTATTAGCGTAATCACATACTTTAGTTAGCTCTACATCTTCGCCATAGAAATAATCTGTTTTAGTGCCTGCTCTTGCGGCATATTCCCACTCTCCTTCAGTGGGTAGACGATACTGTTTACCCGTTGCTTTTGCTAACCACTGGGTATAAGCATTGGCAGCTTGCCAATTGATACAAACCACAGGTTGGAATTCACTCGTATTTAATGCGTTAGTTTCCCAGCTGCCTTTTGACGCCCCTCTAAACCAACCATTGAGTTGATGACGACACTCTTGTGGTACAGGGTAATTGGTCGCTTCAACAAACTGACGGAACTCATTCACAGTAACTTCATATTTTCCCATGCTAAATTCACTAACTTTGACTTGATGCATTGGTTGCGAATTTTCACTGGCCATTGAGCCCATTTCGAAACTACCCGCTGGGATTGTTGCCATAATAGGTTCTATGGCTTTAATGCTATCGCCAGCGTAAAGCGCCTGACTGGTTACTGATAAAAATAGCGCACTGACTAATTTGTTAAGTTTCATTTTGTCTTCCTTTTTATTAAGAACTCCACAATGAAAAAAATTGACCTAAAAGTCCTATGAAAAAACTAGTTATTGTCAAAAATAGAAAAATCCTAGAAAAATAATCTGAAGATAAAACACATGGAAGGCAATAAAAATACTGCTTTCGGTATAAAGATATTTTTATAGACAAATTAAATGCCCTATAAAAATAGACCATGATATGAACTATCCCCCCCCCTAAATTTCACATACTGAAAACCAAAAACAGCATTGAATTGAGTCACTATTTTGGCTGATTTTCGCTGTAGCTTAGCTAAAACAATGGGTCATCATGCAATCTTCAGGTTATCTATAAAAAAACACCGATGACAAAAAATACGAACCTGACACTTGTGTCAGGTTCGTATTCTGCTATAGTAAATCCATACGAATATTCAAATCGATACTAAAAATCAAAATTAAAGCGGAAAGAATAATGGTAGCAAATACAATAAAATTCCTGATGAACAATGCACTGGTAGAGATTGAAAACATCGATCCCAACATCACTGTTTTACAATACTTACGTGAACTCCAATTTAAATCTGGCACCAAAGAAGGTTGTGCTTCTGGTGACTGTGGTGCTTGTACTGTGGTACTAGCCGAGCTAGATCCTGAAAACATCAGTCAGCTTAATTATAAATCAGTTAATGCTTGTATTACCTTTGTTGGTAACTTACACGGCAAACAATTGATTACTGTTGAAGATTTAAAAGACGGCGCTACATTGCATCAAGCCCAACAAACAATTGTTGATAACCATGGTACACAATGTGGTTTCTGCACACCTGGCTTTGTTATGTCTTCTTTTGCCTTGCATAAACATAACCAAACACCTAATCGTGATGAAGTGCTTGAAGCTTTAGCGGGTAACTTATGTCGTTGTACTGGTTACCGTTCTATTATTGATGCCGCAATCACTTCAAGCGAAAATGCTGGTGAAGACTCTTTTGCCAAGCATTACCAAGATACCCTTGCTACATTGAACGAATTAAAAGAATTACCAACACCAATATTAAATGGTAATGGTAATACTTATATTGCTCCTCAAAACATTGATGAGTTAGCGACTGAGTTAACGAACGAACCAAAATCAACCTTAGTTGCTGGCGGTACCGATTTAGCGCTTTCTGTTACGCAAAACTTAGCCGTAGTTAAAAAGCTTGTTTATGTTGGTAACGTTGCTGAATTAACAACTATTGAAGAAACTGAGTCTGAAATCGTTATCGGCTCTGCATTACCATACAGCGAATTTATCGATACTTTACACCACTACTACCCAGACCTTGGTGACATGATAGAGCGTATTGGTGCTAAGCAAGTAAGAAATACAGGTACTTTAGGCGGTAACGTAGGTAACGCTTCACCAATAGGTGATATGCCTCCTGCATTAATCGCACTCGGCGCAACGATGACGCTTCACCTTAACGGCGCAGAGCGTACCATCTTAGTTGAAGATTTCTTCCTTGATTACAAGAAAACTGTTCTGAAAACCTCTGAATTTATCAAGTCAATTACCATCCCTAAGCCGGTAGCTGGTCAAATACTGAAGCTTTACAAGATATCTAAGCGTTTAGATGATGATATTTCTGCGGTATTAGCGGCTTTCTTCATAGAACAAGATGGCCAAAAAGTGACTAACGTTCGTTTAGCCTTTGGTGGTATGGCTGGTATTCCTAAACGTGGCTCAGCTGCAGAAGCGGCATTGTTAAGCAAAGACTTTACTAAAGAAACAGTAACACAAGCTAAAGCAGCGTTAGCCACCGACTTCCAACCTATGACCGATGTACGTGCTTCAGATAAGTATCGTATGACAGTAGCTCAAAACCTTATCGAAAAATGCTATTTAGAGCTACAAAGTACCTATACAAGTAACTTAATTGAAACACGAGTGGTGAATAACTAATGCGTACTCTAATTGATATAAAAAAAGCAAGTTCGAACACAGATAAAGATGTTGTTGAAGGTCAAGTTGGTGTTGGATTAGGTGGTGTTGGTACGCATAAAAAACACGAAAGTGCTGACAAACAAGTCGCTGGTGAAGCTATTTATGTTGATGACCGTCCTGCGCTTCGTGGAGAGTTACATGCTTATGTAGGTCAATCGACTATGGCGCACGCCAATATCATTTCAATGGACTTATCAGCCGTTAAAGCTGCGGAAGGTGTGGTTAAAGTAATTACTGTAGAAGATGTACCTGGTCATACTGATATCGGCCCGGTATTCCCTGGTGACCCAGTATTAGCTATTGGTAAAGTAGAATTTGTTGGTCAACCGCTTTTCGCCGTTGCAGCGACAAGTTACGACCTTGCGCGTAAAGCCGTTAAACTTGCAAAAGTTGAGTATGAAGAACTTGAAGCGGTACTTACTGTAAAAGACGCTTTAGCCAAAAAAAGTTTTGTTCGCCCTCCACATAGTTTGAAACGTGGCGATTCTGAATCTGCTATTGCCGCTGCTGCGCATCAATTATCGGGTGAAATCA
>Ga0209292_1001295_pt1 | contig 30731 bp, 22 predicted proteins | sample GOMGulsemesocosm_2_FD_184634 | JGI IMG/M metagenome (GOLD analysis project Ga0209292, IMG submission 184634) | Methane-oxidizing microbial communities from mesocosms in the Gulf of Mexico - GOM9C Gulf of Mexico (SPAdes) (version 2) | ecosystem: Environmental > Aquatic > Marine > Cold seeps... | reverse complement strand
GTTTGTATCAAGGTGATTGGGGCACAGCAACCATTTCGTATCTGGCGTTTGGTTTTATAACATCGGTCATTTTTGTATATTATGAAATTAAGATCCGATTACGTATTTGGCAACACAGCTGCGATAGCCCAGATAAAGCGGTATCCAATGCCATTGCGGGAGTTGAATCCTCCATCAAATACACGAAATTAATAAAGCTTTCTTGCTGGGTATTATTACCTGTAGCTAATTGGTATGTTTATGTGATGATTCAAGAATCAGAAAAGTCACCATGGCCACCTTTCTTCGTTATGAATAGCTTTATAATTGTTATGTGGCTTATTACTCATTGGTTCTATCTTAAACGTGAAAAAGAGTTGCACCAGTTATCGATACGTTAACCTAAACAAGACCTTTATTGTATGATTGAAACAGCCGCGATATTTCAGCAGCTGTTTTGTTGTTATTAAATGATTAATTAACCTTTAAGGTCGCTTCGTACAAACCTAAATTGTCATAATCAAAAAATAATGATAATTGATAATTATCTGCGTTGATCATCACTTCGCTCTCGTCTAGATAATCATCCTCAGATAAATAAGCGCTTAATTGTGCAATCGTTTTACCTTGAGAGAATGGGCCAAGAGACCAATGTGTGTTATTTTTCTTGTGTTGAAAGACTTCTTCTAATAAGTAGATCGTATCGAGCTCAGTGCGTTTTATAAGTACAGCTAAATTTTCATTATAGATATTTATGTAAGATTGAGCTGAAACGGTAATTCTACCAATAGGGTTTCCTAGCTCTTTACTCAACTCAGACCAAACGACACCGTCTTCTTCTTGCTCTAATGTTGTCAGTATTAATTTTAATGCATTAAAATGTTGAGGTTTTGGTAAAGTAGCTTTATGGCTAGGCTCTTTATAGGAATTACTTTTAACCGTAAAATCAGATAATGAATAAACACTCTTATTATCAGCATGGCTTTTATTCGAAGTAAAGTTCAATAACATCGTATTATTATTGTCCTTAACAATGAGCTGTTTTTTAGCATTGAGATCACCTTGGATATTCAATGATTTTTTTACTTCGGCTAGGGGCGTTTTTAGGCCAACCAAGCCATTTATTTTCCATTTATCATCATCGAAAAAATCAATTAGTGGTATTTTATTAAGCGTATCCATTGATAGTACTGGATATTGTGTCGAGACTTTTACTAATTTATCCGCTTGAAAGAAAAGCCAATGGCTTCGACCATAACCAATAATTTGTTGATCTTCAAATAAGTCGAATGCAAAACTGTGGTCGCCCAACATGGTATGTACTTCTGCGTAACTAGCCCCCATTTTTAAACCATAAACACCTTGAGTTAATGATATTTCATTATTTGAAATAGTCGGTCGATGAAGTGTCGCCTTAACTGGGGGTGTAAAAACTATTTTAGTCGATAGGCTTATCGTACTTGCTGTCATTTTGTTTACGGGGTGGCCTAGGTGATTAAAGGGAGCGGCTTTTCGTTCAACTGTAGAAGAGGATTGGCATGTTTTTATTAATAACCCTTCGTAACTAATTATCGAACTATTGTTTTCGTCTGATATCGAGCCAAAATGGTTATTATTCTTTTTGTATTTTTTAATCTTGCGTTGTTCAATAATAATGGCATCGGCACCGATATTTGACGCTTTATTTTGTAATTTTTTTAATAGTTTTATTGTTGTTTCTTTTGCAAGAGGACTAATGGTTTTTTCTTTTACGGTATATGACCGCACTGTTTGGTAGTCACAGTTAGGATAGTAGTCGAGAATGGTAGGGAGCTTGTTTACTGTTTTACTTTGAACGCTTGAACTAATGAGCACCGCCATAAAAGCGTTAAACACTATTGTTAAGTTGACATTATTTCTGTTTTTCATTGGTATCATATCCCTATTTATTGTTATTTTGAACGTTGCCGTAAAGTAGCATTGTTTTATCTTTCTTTACTTTTGCAATGAGGCTTTTAACGATGGAAGGAGTGGTTATATCGTAGGTTAACGTTGAAGATTCTACAGAAGCTAAGGAGTGTTGCTCTTTCTTTATATAGTTATTGAATTTACGAGTACGCTCTTTAATATTTTTTACATAGTCGCTAAGGGGCGAAGGTATTGCTAAGGTATCTTCTTCTAGTTGGTGCCAGTCATCATACCATGTGGAATGTTGATTTCTTTTGCCAAGAGATGCCGCCAAGGAGATATTTTCAGTAGTAATCAAGTAAGCTTGGTAATCTTGCTGTGCTTTGAAAAAAATGGGCTGTAATGCATCAATTGCCATGTCTTCACGAACAAGTGACAGTAAATCTTCCGTATTGGTTATAAGCTCTTGGTTAATTTTCTGCAGCTCGATGCTACTTTGTGATAATCCCTTATTGATGAGATGATTTTTTAATAGGGTGATATACCCTTCTTGTTGCTGAATGCTTTGTTCCCATAATATAAACTCTTGAGCATAAGTATTCACATTATTATTTCTAATTACAGTTAGCGCTTTATGCAGCTGTAATAAATTTGTATTGATACCTTCTAATAATTGGTTCAGTTTGACTAGATCCCAATCAGTCACCTTAATATCGCTATAAGAGAGCACGGTTTCTTTAAATGACGTTGGCATTGTCTCGGTATATTTTTTAAGTGCAGACTCTGCTCTTAAAATTTTGAGCATATCTTTACCAGAAGTTAATAAAACAACTTTACTCTGCGGGCTAGGGAAGTTGTGAAACGAGTCATGAGCGCTGAGATAAGCTAAATAAAAATTTGAATTTTTAAGGTGAAACTTCGCATTTTTGAGTTGTTCATCTGCTTGCTTGAATCGACTTAATTCTGTTTGATACTTCTCTGGTGCTACGCTTGTCAGTGTCGTTAATGTGCTAATTACTTGGGGTAAGTTTTTTTCTTCGATAGCCTGCTGATAATCATTTAAAGCTAACTCATGCTCTGTCGGAGTACAGGCGAAGTTAACAACACATAAAATAGTAATAACTAACTTATAATAGCAATGCATCAAAAATCCTTTTTTGGTTGTTTAGCGTCAATGTTGTGAATAATTTTTATTCACAACATTGACGCTAAGTTATCATAGAAAAATTGTTAATAACATGTAACTTCCAGTTTAATACAGCAGTATTCGTAGATACTCGCGTCATCAGCTATTCATAATTTTCATGCGAGCCCTGAATAAGCTGCACTTTACTTTGTTATTCTTGTTTATTTTGTTTATTGTTCGGTGTAAGGTTGTTTTTTCTGTTTTATATTTGTTGAATCTTATCTTTTTATTCTTTATAGTCTGTTTGCTTGTGTTGCTGAAAGTTTTTAGCCTATAGGTCAGAAACTAAGCTTAAGCGTTTATGCTATAAAACAGCATAAAATGCACTAAAGCATGGATAAAACAACGCAGCTTAGCCGTGTACTTTTTGTCTATATTCAGGCAAAATACCGCCATAATTTTTGAATGTTTAAGTAAATCCTTCGATTTGCTTAAATAGGTTTTCAGCATTGTGCTGACTTTTATATTTGCATAAGAAAGGAAAAAACATGTTTACTCGTGATATGAATATTGCTGAATTTGATCCAGAACTTGCACAAGCAATAAATAACGAAGTTGTTCGCCAAGAAGAGCACATCGAATTAATCGCTTCTGAAAACTACTGTAGCCCACGTGTTCTTGAAGCACAGGGTTCTCAACTGACTAACAAGTATGCTGAAGGTTACCCTGGTAAGCGTTATTACGGTGGTTGTGAGTTCGCTGATATTGCTGAGCAATTAGCTATTGACCGTGCTAAAGAGTTATTTGGTGCGACTTATGCTAACGTTCAGCCACATGCTGGTTCACAAGCTAACTCTGCAGTTTTCCAAGCGTTAGTTAAGCCTGGCGGAAAAGTATTAGGCATGAGCTTAGCTCACGGTGGTCACTTAACTCATGGTTCTCATGTAAGTTTTTCTGGTAAGTCTTATGAAGCTTTCCAATACGGTCTTCACCCAGAAACAGGCGATATCGATTACGAAGAGCTAGAACGTTTAGCTTTAGAGCACAGACCAGAAATGATTATTGGTGGTTTCTCTGCATTCTCAGGTATTGTTGACTGGGCACGTATGCGTACGATTGCTGATAAAGTTGACGCTATCTTCTTCGTAGACATGGCTCACGTTGCTGGTTTAATTGCTGCAGGTCTTTACCCAAGCCCGTTGCCTCACGCACATGTAGTAACTACTACGACACATAAAACATTAGCTGGCCCACGTGGCGGTTTAATTGTTTCTGCTTGTGATGATGAAGCTATTTACAAAAAGCTTAACAGCGCCGTTTTCCCTGGTGGCCAAGGTGGCCCATTAATGCACATCATTGCTGCAAAAGCCGTAGCATTTAAAGAAGCATTAGAGCCAGAGTTTAAAGTTTACCAACAAAATGTTTTAGACAACGCTAAAGCTATGGTTGCTGTATTACAAGAACGTGGTTATAAAGTTGTATCTAACGGTACTGAAAATCACTTGTTACTTCTTGATCTAATCGATAAAGATATTACTGGTAAAGATGCTGATGCTGCTTTAGGTAAAGCACACATCACAGTAAACAAAAACTCTGTACCAAATGATCCGCGTTCTCCGTTTGTTACTTCTGGTCTACGTTTAGGTACTCCAGCAATCACTCGTCGTGGTTTTGGTTTAGAAGAAACTCAAGCGCTAACGGGTTGGATCTGTGACATACTTGATGATATCGAAAATGAAGATGTTATCACGCGTGTTCAAGGTCAAGTTACCGAGCTTTGTGCCAAGTTCCCTGTATACCAAAAGTAGCTATTAACTTGTCGCTGTAAAGCTCACTTTATGCGTAAAAAGTACTCACAAATTCTTCAGGAAATAATTTGAACGTCCGAAGGATGTCCTGAAAGGGGGAGTACAGGAAGTACGGAATCTTGACTAGCGTCAACTCCGTGCTTTTTCCTTTAAAGTGAACCTTACAGCTTAAAGTTGAATACCTACTTAACCTTAATTTTGTTTAAGAAATAATTAAGGTGAGTAATAAATAAGTGAATAACTAATTATCGTCATTCCCGAAGTCTATTGTCGGGAATCTAGTTTGTTTAGCTTAATCACTTGTTTTATATTAAAATGGTCGCCTTGAGCGGCCATTTTTCGTTTTTGTCCATAAACTTACCGCTTGTATCTTTTAGCTCTAATTTTCGAAGGTAAACCATGTATTGTCCATTTTGTTCAGCGAATGACACTAAAGTCATTGACTCACGTTTAGTTTCTGATGGTCATCAAGTTCGACGCCGTCGAGAGTGTTTAGCTTGTCATGAACGATATACAACCTTTGAAAGTGCTGAACTAGTCATGCCTCGAATTATCAAACGTGATGGCAGCAGAGAGCCTTTTAATGAAGATAAGATGCTCAGTGGTTTAACGCGCGCATTAGAAAAACGCCCCGTAAGCATGGAACAAATTGAGCTTGCGGTGAATAAATTAAAATCACAAATGCGTGCAACCGGTGAACGTGAAATTAGCAGCGCAATGTTAGGCGATTTAATCATGGCGCAGTTAAAAGAATTAGACAAAGTGGCTTATTTGCGGTTTGCTTCAGTATATTTATCGTTTGAGGATATCAGTGAATTTGCTGATGAAATCACCCGTTTAGGTAAAGAGAAAAATGGTAAAGGTATAAAAGCCAAACAAGTGAAAGTGGCAAAGTAACATGACAACAAATTCTACAGGTGATAAACAACATTTTACCAAACAAGACTTTACTGACCAAGATAGAGTGTTTATGGCTCGGGCGATTGAACTTGCTAAAAAAGGCCATTTCACCACCTCACCTAATCCTAGAGTTGGTTGTGTATTAGTTAGCTATGTATCAGGTAAAGGTAAAGTCATTGGCGAGGGATATCATCAAAAAGCAGGGCAAGGGCATGCTGAAGTTAATGCTTTAGCTGATGCAAAACAGCATCATGCAGGCTTAATAAAAGGCGCTACTGCGTATGTAACCCTTGAACCTTGTAGTCACTTTGGTCTAACCCCACCCTGTGCGCAAGCTTTGATTGATGTTGAGGTTGGTTGTGTGATTTCAGCTATGGTAGATCCAAACCCTAAAGTATCAGGCAATGGTTTAGCCATGCTCGAAAGTGCGGGTATAAAAACTCAATCAGGTCTGTTAGAGCAAAGTGCAATGGCACTTAATGAAGGGTTTGTCCATAAAATGACATCAGGCTTGCCTTATGTTCGTTGTAAGTTAGCCGCAAGCCTTGACGGTAAAACAGCGATGGCTAGTGGCGAAAGTAAATGGATTACCTCAAGTGATTCACGGCAAGATGTGCAACGATTGAGGGCACAAAGTTGTGCTATTATTAGCGGCGCAGAATCTGTTCTTTTTGATGATGCTAAAATGACAGTACGATGGTCTGAACTTGGCGAAGTAAAGTCAATTTACCCACAAGAGACACTTAGGCAACCATTACGTGTTGTGATTGATAGTCAAAATAGACTGTCGCCGACACTTGCTATGTTTGCATATGACTCACCCATACTTATTATTAACGGCATAGTTCAAGGGAACGAAGAAAATAAAGTTGAGTCTGATCTTGAAAACTTACCCAATTGGCCTCATTTCGTAGAACATGTACAGTTACCTTTGGTAGAAAATAGCCAAGGTAAGTTAAAAATAGATTTAAAGGCCTTGTTGTTGCTGCTTGCACAACGAGGACTAAATGATGTCTTAGTTGAGTCAGGCGCACAGTTAAGTGGTGCTTTTATTGAACAAGACTTAGTTAATGAGCTTATTTTGTACCAAGCGCCTAAATTGATGGGTGGTGATGGTAAAAGTTTAATGGCAATGCCGGCAATCACAATGTTAAATCAAGCTAAATCATTAACGATTAAAGATATATGTATGGTGGGCGGTGATATTCGAATCACTAGTCTGCTAAATACCAAGTTAACGTAACATTTATTAGAGAAGTATTAGAGAAGTCTATGTTCACAGGAATTATCGAAGCTGTTGGCTCTATTAAAGCCATCAATGTTAATGCTCAAGGGGCTCGCTTAGTTATTGCTACCAATAACTTGGACATGAGTGATGTTAAACTGGGTGACTCTATTGCAACAAATGGTATATGTCTTACTGTAGTCGATTTTAATAGCGGCAATGGTAATGGTAGTTATAGTGCAGATGTTTCCAATGAAACGCTACAGCGTACAGGTTTTGCCAACTATAAAGTAGGCTCAAAAGTTAATTTAGAAAAAGCCATGCTAGCCAGCACACGTTTTGGTGGTCATATGGTTTCAGGACATGTTGATGGTGTTAGTGAAGTACTCGCCATTAATAATAATGGTAACAGTATTGAGTACTGGCTAAGTATGCCAAGTGATCTTGCGCATTATATTGCTGAGAAAGGCTCGGTAACGATTGATGGCACCAGTTTAACAGTGAACGCGTTAGAAGAAGGCTCTTCAAAAGGTAAGTTCCGTTTAACTATTGTGCCGCACACTGTAAAAGAAACTATTTTTGCAGATTATCAAGTAGGCACTAAGGTTAATATTGAAGTGGACTTAATTGCGCGCTATTTAGAACGATTACTAACAAAGAGCCCAGCAGAAGAACAAGCACCTACATCGAATATTAGTGAAGCTATGTTAGCAAGAGCAGGCTTCCTTAAATAACATAAATTATTACTTAGAAAATTACTAATACCAATCAGATTAATTAATGGTTCACTTAGTTGGCCTGTTTGGTATAAGCCATATTGGCATAAATTATAAAGCACTTCCGCATAAGAGGCAGAAATGAATTTAAATACCCCACAAGAAATCATCAACGACATAGCCTTAGGTAAGATGGTTATTTTAATGGATGATGAAGACAGGGAAAATGAAGGCGACTTCATTATGGCAGCTGAAAAAGTAACACCAGCAGCAATCAATTTCATGGCAACTCATGGCCGTGGTTTAATTTGCATGCCAATGAGTCGTGAAAAATGTGAAACATTAAAACTGCCATTAATGGTCGATAAAAATGATGCACAATTTAGTACCAATTTTACCGTATCTATTGAAGCTGCTACGGGTGTAACTACCGGTATTTCTGCAGCGGATCGTGCAACGACAGTACTTGCTGCGGCAGATAAGAATGCCACGCACCTTAATATCGTACAACCAGGTCATATATTCCCGTTAATTGCTAAAGATGGTGGTGTGCTTAATCGCGCTGGTCATACTGAAGCTGGTGTTGACTTAGCCCGTATGGCGGGTTTTGAATCTGCCGCTGTTATTGTTGAAATTTTAAATGAAGACGGCACTATGGCTCGTCGCCCTGATTTAGAAGTTATCGCACAAAAACACGATATAAAAATGGGCACTATTGCTGATTTAATTGAGTTTAGAAATGCCACTGAAACTACTATAGAACGTGTTTCTCAGTGTAAACTGCCAACAGCCTTTGGTGATTTTGATTTAACTGTGTTCAAAGACACCATTGATGGTCAAGCGCATTTTGCCTTAACTAAAGGTGAAATTAAAGCTGAAGAACCTACACTTGTTCGGGTTCATTTAGAGAATACTTTTAGAGATTTATTGTTCAGTCAGCGTGAAAGTGTGGCAACTTGGCCTATGGCAAATGCGTTAGAAAAAATTGCTAAAGAAGGCGGTGTACTTGTTTTGCTTGGTAAGCACGAGTCGCCTAATGAGTTAATTAATTTGGTAGAAAAATATGCCAAAATTGATGCAGGCGAAACTGTTAAAGAAATTAATCGTCATGTTGGCTCACGCAATGTTGGTGTTGGCTCGCAAATACTAGCTAACCTAGGCGTTAGTAAAATGCGTTTGTTAAGCTCACAAACTAAATATCATTCGCTGTCCGGTTTTGGACTAGAAGTGGTCGAGTATATTGCAGACTAAACTGCGCTCTGCTAATTAGCAGTCGGAACTCTTTTAAATGGCGGTATATGTTGTAAACATATACCGCCATTTTTTTATGTACTTTCTATTAGCTTTAGCTGTGTAGCAGTTTACTTCAATATTTTTCATTGGCATGATGACTAATCGAAAAATATATCAATAATACCATTTTCATTAAGTTTTGGTCTTGTTGTGCATAGGATAAATAAATCAGGGCAAGGCGTTTGATTGAGCAATAGCTAACTATTGGGATTGAGAGTAACGCTGGCATAGATTATTTTAACCAGCACAAGTGGGCAAAAATTTAATGAGATTGGTATCAATTTTCTTATAATTAAGGCTTAACATGAAGCACGCATTTTCAATATTGACTTTTTTGGGGCTTATAGCAAGTATATCCAACCTTAGTGCTCACGAACAAATTGAACTCACCATTGAGGAGCAAAGGGCAGAGAAAGCGCAGCAAGCCATGCCTATGTTAAATGACTTTTTCGATTGGTCTGATTTAAAAGCTAAATGGTCAAAGGTTCGCGATTTTGCCATTGCGCAGCGTGCTATGAACCAAGTGGGCGATGAACTTTGGCAATACAGTAAGCAGAAAGCTCAATCAGGAGAAATAGTCGACGATAGACCATTGTATTGGACTCGATTAGCGATTCATTCTTTCATTAAATCAAGCAAGCATCATTTCACTCTAACCGAGTTGGAGTCTTTGTTAGAAGTCTTTGAAGAAAGCTCCCGTGGTTACAGTGATATGGGTTATGTAAAAAAAACTGATAAACGCATATTATTAACCGGCTTTGATCCTTTTTTGCTTGATCGAAACCTCAAGCAATCCAATCCTTCGGGGTTAGCTGCTTTGTTACTTGATGGCACTGTGATTGAATACAATCAAGATGGCAAAAAAATCACTGCGGAATTAAATACTGCCATGGTGCCTGTTCGTTATAAAGACTTTGAACAAGGTGAAATTGAGAGTTTACTCGCACCTTATTATGCACTTAACAGTGTCGACATGATTGCTACTATCTCAATGGGCCGTAGTGATTTTGATTTAGAACACTTTCCTGGGCTAAGGCGTAGTGCAACAGCACCAGATAATGTCAATGTTTATACTGGCGCTAATAAAACCAATCCCCTTGTACCTAGTTTATTATCAGCTCCTCTCGAAGGTGATGAATTTGTACTATTTAGCCTACCTTACCAAGCCATGATGAAAGCTAAAGGTCAGTATAAAATTAATGACAATCGTGGTGTTACCATACTCGAATCGGGTAAAGCAGAAGATATCACCGCCAATGATTTAACTGAGCTTAGTGATAAAGTCTCAGTACAAGGTGGCGGTGGTGGTTATCTTTCTAATGAGATTTCATATCGCAGTATCGTTTTACGTAATCGACTTGGCTCTACTATTCCTACCGGGCATATTCATACGCCTCGAATTAGTGGTTTTGATGCTGAAGTAAATCAAAAAATAATTTCACAAATAGAAGCCATGTTGGTAGAAGCATTAGCCGAAATATAAGGGAATAGTGGTCGTGTCTTTACACCGAACTAGTAGAAAATATCATAAATGGTTGATGTTAATTGTTGGACTACAATTGTTAATCTGGTCTATAACTGGCGCTTACATGGTGTTAATGGATATCCATTATATTCACGGGGATACATTAGTTGCTAAGAAGATACAAAGTTTAAACCCTAATCAAGTCGAATATTCCTTTAAAGAGCTATTGGCAGTACATCCACAGGCAACGGAAGTTAAGCTTGGGCTTATGTTAAACCAAGTCGTTTACCGCTTTAATATTGATAAAAAGAAAGTACTTATTTCAGCGGTTGATGGTAAGCAACTATCACCAATTAACGAACAGTTAGCTACCGCAATCGCTAAAGACAAATACCAAAACAAGGAAGCAGCGATAGTCAAAGTTCAACTGCTTACTGAGGATGCTCCAAGAGAGTTAAGCCCAAGGCATTTACCAGTATGGCGAGTTGATTTTGATGAATTTTCTAGTCCAAGTTTTTATATCAGTGCTAACTCCGGTCAGTTAGTGACTAAGCGTCATAGCTATTGGCGAATATTTGATTGGATGTTTGCCTTTCATGTTATGGATTATATTGATGAGGAAGCTGATAATAAGCTACTGCTTTTATTTTCTTTTATTGCTTTTATCGCCAGTGTATTTGGCTTAGTGCTTACTTATTATCGCCTTTCGCCTAAGCATCGAAACCCTAAAAAATTAGCTATGAGTCATAACGTAAGACGGAAAAACAGTAAAGATACTAAAACGGAGATAGCTAATGAGGAAACTTAACAAAAATAAATCAAAGCTGTTTACGTTATCAACAGTGAGGGCATTGCATAAATGGTTATCACTTTTAGTTTTTGCACAGCTACTCATTTGGCTAGGTACAGGGCTGTTTTTTAATTTGATGGATCACGATAAAGCACGTGGTAACCATAATAAACAATCTGTCGCAGCCGAAGCTATTGATAATCAGCGTTTACTCAACCCCAACACAATTATCACCAGCAGCAGACAGGTAAGTGAAGTCGCTTTAATTCAACGGTTAGGTCATCCTTATTACTTACTAACACATGAAAAAGGACTATATAGCCACTTTAAAAGCGATTTAAGCCTAGTCGATGCTTATACCGGAATAGAGTTAGTCATTGATGAGAATATAGCAGGCAAGTTAGCAAAAGCCACCTATAAAGGTATTGGGGATATAAGTGGTGTAGTTAAGTTGTCTCCGCCTATTGCTGATATGCTCAAAGAAAGAAATACAGTGTGGCAAGTTAACTTTTCAGACGACTTAGATACGAGCGTTTATGTTGATGCGAGTTCAGGGCGTTTAGTAGGGCACAGTAATGAAGATAAACGTTTCGTGGATTTATTCTTTATGCTGCACTTTATGGATTACCCTTTTCTAGGTGAGGGCTCAGTAGGAGGTTTTAATAATGGCCAAATAACCTTCTTTGCTTTATTAACTTTAGTCTTTTGTTTGACGGGTTTTATCTGGGTCGTGGAATTATTAAGGAAAGGTCGTTATAAGGTTAGTTACTAGTTGCAAATAAACAGAAGCCGTAAGCATTATTTTTAATATGGATGTTTTGATTTTCTGTTTTTTATTCTCTTAAACAGCAGACACAAAAAAACGAAGGACGAGTAGAACTCATGCTTCGTTTTTTTAGATTAACTAATAAGTTAAACTTATACAGCTAATACGTTTTCTGCTTCAGGGCCTTTTTGACCTTGTTTAACAGTAAAAGTAACTGCTTGACCGTCAGCTAGAGTACGGAAGCCGTCTCCAGAGATAGCGCTGAAGTGAACAAACACGTCAGGACCATTTTCTTGTTCTATAAAACCGAAACCTTTAGTTTCGTTGAAAAATTTAACTTTACCAGTAACTGTATCAGACATACTAACATTTTCCTGTAATCATAAAATAATATTGTGGCTCTATCCCAAAATGGGTAGAAACCGTTTTCACCCGAGTAAGTGCCCTCTACCAAAAAGTACAGGAAGAGGAAGGAAACAAACCATATTCGACACATTCACTGCTTCAAACAATAGTTTGCATTGCTTAAATCTGGCTGTGTAGAATATTCAAGTATATCAGTACACTATGTGCATCAGATAGAAAACCTACAACAAAAGTCAGTATAAACCTTCATCTGCAACGCAAGAACTCAACGCAAAAGTAGTCTAACATAGTTGTTTTTAATTTGCTTTATAAAAAATTAGATTAGTTCAACTTTTCTTTGTTTAAATGATAATAACTATCAAAGCCTGTGTGTATATAGTTATAAGAGAGGTGGATAAGTCATGTTTTTGACAAAAAAAAGGCAACTAATTACATTAGCTGCCTTTTTTGTAACTAAAAAGTGAAGTGAACTAGAGCGCAGCTATCTGTACTTTTTGCTCAAGGATTTTAGCCAGTGTTGATTCAGCATCTGCTAATTTTGCTTGTTCTTTTTCAATAACAGCAGCAGGGGCTTTACTAACAAAGTTTTCATTGCCTAACTTTCCACGAACTCTACCTGCTTCTTTTTCAAGCTTTTCAATAGCTTTATCTAAGCGCGCAAGCTCGGCTTCTTTATCGATTAAGCCAGCCATTGGTATAAGCACTGATAGGTCACCTACCACAGCTGAAGCTGAGGCTGGACCTTGTTCATCATCAGCTAATACCGTAATGCTCTCTAATTTTGCTAATGAACTTAAGAACTGCTCGTTTTCATCTAAGCGACGTTGATCGTTATCATTCACGTTTTTAAGCAATACCGGTAACTCTTTACTTGGTGATATGTCCATTTCACCACGAATGTTACGAATAGCGATAATGAATTGCTTAACCCACTCTAAATCATCAATGGATTGTTGATCACATTTGCTCTCATCAAACTGAGGGAATGCTTGTACCATGATAGAATCTTCAGTTTTACCGTTTTTGATTTGGTAATCACTTAACGGTTGAACTCGTTGCCAAATAGTTTCAGTAATAAATGGCATGATAGGGTGCATTAAGCGTAATAAAGCTTCCAATACATTAACTAAGGTATGACGTGTGCCACGCTGTTGTGCTTCATTACCTTTAAATAATACCGGTTTAGTCAGCTCTAGGTACCAATCACAGAACTGGTTCCAAGTAAATTCATACAAAGCTTGTGAAGCAAGATCGAAACGATAAGTATCAAAGGCTTCATGAACTGTTTTCACTGTTTGCTCAAACTGACCTATGATCCAACGATCAGCAAGTGATAACTCCATTTCGGCAGATTCACCATTCTCTGAAGCTTTGCCGCAATCAAACTCTTCGGTGTTCATCATTACATAACGACTAGCATTCCATAATTTATTGGTAAAGTTACGGTAACCTTCAAGACGTTTCATGTCCCAGCTAATATCACGACCAGTAGTTGCAACAGAGGTTAAGGTGAAACGCAGTGCATCAGTACCGTGTGCTTCAATGCCTTCGGGATATTCTTTTCGAGTAAGCTTTTCTATTTTCTTGGCAAGTTTTGGCTGCATCATGTTGCCAGTACGCTTTTCTAGTAAATCTTCTAAAGAAATACCATCTATCATATCTAATGGGTCAACAACATTACCTTTTGACTTACTCATCTTGTCGCCATTTTCATCGCGAATAAGGCCAGTCATGTAAATCTTTTTGAAAGGAATTTGTGCTTTACCATCTTCATCTTTGTTAAAGTGCAGCGACATCATGATCATACGCGCAACCCAGAAGAAAATAATATCAAAACCAGTGACTAATACATCAGTAGGGTGGAAGGTTTTTAAATCTTCAGTATCCTTTGGCCATCCTAAAGTAGAGAATGTCCACAGTGCTGATGAGAACCAAGTATCAAGTACATCATCATCTTGGCGTAACTTCATGTCGCTAGCAATGTCATTGTTAGCACGTACTTCTTCTTCAGTACGACCAACGTACACTTTACCACTTTCGTCATACCAAGCTGGGATTCGATGTCCCCACCAAAGTTGACGTGAAATACACCAATCTTGAATGTTATTCATCCAAGAAAAATACATGTTTTCATATTGCTTAGGCACAAATTCAATTTGACCATCTTTAACAGCATCAACAGCAGGACCTGCTAATTTTTCAACACGTACATACCATTGGTCAGTTAACAGTGGCTCAATGATAACGCCAGATCTATCACCGTATGGTGCAACTAAGTCATGATCTTTTACTTCAACTAATAAACCTAACTCGTCAAACTTAGCAACGATAGCTTTACGAGCAACAAAACGATCCATACCGGCGAATTCGCTTGGTAATTCAGTATCGTAAGCATCACAAGCTTCACCCTTAGTATCATAAACTTCAGCGCTTGCTAAAATAGCGGCATCTTTATCTAAGATATTAATTTGTGGTAATGCGTGACGTTTGCCCACTTCGTTATCGTTAAAGTCATGGCCAGGAGTGATTTTTACACAACCTGTGCCTTTTTCCATATCAGCATGATCATCACCAACAATTGGAATTAAACGATTTACTAAGGGTAATAATACTTTTTTACCAATTAAATCTTTATAACGAGGATCTTCAGGGTTAACGGCAACACCCGTATCACCTAACATGGTTTCTGGGCGAGTGGTTGCTACCACTAAATAATCAAGACCTTCAGCGGTTTTTGCGCCATCAGCTAACGGGTAGCGAAGGTGCCACATGTGGCCTTTTTTGTCTTTGTTTTCTACTTCTAAATCTGAAATAGCGGTATGGAATTTAGGATCCCAGTTAACTAAACGTTTGCCACGGTAAATAAGATCATCTTCAAATAAACGTACAAACACTTCTTGTACTGCTTCAGACATACCGTCATCCATAGTAAAGCGTTCACGTGTCCAATCGATAGAGTTACCTAAGCGACGCATTTGTTTGCCTATGGTACCGCCTGACTCTTCTTTCCATTCCCAAATTTTGTCAATAAAACCTTCACGACCATAGTCATGACGTGTTTTATCTTCTTCAGCAGCAATTTTACGTTCAACGACCATTTGTGTTGCGATACCCGCATGATCACAACCCGTTTGCCATAAGGTATTTTTACCTTGCATGCGCTGGTAACGAATAAGCGTATCCATGATGGTTTGCTGAAAAGCATGACCCATATGTAAGCTACCAGTAACATTCGGTGGTGGAATAGCAATACTGTAACTTTCACCTTCACCTGTTGGGCTGAAGTATCCTTGCTCTTCCCAGCTTGTATAAAGGGACTGTTCAATGTCGGTAGGGTTAAAGGTTTTTTCCATCATTTTATCCGGTAATAGGTTTAATAGTTGTTCGTTGTTTTGTTGCTTTACTGTTTAATAGTCTTCAAATCAGTAAGGCTCAACAAAGTAAAAGTGAAGCAAAATAAGATGCAACGTTTATTGAATTTGTCTTTGTGTTAGGTAAGTTACTCTTTGGCAACTTGCTCTGACACGGTTACCGCTTGGTTATCTACTTGAAATCCCCATTGTCGGCAAGTTTTAAAGCGTTCTCTCGCTTGTTGTTTAAGTGTTTCATCACTAGGCACAAAATCTACGATAAATTGAAATTGGTTAGCAAAGTTAGGCACTTCACTGTTTAAATTAATCAGCACAGCGCGGCGCCCTTGTGGTGCTTGATAACCTATTTCAACAATAGCGCCTTGCTTTGGTCCTTCACCAACTAGGTTGTGGGGTACAAAACTGTCGCTATCAAATGCCCAAAGCATTTCATCAATTTGCTCAGCATGTTTTTGGTCTTGAGCATAAATATAAACACGCTGATTTTGTCGATAAAAATGACTGGCTTGCAAACAAGCATGATAGATCGCAGAACGTGTATCTTTTATCGACTCGTCCGTCACATCATCTTTAAGTAGATAAAACATTACTTGGGTTTGCATTTTTTTTACCTAAATTGAAAGCCTAAATTTTACAAATTTAGACCAAAAGACCTAATCTCATAGGTTTAATTTTACCGGTCTAATTTAATAACTAAACCCTAATAGCGTAACTATTAGGGTTTAGTGTTTACTCTATTGGCAGGGAAGTAGCCTACTCGCCTTGTTCTTGACCAGCACGATTAAGTAAAAACTGCGTTAGCATACTTACAGGGCGACCTGTTGAACCTTTGTTTTTACCACCGCGCCATGCAGTACCGGCAATATCTAAGTGAGCCCAGTTATATTTCTTAGTAAATTTCGATAAGAAACAAGCGGCGGTAATGGTACCCGCTTCTTTGCCACCTAAGTTGGTAAAGTCAGCAAATGGGCTTTCAAGTTGATCTTGATAATCATCCCACAACGGCAAACGCCATGCCCTGTCACCACTTTGTTCTGAAGCATTTAACAACTCATGGGCAAGAGGATTATGACTACTCAATAAGCCTGTTGCATGTGCGCCTAAAGCCACAACACAAGCACCCGTTAAAGTAGCTACATCAATAACCGCATCAGGGTTAAAACGTTCAACATAAGTAAGTGCATCACATAAAACTAAACGGCCTTCAGCATCGGTATTAAGTACTTCAACTGTTTGACCAGACATAGTTGTTAATATATCACCAGGACGGTAAGCATTACTGCTTGGCATGTTTTCACAACCGGCTAAAACACCAATAACATTGATAGGTAATTGCAGTTCAGCAAGTGCATGCATTGCACCTAATACACCGGCAGCGCCACCCATGTCATATTTCATCTCATCCATGCCTAGACCTGGTTTTAATGAAATACCACCACTATCAAAGGTTAATCCTTTACCCACTAATACCAGTGGTTTTGAATCATCAGCAGCACCGTCATATTTAATGATACTCATTAATGACTCATTGACTGAACCTCGACCAACCGCTAAGTATGAACCCATACCAAGCTCTTCCATTTCTTTTTCGCCAACAATTGTCGTTGTAACATTGTCGTAATCATTTTCAAGAATCCTAGCTTGTTCAGCAAGATAAGCAGGATTACAAATGTTTGGTGGCATGTTAGCCACATTTTTACAGGTAGTAACACCTTCAGAAATAGCTAAAGCATGAGCAACGGCACGTTCACCAATAGGTAATTCACGGCGAGTTGGTACATTAAAAATAATTTTACGTAAAGGGCGACGAGCCTCAGCTTTACGGGTTTTCAAACTGTCGAAGCTGTATAATCCATCTTGTGCGGCTTCTACTGCTTGGCGAACTTTCCAATAAATATCACGACCTTTAACATGTAACTCAGACAAGAAACAAACCGCTTCCATTGAGCCCGTTTCATTTAGAGTATTAATTGTTTTGGTAATTATTTGACGATATTGACGCTCATCAAGTTCTCTTTCTTTACCACAACCAACCAATAAAACACGTTCGCTTAAGATATTAGGCACATGATGTAACAATAACATCTGTCCTGATTTACCTTCTAAATCGCCTTTTCGTAAAAGGTTGCTAATGTAACCTTCACTGATTTCATCAAGCTGCTCGGCTGTACCGCTAAGTCTGCGTGGTTCAAAAACACCGACAACAATACAAGCGCTACGTTGTTTTTCTGGACTGCCGCTTTTTACACTGAACTCCATGACTTTTCCTTTTACAATTTAATAGGTATTTAATTAGGTATTTATTAAGCTGTAATACCATTTTGATTGGTATAACTTGCTAAAATAAGTAAAAAATAGCACTCTTGTCTATTCAAGTGATATTGCTAAGGGCTATAATTATAGTCGCACTCATCAATATTCGTTAGTTACTGACTATATAGTTTACTTATGAAAACGACAAGTTTACTTAATATTTGCCATAATGTCAGAAAAAAACTAAGTTTTTACAGGATCTTTTTGTGATCATTTTTCGTTATTTATTAAAAGAAGTCGCCAAAACACAATTAGCTGTATTTTTTGTGTTGATGACTATTTTTATCAGTCAAAAATTTGTCCGCGTGCTTGGCGATGCTTCAGAAGGAAGTATCCCTGGGCAACTGGTGATGACCTTTATCGCCTTAAAAATACCAGACTTGGCCAGTTTTATTCTGCCGCTTAGTTTGTTTCTCGGAGTATTACTTGCTTATGGCCGTATTTATGCAGACAGTGAAATGACTGTATTGCATGCCTGTGGTGTCAGTGAGTGGTATGTTGTAAGAGTAACTTTAGTTCTGGGAGTGATTACTGCAATATTTACTGGGATTTTTACTTTATATCTAGCACCACTAGCCTCCGAATACCAATATACAGTAAAAGAAGAACTCGCTGCTGACTCAGGTTTGAGTGCGTTAGTTTCTGGACGATTCCAGCAAACGGGAAACCAAGATGCTGTAGTTTTCATTCATGATAAGGATAGAGAAACTAATAGCTTCAATAAGGTCTTTGTAGCTCAGTTGCCTAAAGGCGATAATATTGGCGCGAGTATTATCAATTCTAGTTTGGTGTACGCAAAAACCGGTAAGGTTTTTGAAGATGAACAAGGCTCTCAACAGCTAGTGTTGGGGGATGGCATTCGTTACCACAGAGATTTGGAGTCTAAAGAGTTCCAGTCTGTGGCGTTTAATAAGTATTATATTCAGATTAAAGATCAAGAGGTTGAACATCAGCACCGAAAATTAAGCGCGTTAACAACACTTGAATTATATAATAATATGCCCCCAGAATTAGAATCAGCCTATCGAGCAACGATTCAGTGGCGAATTGCATTCCCTTTACTCTGTATTATCCTTGTTTTTGTTGCAGTACCTTTAAGTGTGGTGAACCCTAGACAGGGAAAATTTGGCAAAATGCTACCAGCCTTAATGTTATTTTTGGGGTATTTATTGTTGTTAACTTCAATGCGTTCAGCGATTGAGAAAAATGCTATCCCAAGTATTGTTGGCTTGTGGCCCATACACTTTAGTGCCTTATTTATCGGCATCATGTTGTTAATGAAAGAACGAAGTAGTGGCCGAATAATTAAAGCAAAATTTCCAATATTTAATCGAAAATCTGCTCAAAAATCGAATAAAGGAAAAGGAAGTTAATGCGCATACTTGATTTGTATATTGGCCGATTTATTTATAGTGGCGATTCGACTACTTTTATTACCTTAGCTGTATTTGTCGGTGTTTTCTTCAGTGGTGTGATTAGCTATATTGAACAAGCTAGGGGTTATTAATGCGCATACTGGATTTGTATATTGGCCGTGTAATCGCTTCAACTACTTTTATTACCTTAGCTGTATTTATTAGTGTTAGCGGCATTATTAAATTTGTTGAACAAATGCGTGCCATAGGGCGAGGTGATTATGATTTAGCCCATGCTGCATTATATGTACTTTATTATGTGCCGCGTGATGTCGAGGTCTTTTTCCCAATGTCAGCGCTGATAGGCGGATTGATTGGTATCGGTATGTTAGCCAGTAATAGCGAACTGATCGTGATGCAGGCCGCGGGACTATCTCGTTTAGATATCATTAAGTCAGTAATGAAAACAGCTGTTTTATTGATAGTTGTGAGTATGGCCATTGGTGAATGGTTAGCTCCAAGTGGTGAGGCTAAGGCGCGTCAAATTCGTGCACAAGCAATTTCGGGAGGTAGTTTAATTGCCTCTAAAAATGGTGTCTGGGCTAAAGACGGAGATTATTTTGTTAATATTGGTGAAGTGCTGGACAAAGGACAGTTAAAGAAAATCCAAGTGTATGGCTTCAACGAAGAGTTAAAAATAGATAGCTGGCTTTCTGCAAAGAGTGCAATTTATCAAGATAAAAGCTGGTTGCTCACTGATGTTGAAGAATTTGTCTTGATGGATGACAAGATAACGACTAAAAATCATGAGAAGAAAATTTGGAATTCATCGCTAACACCGAAAAAACTCGGCGTAGTAACTGTTACACCTGAGTCTCTTTCGTTACGCGGTTTGATTGATTATTTGGATTATTTAGAAGCCAATGAACAAGATCCTAGTCGCTATGAACTCGCTTTTTGGCGGAAAATTATGCAACCGTTAACTGTTGCAGTTATGTTGCTCGTCGCTTTATCATTCATCTTTGGCCCATTACGTTCAGTCTCAATGGGGGCCCGTATTATGATGGGAGTCTTTACCGGGATTTTATTTTTTATCTCAAATGAAGTGTTAGGCTCATTAAGTTTGGTTTATCAACTCCCTCCTATGCTTGGGGCGGTAATGCCAAGCTTACTCTTTGTTAGTGCTGCTTGGTATATTCTTAGCAAGAAAGGCGCCTAGGTTTTCTAACTAAGCTAGAGTGTGATTTTATAAAGTTAGCTTGTGGTAGCCTAGTTAAATAAACGCTATCCTAAATGGATAGCGTTTTATATGGTGTTTATTGATTCTCTCTAAGGCTATAAACGGCCTTTATTCGCTTCTAGTGAAAGCACCACCACTTCAGTGTTTGTAAGCCTGTCTTGTAGGCTTAATTTATTTTTTCTATCGATAAGTACAATCAGACTACCTAAGCCCAGTAACGTTGGCACTAATCGTTTAATGGCGGTAGTTGTACTGAGTAATGAGCCATCAAGGTTTTGTACTCGTAATCGCCATGCTCTCATACCAAGCGTTTGCCCCTTTTTAGACCAAAAATAGACGAAGAAGATACAAACCCACACAATACACCAGCTATTAAAGGCAACTCTATAAGCGGGATGGGAAGCATTCCAGTCAATACCAAAGCCACTGCGAATAATTGATATGACTTCAAAAAAATCTAAAGCAACAAAAAGGGCAACGCAGACATACCCTGAGAGCATAAAAATAGCGATAATGATTAATAAATCATAAATCCAAGAGCCAAAGCGTCGACGAAATCCAGCGCGTGGGAAAGACGCATTTGATATGTTTTCCATGAAATCTCAATATAAAGTAAAGTTATACCAATTTGATTAAATTTCTTCCCTACTCAGAGCTACATTGATGAGCTTAGAACAAACAAAATTTATTAAACATAGTCATTCTATATTTAGTTAATTTTGTAACGTTATCAGTTTATCAATGAGCTCCCAAGGGCGAGTACCTAATAAAAGGTAAAGGCTTTTATGCAGCGTTATTGATTTTGAGAAGGGAATAACCATTCTCATCAATCAATGCCTTGCCTTTAAGCCTTTTAATTCTCGCTGAGTGGGAAAGAACTTAATCAACTTGGTATTAATATAAGTTTTTGCTAGTTTAGCAAAATTTATCTGGATTGAGTATCTTGCTTAGCTAGCGTAAAATAGTACTTATGCCGAGAAGGTCATTTTAGATAGTCAAGGAAGAGAGGAGAATAAGCATGGTTGCTAAGTTCATTGCTCATGGAAGAACTGAAATAATAATTGAAGGAAATATTATTGTTATTAGGTGTGTAGGACCCTGGAATATAGAGTACTTTCAAGGCTTGCACCAAAATATTCTCACCGCTGTTTCTCAGCTCGATATTAACAACTATGCTGTATTGTTTGTGCCTCTCAGTGAGGCTATCTGTGTCGCCGAAGCCATTGATTATCATATTGATTTTTTAAAACAAGGTCGTGCTAAGGCAATCGCTGTCAATTTAACTGGCAGCGAGGTACCGAATATAACAAAAGATTTATGTCAAAAGGCTTATGAACAGGCGAACTTAAATTTTCAATTTTTCTATTCTGATGAGTCGGCTAAAGCCTGGCTACAACACCACTTGGCATAATTCGCTAGCTATACTTATTGTACGTTTACATATCATAGACCTTTATATTGGATATAAATTAATGCGCTTTTTACTCTTTTTTGTTTTATTAACCTGCTCTATTAATGTCTTTGCTTATGAAGCAATAAAGCATTATGAAAACGCTTTGACTTTATTAAATGAAGGTAAGCTAAATGAAGCTGAAATAGCAGTTAAAAATAGTTTGCAAGATGACTTAAACTATTTACCTGCGCGGTTATTACTAGGTAAGGTGCTGTTAAAAAAGGGTAACTTAAGGTCTGCGGAAAAAGAATTTGAGCAGGCTAAAAAGCTTCATGCGGATTCTTATGCCGTAACTATGTCTTTAGTTGAAGTAAAGTTATTGCTTGATAAAAATAATGAAGCCTTAGCACTTTTAAAAGCACAACAACACTTAAAGACAGACTCTCAGTATTACCACCTTCAAGGTAATGCACATAAAGCTTTATCTCAATTTGATTTAGCGTTAGTTGCTTATCAAAAGGCTATTGCTATGGACTCTAACATAGCCAAGTACCATACCGCTCTTGCTGATTTATGGTATCGGCAAGGAAGTGCTCATAAGGCTGAACTATCATTTAAACAAGCGTTATTAATCGACGAAAATAATATCCCAGCATTATTGCTAAGTAGTGAAGTATATAAAAATCAGGGATTATATCAGCAGGCACAAGAGGCACTTGCAATTATTTTCTTACAAGATAAAAAAAATCACAAAGCGTTATTTTCCCAATCAAGCTTATTTCTGGCACAGAAAAAACTGTCTGAAGCACTCAGGGTTACTTTAATATTACGAGAATTATCGCCTACAGACCCTTTTGCTAAATTACTGCACTCATCTATTATTGCGCAGCAGGGGGACACTAAGCAGGCACGTAGGATTTTGTCTGAAGTGGATCAGCAACTCTCAGGTCTAAATAAAAAGTATAAAGAGAATAAACAAGTTCTGTTGTTATCTGCAACGGTTAATTTTATTAATCAAAACAGTCATTCAGCGAAAAAACTTTTCGTTCGTTATATTGATTTATACGGTGAAGATGCCAGTGCGCGTCGTCACTTAGCTATTATTTCAGTTAGGGAGCAAGATTTAGATAAAGCGCAGTTGCATATAGAAAAAGCGTTAGCTCAAGATTCAAATGATGTCGAGCTATATGTCTTAGCCAGTGAAATTTACCGACAAGCAGAGCAATTAAATAAGCAACTAACGCTACTTATAAAAGCAAAGAAAAACTTTCCTAGAGATGCCAACATACGAGATCATCTTGTTTCCAGTTTACTAGCAAACAACCAGCCAGAACAGGCACTTGAAGAGCTAAATAATACTAACGAACAATCAAGCTTACAGAATAAAACGGTATTAGGTTTTATGTTATTGCAAGCGGGTTTGTTAGAGCAAGCTCATAAAGTGACACAAGCTTTGTTAAATAACCACCCTGACAAAGTTGAAGTACTGCAACTTGCTGGTGAGTTATCGCTTAAAACCAGCGGCAATACTAAAGAAGCAATATACTTTTTTGAACAAGCCTTAGTGCTTGACCCTAAATTTTCACCGGCGTTATTGGCGCAATCTGGTCTTTTCTTACAGCAAGGTAAACTTGCTCAAGCTGAAGAGTATTATCAACAACTGCTTACTATTAATCCTAAAAACTCCATAGTACTTCAGCTTTATGCTGACTTGGCTATTAAACAAGGAAGGTTGCCTTTAGCTATCAAGTTATTAGAGTCACTCTCGGCTAAAAATAACTATCAAACGGGCAGGGCACTGTTAAGTTTATACATTACGACTGAAAAGATGGACAGAGCACTGAACTTGTTAGGTGAGTTAGAAGAAGATTATCCGTTAAATGAGGCCTTATTATTAAGTAAAAGTAGAGTACAGGCCCTGTTAGGCGAGCAAGATCCGGCAAAAAAGTCATTAAAGATTCTTTTTGGTCTAATCTATGATGATTCACAAAAACTGATTGTTTTAGCTAGCGCTCAGCTTGAACTAGGTGATGTAGAGGCAGCAACTAAAACTATTGAACGTATTCGATTTTTGGAGCAGGTTCCAGTCCCTCCTTTATTACAAGCAAGGTTATATGTTGCGGACACTCAATATAAGAAAGCATTAATCATTATCGACAAAGCGTTAAAATCAAAAGCTGATATGCAGTCTGGAAGTCGACATTGGTTATCGTTAAAAGTAAGCGTGCTTATTACCCAAGGGCACTTTGAACAAGCAACGGTTATGGTTGAGGGCTTGTATCAGCAATATCAAGAACGCGAGTATCTACAGTTATTGGCACAGCTCTACGGTCAGCAAGATGAAGTAGATTTACTGATAAGTTTACTGAGTAAATGGCTTGTTCAAACGCCAAGTGATAAATGGGCGGTAGTCCAGTTAAGTAGTTTAGCTTTGGTGAAAGATAACCTAAATTTAGCGATTAGCACCCTTGAAAATTACCCTCATATAAAGAGTAGCCCCGCACTTTTAAATAATTTAGCGAACTATCATTTGCAGCAATATTTAATTACGCACGATAAAACAGTTGTAGAGATGAATAAAGATTCAGTATTAGTCCCAGCATTAACCATTGCCATAGACTATGCCCAACAAGCTTATAAGTTAGTACCATTAAATGCAGCAATTAATGATACCTTAGGCTGGCTTTATGTACAGACAGGGCAAACGGAAAAAGGGCTTGGCTTATTACGTGAAGCAAGTGCGCGCGATGTAAAAAATGGAGAGATTTATTACCACCTTTCTTATGCACTAGTTCAGTCTAATCGTAATGAGCAAGCATCATCAATGTTAAATCAAGCAGTTGAATTATTGCCAAATCATAAGTTACGTAACCTGATAAGCCCTCTTCTTAATAAGTAAATACTGTGTTAATAGCTGACTAACTATGCAGCTACTTGCATAGTTAGTCAAATAGAGCTTTCCTGCATAAAAAACCTATAACTATTCACAAGTAATTAACAATGACATCGCTGTCATTTTTCTTTTGTTTTGTATTTAATTAGTATATCATTGCTCAAAATTTACGCTGAATCACATGACCTCCTTCAAAGTTAAAGTGGTTAGCGCTGTAAGCTCATACAAAGCAAAGGAAAAATATGAATAGGTTTTTAACACCACTAATTACTTTATTTGTCAGTGCACTTTTGGCTACACAGGCATCAGCCGTTGCGATTGATTTAGGTGATGCCAGTCAATATAACGCCTTTCTTAAAAATGACTTTACGACCAAAAGCGCGGATACGCAGGGTCGTATTGCCGTAGGTGGTAATTTTAATGTCGATGGTAATCATGATATAGGATATCGTATTGATGATTATGGTATGGGTGATGGCCCAAGCTTAGTGGTAGGTGGTAATGTCAATAAGACTGGGAGTGCTAGCTGGAATATTTATGGTAATGCTCCTGCCCCTGCCTCTGGTGATTTAGTTTATGCGGGTCAAATCAATAATAATGGTACAGTAATAACTGAAAGAGTTGATGGGCAAGTAGAAGCGAATTTAATAAAAGTAAGTAAAAACGATTTACCGGTAGATTTTGATAGTGCTTTTGTGCATTTAAATAAATTATCAACCGACTTGATGGCAGCTACCACACATGGTGAAGCTAATCGAAATAATGGCGAAGGTGGCAAGGAAGTTAATTGGGGTCCACTCAATTTTACTCCAACGACAGAGCCTAGTGATAATGTCTATGTTTTCAATGTTACTCAAGAACAGATTAATAGCACTCAGGATTGGTCTGTAGATGGTGTAAGTAGTGATGCAACCATTGTATTTAATATTACCAATGAAAATAACGTTGCAGGCAAAAATAATGGGAAAAACTATCAATGCATGGAAGGTCAATTAAACTGTTCGCAATTAAGTCAAATAGCTGTAAGTATTAATGGTGAATTAGTCAGTGATCACCTTAACAAAAAAGACTTAGATAATCGTATAGATAATCAAGTTTTATTCAATTTTGGTAATGCAACCGACGTAAATATAGCTGCGTCGGTTTACGGCTCTATCTTAGCACCTAATGCAGATATTAAAGGTGTTTCAGGACATGTATATGGGCAAATCATTGGTAAGTCATGGGAAAGTGATATGCAAATCAATTACAACCCATTCACCTCTATAGGTGTTAACCCTCCGGGTCCTACGCCAGTACCTACACCGGTAACATTATGGATATTCGTTTTAGCTTTTGCCTTGTTATATGTTAATAGAAAGCCGCTTATTAAAATTAAGCGTAAGCCGGTAGCGAATACCGCAACTAAAGCACTTACTAATAACTCGGTGACAGTTTAAAACGAGCTGAAGAGTGTAACTTGAAATCATAGAATAATAAAAAATCGAGTTTCTTATTGTAAGAAACTCGCTTTTTTGTGCTTTGAATTTCAGTAAATTAATAATCCGTTAAATAGAATGATCTACATTCACAGGCTTTTATAACAGACAGAGTCGAAAGTGCTCTAAAAGCTTATCAGGTATAATAAAGTTCGGTAACACTAAGCTCTGTTGATCTTATAAAACCCACAATACAAAGCAGGTACTACTGCTAGGGTTAATATGGTGCCTATACCTAATCCAAAAGCGATGACGTTAGCCATGCCATAAAACAAAGGGTCTTTACCAATAATTAACGGTAATAAGCCCATCACAGTAGTAATGGTTGTCATCGCAATGGGTCGCAGCCTAGTTAAACAAGCATCAACCACTGCTTGATATTCTGACTTGCCTGACGCAGTTTCAATTTTAATTCTATCAATGAGTACAATGGCATTATTGATAATGATACCCGCTAAACTATATAGGCCTAAAGTAACCATAAAACCAAAAGGTGCTTGCATCAAAAATAGACCTAATACAGCACCAATAAATGATAGTGGAATGGTTAAAGTGATTACAGCTGCTTGCCTAAATGAATTAAATTGTGCCACCAACAGTATTAAAATCAATCCCAAAACAATGGGCATGCTAGCACCTAAAGCTTTTTGAGCTGCTTTAGACTCCTTAATCACACCATCATATTCAATACTATGATTGAGCGGTAAATCAGCAGCTAAAGCTTGAATTTTTTCATCAATCATTAGCTTTAGATCTTCAGCGGCCATTTCAGAATTTCGAGCCTGAATGCTAATAGTACGGAATAAGTCTTCGTGGTGAATAATCGAAAATTGATTGTAGGGTGCTAAGTTAGCAACTTGAAATAAGGGCACCGTTTGTCCGGTTTTATTCGAATATATATTGAGTGTTCTAAGTCTATCTAGGCTTTGTCGTTCAGCTTCCTCCGCTCGTAGTACAACAGGAATGACATTATCACCTTCACGAAATTCTGTTATTTTAGAGCCAGAGAAATATGCCTCCAACGCTTGCGCAATTTCGTCAGAAGTAAGACCCGAACGTTTAGCTCTATGCTGATCTATTTGTACATCAATCTTAGTGATCAAATTTTCCCAATCGGTTCGTATATCAAGGGTATTAGGCACATCGTGCAACACAGCCATTATCTGCTGGGCTTTTTTATAGATAATATCTTTATCAGGCCCTTTGACTTGAATTTTAATGGTACTGGAATCTGAAGGCCCTAAAAACATTTTTTTAACGCGTGCCGATACGTTAGGAAAGTCATGCTCAATTTGCTCATCTAGTTGTAATACCGTAGCACTGATATCAGTATTATCTTTAACGTTTAATACCATAAAGCCTTTATTTTGTGCTGGATCTTCAGGGTTAAGAGACATCACAAACCTTGGACCACTAAAGCCAACATAAGCAGAATAACTGTCAATAAAATCAAAACGTGTATCATCTTCTAACCAAGTGAAAATATCCTTCATCTGGCGATTTGTTTCAGTAGAAGAAGTACCGTTAGGTAAGTCAATATTGACGAGGATTTGGGTACGATCCGAATCAGGAAAAAACTGCTTAGCAACATATTTCATTGAAATGATAGAGCCAATAAACAAGGCTAACATAGCGGTCATAAATAGCGCTTTATGCTTGAGTAACCAATGTAAAAAGGTTTCATAGTAGCGATAAAACTTACCAGGCTCGGGCTTGTCCAATGCTGTTTCTTTATCACCGTTATTTGCGGCCTCTTTAGCTTTAGAGCTTTTATTTTCAGGTAAGGTAATAAAGAAGTAACACAATAATGGAGTAACGCATAAAGCTAATATCCAACTGGTCAGTAAAGTAATTAAAATAACCAGAGAAATAGAACGAGTATATTCTCCGGCAACATGTTCAGCCAACATCAAGGGCAAGAAAAACAGAATCGTCGTTACTGACGAACTGAGCAATGGTATAGCGAGCTCCTTGCTGCCTTGTAACATAGCATTGTAACGATCTACGCCATCTTCTAATCGACGTTTGAAATCTTCGGCGATAACAATGCCGTTATCGACCAATAAACCTAGTGAAATAATAAGTGTCGCTAAGCTCATACGTTCGAGTTTCATGTCACTAAATTGCATTATGCTTAATGTGGTTAGCATAACAAAAGGCACGATAGCGCCAACAATCAGCCCAGTTCGTAAGCCTAAGAATAAAATCACAACCACTAATACAATCGCTAAGGTTTGTAAAACATTAACCGAGACACCATTAATTGTTTTTGTTACTTGATCAGCCTGATAGGTCGCAATTTCAAGGTTGTAGCCAATAGGTAAGCTTGATTCGATTTCATTAATTTTGCTTAATACCCGCGGGGCATATTCTAATAGGTTGTTTTCTGGCAACATCGAAATGGCAAAGAATATTGCTGATTGACCATTTAAGTAGGCGGTTTTATCCGGTGGGTCAATAAAGTCACGACGTAAAGACACAACATCTTTTAGTGCAATAAAATCTTCAGTATTAGGAATACTGATGTAGGTTTCACCAATATCTGCGAGACTATTAAAATTACCAGAAGGCTCAACAATAAAACTGATTGACCCCGTATTTATTTGCCCACCTGAACGGACAATATTTTGTTTTTGTAATTCACTGATAAGTGATTGTGGTGAAATGCCTAATTGTGCAAGTTTGGCATTAGACGCCTCCAAAAAAACACGCTCTTCTTGACGGCCTAAAATTTCAATTTTTTTAGTGCCTTCTACTCCATATAAAGTATCGCGGATATGCTGAGCAATATCATACATTTCACCCAGATCAAAACCATCAGAAGTTAACGCTAAGGTGACCACAGAGACATCACCAAACTCATCGTTTACAAAAGGAGTTCGCGTACCTGAAGGCATTTTATCATGGGCAGCAGTAACCTTATTACGTAGGTTTTGCCAGATATCATCAAGGTTAAAATAACGGTCGTAAATTTTAACGTGAATGATAGATATACCGGTAGCAGAGCTGGATTTTATCTCTTTGACTTGTGGGATTTTTCGTATTTCTTCTTCTAACTTTTTAGTGATTAATTGTTCTACTCTATCAGGGGCCATGCCAGGAAAAGAAGTACTGACAATAGCTTCACGAATGGTAATCGTTGGATCTTCTTGTGCTGGTAAGGTGAAATAAGCAAAAAGACCATTAACAAGTAACACGGCAATAATCAAAAATACGCTTTTTCGGTAGGTAAAAGCAAGTTGGGTAATGTTCATCAATATTCCTTAACCTAACTTAATTAAAACGTTGAATGTTATTATCAGTCAAGCTGACTTGTTGACCATCACGTAAGAAGGCAACGCCTGCGGTAGCAATAATATCCCCCTGCTTTAAGCCCGATGAAACGAATACTTCATTTTTGAAAATGTTTTCTGTTTGTACTTGGGTTTTAATGACTTGCTGATTCTCTGGGTTATAAACAAAGACATAAGCTTTTTGTTCTAAGCCAGCGCTTAATGCCGTTACCGGAATGCTATATACGTCACCTTTGTAACCAGTTCTGCCAGTACCACTAAAAGAAAATTCAACCTCAGCAGTCATACCGGCACGCAAGAGAGGGTTGTCACCTTGTAATACAACCGTCACTGGGAAGGCATTAGCAAATTCAGCCCGCGTACCAATCTCGGTAATTTGACCTTGCATAGTTAACTCAGGTAAAACCGGAAACTTGATAGGGAGAATAGAAAGTTGTGTTAACTCTCGAATAAGCGTTTCGGGTACCAGTACATGTACTTCAAGACCGTGATTACCCTCAATTTCAAAAAGGGATTGTCCAGCTGATATTTGTTGAGAAGGTTCAAATAAACGTTTAGTAATAATGCCATCATAAGGTGCTAATAAAATACTGTCTTGTAAGTTTTTACTGGCAATATCTAATTGAGCTTGGGCTACATCAGCCGCACTTCTACTCGCATCATAATTGGCTTTGGCATTGTCAAATCCCGATTGTGATACTACGCCTTGTTTAAGTAGTTTTTCATAACGGTTAAAGCTATTTTTAGCATCAACCAATGTAGCTTTAGCCTGCTGGTACTGTGCTTTTGCAGACTGCAGTCCCAAGTTAAAGTTACGTTGATTTAAGCGCGCTAGCTCTTGACCTTTAACAACTTCATTACCCAGATTTACCTCAATACTTCGAATTTTACCTTGGACTTCAAAACTTAATTTTGTCGCCTCAACGGGCGCAACAATACCTGAAAGCGTTCTGATTTGTTCAAAAGGAGATATTTCGACTTGTGTCCACATGATCGGACGAATTGGTTTGGTAATTTCTTTAGTTGGTTCATTACACCCAACGAGTAATAGGGCAATAAATATAAATGAGAGCG
>Ga0209292_1001294_pt1 | contig 30743 bp, 27 predicted proteins | sample GOMGulsemesocosm_2_FD_184634 | JGI IMG/M metagenome (GOLD analysis project Ga0209292, IMG submission 184634) | Methane-oxidizing microbial communities from mesocosms in the Gulf of Mexico - GOM9C Gulf of Mexico (SPAdes) (version 2) | ecosystem: Environmental > Aquatic > Marine > Cold seeps... | reverse complement strand
ATTAATTATTTCAGATGCTTATTAACAAAGACCGAAATTGCCTCCATCGCCGAAATACGATTTTTGGCCATGCTTAAGTGATGGTCACCATCTTCAAGTTCGACATAGGTTACGTCTTTCTTTTGATCTTCCATTTCATCAAACATGTTACGAGATTGACGGACATTGACCACACTGTCATGCTCGCCGTGGATCAGTAGCACAGGCGCTGTGATCGCTTTAACGGCATTAATAGGTGATATTTTTCCAATGTGGTCGTCATCGAGTTCACCCTGTGCAATGATTTTCTCCCAATAAGCAACAACCCAATGATCCTTGCCGTATTGGCGTCGCTCGGTACGCATCATCCGGTCAATGTCAGAAACGCCGTTGATTGACACAACGCATTGATAAACATCGGGGGTAAAGGTTGCACCAGCGAGTGCTGCATAACCGCCATAACTGGCCCCAACTATACAAACACGCTCAGGGTTAATTAGACCTTGCTTTGCATATACATTTACCGCATCGGTTAGGTCATCTTGCATCTTTTGACCCCATTCACCACGGCCCTTGAATTTGTGCGCTGTGCCAAAACCATCAGAGCCACGAAATTGAGGCTGAATGACGACGTAACCTTGATTGGCAAAGTATTGGGCTAACCAGTCAAAATGAATGTAATCGTAACTTTCTGGGCCGCCGTGAGGCATCATTATTGCTGGCAGGTTTTTATGCTCAGTGTTTAACGGTTTAGTGAGTAAGGTGGGAATAGGTAAACCGTCTCGGGCTTTAAACTCGGAAATCTCAACAGTGTGAACTTGGTCATAGGCAATTGTGGAGCGTGCTGTCGCCAATAACGCTAGTTTACCTGAATTGTATTTTAGATAAGTACCGGAGCTTTCACTGCCTTCCATGTTAAAGACAATGCTTGACCAATCAGGCGTGTAACTTGTTACATACATAGCATTATTTGGCAGTGCGGCATCGACGCCGGCGAGCCGGGCATTGAGAGTTGGCTCGAAAAACTCATAACTCGGTTTAAACCCTGAATAGCGAACGCCGTACACAACGCGGTTAATGTCGGTAAGCACACTTTCAACATCGCGATCGGTGCGGCTAAACACCGCTTCTGAAATAGCACCATCTTTTAACGCAATCGTGTGATAATCCCAGCGCCCAGTCTGGTTATTATGTCGAGACATCAATAAGCTTTTGCCATCAGGAGTGACGCCATTGAAACCGACGTTACGTATTTCAGTGTCCTTTTGGTAAATTGTTACCCATTCATCATATTGTAATGCCTGTAATGTATGACGATTTTTTTTGTCGTTAAAACGTTCACGAGCCAGCACCTTACCATTACTATTAACGAAAAAATCAATGGTATCCCTTGTGCCTTTTTTGTAGGTACGGGGCTTTCTTCGTTTAGTAAGACTGACTTTAAGTAAGCTTCTTTCTGATTGGCCCTTCCAGGCCAACATATAAGCAAAATCTTTGTCAGGTGATACGCCGATCACATTGCCTAATTGCGATTGTCCTGTATAGATACCGTATCCTGCGGTCATCACTTGAAATAAGTTATTGGTCTTTAAATCGTAAGAAAAAGCGACGCTTATGTCGTGACGACCACGGTAACCAGCGATGCGACTATTCTTTGACACCACCATCATTATCCGATCGTCATCGATAAAATACATATTATCTGGTTTTACGGACGTAACATCGACTCCGCGGATTAATTTATTGGTAGTAAGGTCAATGACCAGCAACATGTCTCTATCACCTTGAACACGGCGATAAGCGACGCGCTTGCCTGATGGCGATATTTCAACCATGCTAAGTTCTGGTAACTTTCCATAATCTTCGAAGGTGAGCTGGGCTCCTTGGGCGATACTTAATGTAGCGAGACTAAGCGCAAGCGTCATCAGTAATGACTTGATCATATATTTTCCTTTATATGTAATTTATTACGCGCGAGTATAGCGTAATAAATTGATAATGTTTAGCAACACGCTGATTTTTCGTTGGTTTATAAGTAGAGTCACTTCCTTGTGATTGTTCGATGATTAGTGTTTTGAAATAGATAATTGATAATTTGCGTACGAGCATAAACCGCTGTTACTTGAAGTCGAGCGACTAATAGCGTCAGGGCCCTTGGTGATTGCTATAGCATGCTTATTATCCTGCCAACTGCTTAGACCTTGGATCTTGGTCATTGAGGTACGGCATAAAACTTGTGAGGCTTGGTGGTAGCGTTGACCGGAAAATATATCTTCAATCGTGGTGTTGATTTCTTCATCAGAACGGGTCGGCGATTTCGTCTGGACAAACGTGGGAATTAAGCGTTCATCTTTAAAACCCGCCATATCGCCATGGGTTAAATAATGGGTCATGACAGTTTCGATATCCCCCTTTTGATTGTCAACGATGTATACACCTGATTGACCTAGTACGCGAAATGTTGGTTCCCCGCCATTAAGGTTTGTCACAATGAGTGCTGTTGCCTCATCAACGCCAAAAGCAAAGCGTGTTTTAGTGGCTACTGCCAGAGTTGCTAAACGCCCTTGACGACCACGCTCTGAAAAGTGCGTATCTAAAATACCCCAAGGAAATAAGCGGATCCCGCCATCGCTGTTAAAGGTTAAATCATCGTTGAGTACCCCATTCTTACATTGCTGCGCCTTGTGACAACCTTCAATAGGCAGTTGATCCGCCATAGCACCGCGCACGATAGCCGTGTCACTTTGGCCATTAGTGATCATCGGCACGCTCGCATTTGCGAAAAGACCACCTGACATCACTGCCGTGCCTGCGCTGGTTCCGCCCACAATAAGGGTATTATTTGCTAGTTTCTCTTGGATCAATTGGAGTAATGAATTTTTGGTACCATCGGCATTGATAAACGCTTTTGTGGTTAACGATTGATCGCCGCCGTTAATAAATATGCCATCAGCTTGAGATATTGCCGTTAGTAACGTATTGGGCTTAAGGCATGCCTCGAGTTGCAACGTCGCTAAATCTGGATAGACAATCTCGCGCTTTATACTGCCTTGTATCGCTAGCCGGGTTTGTGTCAGGGTGCTGCAAACTGTTTGTCGTTGGCCTTTTTGTTGCAACAAATGATTTAACGTCGCATCAAGCGGCAACCACGTGGTTTGTGCGCCTGCTTGACGAAACACAGCTTGATAAAAATCAACGGCCTCAAAAGGGTCACGTGCAGATGCTGTTAGCACTAATACGTTTGGCTTCTTAGCGCCGCTAATATCATGTGCTAATTTCACAAATTCTTGATATAGCGCTGTTGAAGCTTGGTTAGTTGACTGTGTTAAATACACCTGCTCTTTAAGCCGTCTATTGGAACTGTCATCAATTAGAGGTTGCTCTAACGCATCGAGCAATAAATAATACTGCTGATCGTTGAGTTGACGAATCAAGCCCTTACTGTCATGACGCATTAATTGTTGTTTTAACGCGGACTTTGTTAATAATTGGCCCTTGCTTCGTACCATGATGGTTGTAAATAGTTTCTTAAAATAGCGTTTTTTATCATTGTTAAGGGCGTTAAACCAGAAAGATGATAAGTAATTTATCGATTTTTTATCGACTCTATACAAATTCCCTTTTTTAGCGGGTGAACTGGTGTTAATTGGTTGTATCTTATTGTTATTACAGTTTTTTAGTGACATTGAACTACAGGTTTTTAACCCCCCGCCAACTAAAAATAATGTGCTTTCGGCTTTTGCTGTGGAGTAGGTGGAAACTCCCATTATTGCTAAAGATAGCAGCGTAGTTAGTGTTTTTCGACTCATTTTAATGCTTTCCAATAAATGTTTACTCGGCAAATGTAAACATTGATAAATGTTAAAATTACGGTTGACAATCAACTAAGACAACGGTAAATATTAAAAAGCAAACCATACTAAGTTTGCGGCAAACAAACTTTTTATGTAAATCAACTGTTCCACAACAAAAGACTTTTTATATATGTACAAGAAAGCGGTCCAGCTTACAACATATTCTTATTCAAATTACTACCTCTCGGAGTGGTTTGACGAGTAAACACTAGAAAACAATGTGTTTGTTTTCTGGAGGTTAGATCTCGTTTGCTATCCATCCAAACATCTCAAAAATAATTAATCCTTTGCAGGCTACGGCTAATTTGCGTTGCGCATATTTTCGTCTGCATTGTATTTGTCCGTATGCATCGACATCTGCGTTTAATGACGACCTAGATTTGCTCGTTGTGCGTTTTGAAGGCGATGCCACGGTTTTATAGAACAATCCCAATTAGATTAACTAACTGCGCATTTGTGCTGGTTAGAATAGCTGATAACGGCGTTACTTTTAGCCCCAATCGCTAACGTTGGTTACCGGTTCGCCTTGTTGCTCGCTTAATTGCTTAAACAAGCGGCTTAGTTGATTACATTGGAATAAAATCAGAGAGTTAAGTTTATGAAAGTTTTCAAACCTTCGTGCCTGAGTTTGGCCGTTTGTAGTATTTTATTTACCCCTGTTTATGTGCAAGGCGCCGAGGAAACAGGCGCTCCAATTGATAAGATCACCGTTACCGGGAGTCGCATCAAAGGCGTAGATCTCGAAGGCACCCAGCCGCTTGTGGTACTCAACGCGGAAGATATTCGTCAATCTGGCGCCTCAAGCATTAGCGAACTAATGAAACAACTTGGCCAAACTCGCGGCGGTGATGGCTCATTTAGCACCAGTGAGAGCGGCGCGACATCAACGTCAACCCCAGCAGGTCAAGCAGCAGCTTCATTGCGCGGATTAGGACCCTCATCAACATTAACTCTGATCAACGGTCGTCGCGTTGCAGCGAGTTCATTTGCTTCAGGCACCCAAAATTTTGTCGATATTAATTCAATTCCACTGGCTGCGATTGAGCGGATTGAAGTGCTTGCAACAGGCGCTTCAGCGATTTACGGTGCAGACGCTGTCGCCGGTGTGATTAATTATATTCTGAAAAAAGACTATCAGGGAGCTGAGGTTAATTTATCGTCCGGCAACAGTTTTGCGGGCTCCGATGAAGGAAAACACAATATTAACTTGGTACTAGGGACAAACGCTGCAGGGGGAAATCTCACGGTATTCGCCGATTATTACAAACGCGGTGGCTTTAGCGCTCAGGATCGTGATTTTACCAAGCAACCTTTGCTCGCTAATTCATATTCATACTTGCCTAAAAATACCCCTAACATCTATTACAAATCAAGCTACGCCGGGGTGGATGAGGTCGCCAACCCAAATTGTGCAACCGAATTTGTCACCACGGAATACGGCGAGTCAATCTGTGCTTATTACAACAATGAAGATGACATGCTCAATAGCGAGCTAGAAAGTGGCTCGGTTGGCTTGATCTTTAGCCGTGATATTGGCGATATGGTATGGAATAGTGATATTTTTTACTCAGCGAGTAAATCAATAGCAAGTTCAAAGCCTGCCCCAATCAATCAGATTGATGACAGTGATGGTGCATGGGCGCCGCTTAGTGTACTCGATGTTGTGCCAAGTTTGCTCGATGAGGTCTACCCAGAATATTATTATACTGGCGATACTGACCGCGAACTACGAGGCATTCGATATGATGGCCGTTTTTCAGCGCCAAGAACGGTCGAAGTGGAAACCGATGCCATTCGTTTAGTTTCAAGCTTATCTGGTCAATGGGCTGATTGGGATTGGGAGTCAGGGATCACGCTATCTCGCTCTGAATCTTCCCAAGAAGCGATTGCTGGTATCTACAATCGCTACAAATATAACGCTGTGGTTAATGGTGAACTATGCAGTGATGGCTCAATAGCCGATTATGATAGTGCCAACGATCAATTATCCTGTGTTAATGGCCAGTTGCAAGATAGCTACAATCCATTTTTAGCAGGTAACAACGCCAATGATGCGTTATTAGCGATGAGCCAAGAAGTGCCAACTCGTGATGGCAAAAGCTTGGTCTATGGTTGGGATGCAAGACTAACTGGCGAATTATTTGAGTTTAATGATCAGGTCGTTAGTGCCGCTTTTGGTGTCGAAGCACGTAAAGAAAAGATAACGGATATTCCATCACTCAATGCGCAAGCACGTAGTGAAAACGATTATCTTGTGGATGTTTATGGTTTTGGCTCTAGTTTGTCACAAGCAAAACGTACCCAGTGGGGCGCTTTTGCAGAGTTCTATGTGCCAATTAATGACATGGTAGAGCTTCAGCTTGCAGGTCGCTATGACGATTACGATGACTTTGGCGATACGTTTAATCCCAAAGTTGCCATCACTGTTAGGCCGAGCGATGAGCTTGTCCTTCGCGCATCTTGGTCAACATCGTTTAGAGCACCATCGTTAACGCAAGCGGGGGTGAAGTTGCGTACCACTACGGCGACCTACGATTGTGGCGCTAATCAAGCGGTATCAGATCTCTATTGTGGTGGTGATGGTGGTGAAAGTAGTCCGAATGTCCTCGAATTAGGTAACCCGAATTTGCGCGCGGAAGAATCTGAATCAGTCAGTGTTGGTTTCGCTTACAGTCCAAATCAAGATACCACGATAACGTTAGATTATTGGCAGTTTAAACATGACAACCTTGTTGATACCGATATGACTGGGGTACTTGCGGCGGCTATTGATGATGCGTCGTTACGTCATTGTGGCGTGATTGCTGAAGGTGAAACTGGTGTTTCTTACGATGAAGAGCTTTGCGATTATACCGATGCGAACGGCCTATCTATCCTTGAACACGGCGCTGACCTTGCTGATTTGAAAGACCAATGGGTCGCTGATTTCACCCGTGATGATGGCTTACCACTCTATCGTGATCATATTATCCAATTGCAAAATACCGGTGAGCAAAATGTATCTGGTGTCGACTTGTCATTTGATCATCGCGTAGAGTTTGTCAGTGGCGCACTTAGCTTTAATCTTGATGCAACACATTACATCGAATTTGAACGCAATAAAGCGGGAAGCAGCGAACTTGAGCAACTCGTCGGGTCATGGCGCTATCCTGAAACGATCGCAAGCGCCAGAATTGGTTGGGCCAGCGATAACTTCTATTCTAGTGTTACGCTTGAGCATACTAGCAGCTACCAAGATGATATTTCAGGGCTCAAAGGTCGTGAAATTGATGAAATTGAGGGGCTAGGTTTACTCGATGAAAACCAAGCGCGTAATGTTGATGCATGGAGCACAGTCCGAGCTAACATTGGTTATGATTTTGATAAGGTAAATGTTAATCTTACGATCAATAACCTATTAGATGAAGAACCACCGGTCGCCTATGGTTCAGCCCGTGGTTTTGATTCGATTAATCACAATGCGCTTGGGGCAAATTATCGCCTTTCAGTGACTTACTTTTTCTAGTCACATTCTTGTCGTGTGAAGTCTCGGGAGGTCAATTGGCCTCCCGTTTATGATCAGAACGTTTTAGCTATAAGTAGAACCACCATGAAAACACATTTACAACCTGATAATGCCGCATCACCGAGTTCGGTATCTGAAAAATCGATGCCAGATGCCTTCATTATCCTATTTTTTATTGTAATGGCGGCTGCCATTTCAACCCATTTTATACCAGCAGGCTTTTATCAAGTTATCGTTGACCCGCTAACCCATGCCACTAAAATTGTTGCAGGCAGTTTTCAGTTTGCGCCTGACCAACAAGGTGTCCCATTATTCGCCGAAAAAGGTCAAATTGGTTTTCTAAATTTTGCCTTTGAAGGGATGGTCTCGGGCGACAAATGGGGCTCTGCAATCGGGGTCATGATGTTTATTATTCTAACGGGCGGTGCATTTGGCATTATCATGCAAACCCGTGCGGTAGATAACGGTATTTTAGCGCTAATAGATAAGACAAAAGGCTTTGAACAGGCGTTTATTCCGATTCTATTTCTACTCTTCTCTCTTGCTGGCGCGATCTTTGGGATGGGGGAAGAAGCGATAGCATTTTGTATCGTGTTATTACCTTTGATGCGCGCGATTGGCTTTGATGGCATTACCACCGTATTGGTCACCTATGTTGCCACTCAGATTGGTTTTGCAACCTCTTGGATGAATCCATTTAGTGTTGCTATCGCACAAGGCATTGCAGGACTACCATTAATGTCAGCGATGGAGTTTAGAGTGGTGTTGTGGGCGGTATTTACCACCATCGGCATCGTTTTCACGATGCGATATGCAGCTAAGGTAAAACGCGGTTCAGGTATCGAAGCTTCTAACAATAATCAAACGCCAGTCAGCACATTTAATATCGTCGATAGCGTATTGCTACTAACCTTTCTCGCGGGCATTTGTTGGGTAATCTGGGGGGTGGTAGCCCGTGGTTATTACACGCCAGAGTTGGCAACGCAATTCTTTACGCTTGGCTGCGCTATTGGTGTTGTTGCGATTATCGGTAAACGGTTAAGTGCTAATCAAGTGGCGGACGCCTTTAAGTCCGGTGCCAAAGATTTATTGCCTGCTGCGATGATTGTTGGGATGGCGAAAGGCATTGTTATCATTTTAGGCGGTGATAACGCCAGCGAACCTTCGGTACTAAATACGGTCTTGTTTTACGCCGGCCAGCTATTGGCTGATTTGCCACAAACCATATCAGCTGTGATGATGTTTGTCTTTCAATCGGTGTTTAACTTCTTTATTGCATCGGGGTCGGGACAGGCGGCACTAACGATGCCGATTATGGCACCACTAGCGGATATTATTGGGTTGCCTCGGCAGGTCGCCGTACTTGCGTTTCAGTTAGGTGATGGTCTAACCAATATTATTATCCCCACGTCTGCAGCATTAATTGGCTGCTTAGGTGTCGCCAATATTGATTGGTTTGTATGGGCAAAATTCATTTGGCGTTTTATGTTGCTAATGGCAGCTACCGCCACGCTATTCATGGTATCAGCCGTGATGTTAAATATTACTTAAGGTTATTTATGAAGTTAATCCAACATGCCCAGGTGTATGCACCACAACACCTTGGGCAAAAAGATGTGCTGCTCGCTGGTACAAAAATTGTTGCCATTGCCGACGATTTGTCTAGCTGTATCAATGAGCATGTCGAAGTGATTGATGGCCATGGGAAGATCCTAACCCCTGGTTTTGTTGATTCACTAGTTCATATTACGGGGGGCGGCGGCGAGGGTGGCTATGCCACTAGAACGCCGGAAATGAAGATTGAAGAAGCTTTTATTGGCGGGGTCACTACTGTGGTTGGTGTGTTGGGTACCGATGCTCAAACGCGGAGTTTGGAAAACCTATTGGCAAAGTCTTATGGCCTAGAAGAGCAAGGGTTATCCGTCTTTTGTCACACTGGCTCATACCATTTCCCAATGGTCTGCGTCACTGACAATATTAAAAACGATATCATGTTGATCGAAAAATTTATCGGTGTTGGTGAAGTCGCTATTGCAGATCATCGTAGCTCACAACTCACGCCAGCTGAATTGGCACGCGTTGCATCAGAGGCACGAGTTGCTGGCATGTTAGCGGGAAAAGCGGGAATCGTCAGTATTCATGTTGGTGATGAGCCAGCTAAGTTATCGAAACTAGAGCGCGTAGTGGCGCAATCGGATATTCCTGTTACTCAATTTTATCCAACCCACATCAATCGCTCTAAAGAGCTGTTGGAAGCGGGGATAGTTTATGCTAAAAAAGGAGGCTACTTAGATTTTACGACCAGTACTAATGAACAAATCATTGAGCAAGGGGAAGTGCCAGCGGCCCAAGCGCTACGTGATGCTCTGAATGCCGGCGTCGACATAAAACAACTTACGATGAGCTCGGATGGCAATGCTAGCCTACCGTTATTTGATGCTCAAGGCCGCTTGATTGATTTGCAAGTGGGAGAAGTGAAAAGTTTGCATCAGGCGTTTGTTGAAGCCGTAGCCATATATGAAGTGCCAATTGCTGTTGCATTGACCTCAATTACCCAATCGCCTGCAACAATACTATCGTTAAAACATAAAGGTAAAGTCGCGGTTGGTTTTGATGCCGATATCAATCTGTTAGATAGAACAACGCTTAAGATGACAGAGGTTTTTGCAAAAGGTACTCAAGTTATGAGCAATCGAGAGGTTCTTGTGAAGTCACCGTTTTAAGCGATCACCGATGGTTGTTGATTATCCATTAATCGGCTAAGCGGATAATTCGCATTTTTACAAGACAACGGCGTTAAATAAGTTCATACTGTTTAGCCTTCAATCAATGTGATTTTATTAATAAAATTAGTTGTAACTTAATGAAATTAATAATACTTTAGGCGTAACTCTAAAGTGAGCTTAGTGTTTAGGAGCTAAACGTGATAAATGTTTTTTTAGTTGATGACCATGAATTAGTCCGTACCGGAATCAAGCGCCTGCTTGAGGATGTACGTGGCATTAAGGTTGTCGGCGAAGCTGATTCCGGTGAAACTGCCGTACAATGGTGTCGTAGTAATGATACCGATATTGTATTAATGGATATGAATATGCCAGGGATCGGTGGAATTGAAGCCACGCGTAGACTGTTGCGCCTAAATCCTGATGTCAAAGTGATTGTGATTAGTATCCATGGTGAAGAACCTTATCCAACCAAAGTGATGCAAGCGGGCGCTGCCGGTTATCTTACTAAAGGTGCTGCGCCAATGGAGATGATTAACGCTATTCGTCAAGTGAAGAGTGGCCAGCGTTACCTATCGCCTGAAATCGCACAGCAAATGGCGTTAAGTAAATTTAAGCCAAGTGAAGACAACCCTTTTCAGGCCTTATCGGAGCGTGAGTTACAAATCATGATGATGATAACTACGGGGCAAAAGGTCAACGATATCTCAGAGCAATTGAGTCTTAGCCCTAAAACAGTTAATTCTTATCGCTATCGCTTGTTTAGCAAGCTAGAAGTTAGCGGCGATGTGGAGTTGACTCATTTAGCTATTCGCCATGGTATTTTAGACACCGAAAAACTTTAATCGTAAATCTTAATGTTTGATCCTCAATTCTTCCTGAAAAACGTTAGCACTGATGCTGGCGTTTATCGCATGTTCGATGCTGACGAAGACGTCATTTATGTTGGTAAAGCGAAAAATCTAAGAAAGCGTCTTGCTAGTTACTTTCGTACGAACTTAACTAATGGTAAGACGCGAGTTTTAGTGAGCAAAATCGCCGATATTAAAGTGATTGTAACCGCCACCGAAACCGAAGCGCTTATCCTTGAAAATGATCTGATTAAACATCACATGCCTAAGTACAACGTGCTATTGCGTGATGATAAATCTTATCCGTTTATCTTTGTATCCGATCATAAACATCCGCGAATTACCACTCATCGTGGTGCTAAAAAGGCCAAAGGTCAATATTTTGGGCCTTATCCTAACAGCGGTGCTGTGCGCGAAAGTCTCCATTTGATGCAGAAAATTTTTCCAATTCGCCAATGTGAAGATGGCTACTACCGCAATAGGTCGAGGCCTTGTTTGCAGTATCAATTGAAACGGTGTTTAGCGCCATGCGTGCCAAACCTCGTTAGCGATGAAGATTATCGCAACGAAGTTAAACTCGCGAAAATGTTTCTCTCGGGTGATAGTCAACAAGTGTTGAGTGCTGTTGTTGATAACATGGATAAGGCGAGTGCTGATTTGAATTTTGAGTCGGCGGCCCGTTATCGCGATCAGTTAACGGCGTTGCGCAAAGTACAAGAGCAGCAATGGATCAATTCAGATCAAAGTGATGTTGATGTCGTCGGTTTTTGTTATCAGCATAGCATTGCCTGTTTTCATCTGTTGTTTATTCGTAACGGTAAGGTACTCGGTTCACGCAGTTATTATCCTAAGATCCCAAAAGGAACGGATGAAGCAGAACTCTATAGCGCGTTTATATTACAGTTCTATTTAAATAGCACTGCTGGTCGTCAAATTCCAAGACAGATACTCCATCAAGGCAGTGATCTCGATAATGAGTCTATCGGTGAGGCATTAAGTCAAGAAGCGCAGTATAAAGTCAGCCTGCACGCAAACACCCGAGGTGAACGAGCAAAGCTGGTCGCTATGGCGCAGCGTAATGCGCAGATTGGGCTTGAAAGTAAACTGGCTCAGAAGGGGACTCAGTTGCAACGCGTGAGTGCATTGGAGAAAGCGCTAGACAGTAATCAAGCGATAAAGCGGATGGAATGTTTCGATATATCACACACTAGCGGTCAGCAAACAGTTGCCTCGTGTGTGGTATTTGACCGTGAAGGACCTGCCAAAGCGCAATATCGTAAGTTTAATATCGAAGGGATCACCGGCGGCGATGACTACGCTGCGATGAATCAAGCGTTATCGCGCCGCTTTGCCAATGTGACAGACATCGAACTCGTGCCTGACATCTTGTTCATTGATGGCGGTAAAGGCCAATTAAGCGAAGCCGAGCAAGTGATATCAAAATATCAGGAGTCATTGCCAAAAATCCCGCTATTAGTGGGTGTTGCCAAAGGCGAGGGGAGAAAGGCCGGTCTTGAAACTCTGATGCTCGGTTATACGCGAGAAGTGATCCCGCTCGAAAATGATAATCCGGCGTTACACCTTATCCAGCATATCCGTGATGAATCCCACCGTTTTGCTATCACAGGACATCGTGCACGGCGTGCTAAAGTGAAAAAGACCTCTACCTTAGAAGGTATAGCCGGCGTCGGCCCTAAACGCCGTCAGGCCCTGATTAAGTTTATGGGGGGAATGCAGGGTTTAAAGCAAGCGAGTGCCGATGAATTAGCAAAAGTGCCAGGGATTAGTCATGACCTAGCACAGGTTATTTTCGACAAATTAAAACAATGATGACTGTTTTATCGCCACTCACAAAGTGAGCAGAGTATCGGGTTTGTATTACCGCGCTCTTTAGGGCACCATAAGGGCACATTTTTTTAGTTAGCTAGATATGATGCCTTTAACTATTCCAAACTTATTGACCCTATTACGAGTGTTACTTTTCCCTGTCTTTATTGCTTCTTATTTTGCGCCCATTGAACATCGCTATTTAATAACAGCATTTATCTTTTGGTTTGCCGCTGGTACCGACATGCTCGATGGTTACCTTGCGCGTAAACTCAATCAAAGTACAAAATTTGGGGCATTTCTCGACCCTGTCGCCGATAAAGTAATGGTGTGTGGTGCATTAGTGTTACTAAGCCAAGATTATAATAATGTGTGGGTGACCGTACCGGCAATTATTATGATTTCTCGCGAGATTGTTATAAGTGCACTCAGAGAATGGATGGCTGAATTAGGTAAACGTGGCATTGTTGCTGTTTCTGTTTGGGGTAAAGTAAAAACGGCGGCCCAAATGTTAGCCATTATTGCCTTATTATCTCGTTACAATGAGTTAGTCATTAATATCGGCTATGGATTATTAGCGATTGCGACAGCGTTAACGGTCTCTTCAATGGTTAGTTATCTTTGGGCGGCGACACATAGCATTAAGAACTCAGACTAATTATTGATGTCTTTTAGCGCATATTGCACTAAAGTTGTTCTTTTCGTTGGATAATTGGGCAAGTGAAGCAAAAAGATAAAAAACATTGTTGACTCCCCTTAATAAATCATTAGAATGCGCTGCATCGGATGACAACAACGAACCACAAAAAACGTAGTTCACTTGAAGTCAAACGATGTTGTAAATTAAAGTGCGACTTTAGCTCAGCTGGTAGAGCGCGACCTTGCCAAGGTCGAGGTCACGAGTTCGAACCTCGTAAGTCGCTCCATTTTGTTGAAAGGGTTTTCCTCTAAATAAAGTTTACATCAGATATCGGCGGGTTGGCAGAGTGGCCATGCACCGGATTGCAAATCCGTTTACCTCGGTTCGACTCCGGGACCCGCCTCCATTATCTTTTTAATGGTGAAGATATCTAAAGAAAATACTGTGTCGCCCGGGTGGTGGAATTGGTAGACACAGGGGATTTAAAATCCCCCGCCTTCGGGTGTGACGGTTCAAGTCCGTCTCCGGGCACCAACATGGTGTAAATGCTAGCGATACCAGTCGTTAACATAGCAACAAAAAATGCGACTTTAGCTCAGCTGGTAGAGCGCGACCTTGCCAAGGTCGAGGTCATGAGTTCGAACCTCATAAGTCGCTCCATTCTCATCGAATGGCCACAGCTTCGCGAATGCGAACATCCGTTGCCCGGGTGGTGGAATCGGTAGACACAGGGGATTTAAAATCCCCCGCCTTCGGGTGTGACGGTTCAAGTCCGTCTCCGGGCACCAACGTTTTAAATATTCCAAGTTGTAAATCTTCAGACCCTAGGTTAATCCCTAATAATTTATCATTTTAATGACAAAGAAAATTGTTGTTAAAATTGTGATAGTGATAAGCGAACCACTTCAATGTTTCATTAATCACACCATTTAACTAACGCCTGTTATTTAAATGACCACAGCTTCGCAAATGCGAACATCCGTTGCCCGGGTGGTGGAATCGGTAGACACAGGGGATTTAAAATCCCCCGCCTTCGGGTGTGACGGTTCAAGTCCGTCTCCGGGCACCAACGTTTTTAGAACACTCCAATACAATAAACTCCCTCATTACGATCCGATGTATCGTGACTCTTACTTTATAACAAAGCCAACCACACGATTTTTCTTAACAGACTATTTCCCCTCAACCCTATAATATGTTGTATTTTATTGAGTTAGTCTCTATTCTTAGAAGATTAGATAATGGATTTAGTGTTAAGGGAATAAACAATGAATATAAAACACTTAGTTAGTATCGCACTTTTATTGTTGCTATTGTCGCCATCAGCGGCCGCTGACTGTGCATTTGACGCGGGAGATATCTGTGATGATACATCAGGTTCAAATAATAAGAACACCGCCATAGCGTCAATCGCTGTTGTCACCGCGCTCGCTGGCGTCGGTATCTGGTATTTATTTAGCGATGAAGACATCGAAGATGTTGAAGTCAATCCATTGGCCAGTAAGCATAAAGCGTACCGATTCTCTTTGGCACCACTTAATGACCGCCGCTCTCATGGTGTCGCACTCGAATTTAGCTATCAATTTTAAATCGCTTAGCAAGGCATTGGGTCGACAAGAACTGGATCATGAAGAGGCATCATGAAAAATTCATTTAATAGAACCATTTTGATCGTTTCTTTTGTTAGCGTTGTCGCAAGCTGTGCTAGCCATGATATTAACCAGTTCTCTTGTGATACGCTGCAAGGTGCGTCAATCCGTGCTGATACGGTTAATGATGCCCAAAAAGATCAGTCAGAAAATATCGATAACATCACCTAAACTCTACAGATAGTCAGCGTGCGCTGGCGATACATTAAGCGAATTTAATACTTTCGGTTAAGCGGGATAAAAGTTGCAGACCCGATGATGCTCAGCGAGTTGATTTAGTCATTACGTGAGGCACTGCAATATTGTTGCTGTGAACCATGTAGGCGGCTAGCTTATCGTTAGATTTAGCGTATCCTTAGGGTAATTAAATTTAACGTAGATCTGTATGAATATTGAAGTAAAACACATAGCCACTGCGGAAATAACATGTGCTAATTGTCAGGCATGCTGCTGTAGTTCCCAGGTGATGATTCTTACAGATACAGGCGTGCCAAGTCAGCATATAGATGTTGACGAATACGGTAGTGAAACCATGTTACGTCTAGACGATGGCTGGTGTTCTGCACTCGATCGGGACACATTAATGTGTAGTATCTATGAAAACAGACCGTGGATCTGTCGTGAATTTGAAATGGGTTCCTACGATTGCAACAACGAACGTATCGAGAAAATGCAATAACGTACGACTGTTGGCATGACATTTATTTGTGCTAATCATCGACTTAGGTTATTGTCTCACACCATGAAAACTCAATTGCGGCGACAATGTGCCGGCAATGACAATCTAAAATTTATCAAGTGTATTAAATAAGGACATAAAGTATGAACGGAGCCGGTGGTAATTCAGGTGGTATTGGCCAATTTTTTATTGGATTTATCATGATGTGTGGTGGCTTTTATATGTTACTTAATGCCATTACGGTCACTTCTAATTTTGCGTTAAGTTCCCGTCTCTATGGCTTTTCAGCCTTTGGTAGTAACTTTGGTATCACCGGGGGCATTGTTATGATCCCGTTTATGTTTGGTATCGGCATTATCTTTTTTAACTCTCGAAACTATCTTGGCTGGTTATTAAGCCTTGGCTCGATTACAGCATTGATTTTTGGTGTTATCTCATCGGTACGTTTTAGCATGAAGACCATGACTGCGTTCGAGCTAATTGTGATCTTGGTGCTGGCGATAGGTGGGTTAGGGATGTTGTTACGCTCGTTTAAAGACAGCAAAGCGGGTCGAGATTTACAAGATAATAAAACAACCAGTTAATACAGACCCTACTACAGAGTGAAAAGGAAATCCTCAATTGAAGAAATATCTGTTATTAATCAGTCTACTAATGACCATTTCCGTTAATGCTAAAGCCACAATGAAAGATGAGATTACTCATTTACTCAGTTATGTCGCTAATACGGAGTGTGATTATAATCGTAATGGTACTATCCACACTGGGCTCGCAGCGGTAGAGCATATCAACAAGAAGTATCAATATTACTCAGACAAGATCGAGTCGACGGAAGACTTCATCAAGTATGCCGCGACAAAAAGTAAAATGTCTGGCCAGTATTACATGATTGAATGTAACGACTTGATGCCGATAAAAAGTCGTGATTGGTTGTTAAATGAGCTTAACAACTATCGTCAATCGACAAAATAAAATAATTGTAAACCGCTCGCGTAATAAATAATCAAGGAAGTTATTAATGGTCGATCAGCTAAGTGAAGCAACGGATGAAACAATTATTTCCTGTAAGGGATGTCAAGGTACCTTGCATGTGTCTGTTGCGAAATGTCTCCATTGCGGTCGCTCACGACGTAGTACTGGTTATAAAAATAAAACCGTTGCGGCAGTGTTCGCGTTCTTTCTAGGTGGTTTTGGCGCTCATCGCTTCTATTTAGGTCAATGGTGGGGGATATTTTATTTATTGTTCTTTTGGTTATGGATCCCAGGATTTATCGCGTTAATCGAGTTTATCTATTTTCTGGTTTGCGATGCAAAAAAGTGGGATAAAAAATATAACGAGGGCATGCCAGCGAGTATTGGCGAAAAAGGGAACGGTCCAGTGATTGCGTTGGTCATTATTTTTGGTGGCTTCATGTTTATCGCCTTGTTAGGCATTGTTGCGGCGATTTCTATTCCAGCTTATCAGGAATATACTTTGCGCGCGAAATTACAACAATCCCATTCGTCAGCCAAAATAGTGACGCACGCAGTTGAACATTATACGGATTTACATCATCAGTTGCCTGAGAGCATTGATAACCTTGAGATCGAACGAGAGTTTATTACCGTATTTGTTGATGCTGTCGTGGTTGAACATGGCACCGTCTACGTTACGCCAAACCCTGATTTCGGAATAGAAGGCCAGATTATTTATACGCCGTCACAATCAGAGGCTGGACTGTCATGGAGCTGCACGCATTCAACGCTGGCCGACAAATACTTGCCACCAGAGTGTCGTTAGGGTACTAGTTAGTAGCATCGGAATATAATACATTTGTAACATAAACAAGATTTTTTAGGGTACATTATGAATTTGGATAAATCGACTAAGCGTATCGCAAAGCGTGTTAACAATGGGTTCCAAGGATATCCCATGATATCTATTGCTTATTACGGTACATCAAGCGATAGCGCGACGGAAGTTGTTGTTAGCTTTATCTTAGCGCAGGGCGCAGATGCGTTAGAAGAAAAGTTTTCGAGTAAAGTAGACGCTAGAAAGGATGAAACAATCCAAACGACCTTGCTTAAAGTGATTGAACGGGCGAATGTTAAAACCGTTGAAGAAGTCGCAGGCGTAGCGCCGCTAAGATGATTACGGTCGAGCACGATGTGCCCGCTTTAAGCCCTGCTATTGGAGCCACGCTAAATTAAACTGGTATTAATTCCCGGTATGGATGGTACTGGGTCGTTATTCAAACCGCTGTTGGAATTGTTGCCAAGGACGGTGGATTCACAGGTTATTTGTTTAAATAATCCGCGAACTCACACCATCGAAGCGCAAGTTATTGAGCTTGGCGTGATGATTGGTCATGATCAAACAATTATTCTTTGTGAGTCTTACTCTGGCTACCTCTGTTTTAAGCTTTCTTTGCTTAAAAACCTCAATATTAAGCATATTATTTATGCCGCGAGTTTTTTAGAAAACCCATCATGGCTCAGTCGCTTTTATAAAATACTTTCTCTGGGGTTAGTACGATGCGGTGCTATTCCGAACATATTGTTAAGTACGCTGTTATTCGGTCAATTCAAATCGAATTCCTTGGTTAAAGCGTTCTTGCAGTCCCTTCGCGCCGTGGACGATCACACGCTAAGGCGCCGACTTCACTACATTGCTAACCTAAAACGTCCAACTGAACATTCGCTCGTTGCTAGCACTTACGTTCAGGCGAGTCATGACTGCTTGGTGAGTAAAAAATCAATCGATGCATTTAACAATCAATGCAATGAATTAACGATCATGAAGGCTAAGGGAGGTCACTTCTTGGTGCAAAGTAACCCTGAATTCTTTGCGCGATTGATTCAGCGATTGATTAAAGAAACGTTGAGTGAAATATGAAAGTTATTGCAATAAGTGGTGTATCAGGCAGTGGTAAAACCTCGATAATAAAACGGTTAGCAGACCAGCTAGACTGTCCGTATCTAATGTTTGATGATTATGTTGCACAAGGTAGTTATCCAGAGGATATGAAGCAATGGCTGGTTGATGGCTGTGATGTTTCACTGATCGTCACCGAACGGTTTGTTAGTGACATTGCTCAGTTGAAAGCTCAGAACCGCAGTGACTTTATGCTGATTGAAGAGCCATTTGGTCGAGGAAGACCACCTATTGGGATGTTAGTTGACCAAGTAATTCTATTAGATATGCCAATGGAAATTTGTCTAGCGCGGGTGATGAAGAGGCATATCACCGGCTGTTCTAAGGCGCACAACAAGGCATCGACAAAGTATCTCACGATGTATCACGACCACTTTCGGCAAATCTATATAGAGACTGCAAGTAAAGTGCGTGATGATTGTGATCTTATCGTCAAGGACGTTATGTCAATTGAAGCAACATCGCTAGCTATTTTGCAATGGCTAAGCAGCGATTCACGATAATCCAGTGCTTTTATGGCAAGATATCCGTTACGGTATGTTTTTTTGCATCTGGCATGCAACTTAAATACGTTATGTCCGTCTCATTGGTATCAATTAATCATTTATGAGACAAAATATGTTAAACAAAACTATTATCGCATTAACGCTCAGTCTAGCGTGTTTATCGGCTAACACTTTGGCGAAAGGACAACGGCCAACGCCACCATCTTTTAGTGAAATGGACACCAATGGTAACGGTACAGTATCGCTCGAAGAATTTTCTAACACCAAATTGCCGCCGGGATTAGATGCAAGTACTGCATTTGGCCATATTGACAGTGACGGTAATGGCGAGCTTTCCGAGCAAGAAGTGGCAGATTTTAAACCGCCACGCCGTGCCAAAAAATAGCGATACCCTCTAACACCAATTACATTAATTATTTGACCGGTTGTGCGGGCTAAATAAAGCGATAGCTTTGTTGCTTTCAATCTCAATAGCCCGTTATTGCTCCATCAATCACCTCGCTATCTTGTATTTTACCAACGCACAGCAAGATCACATATTTAATTTAATTGGTATAACATGATGTATGGCTAGTTTCACGCCCCTCCACAAATAAACGAGCGCCAAGCGCTGGTATATTTGCACCACCGCGAATAAGGTCACACTCTTAATTAAAGTGGCCTCAAATATTCTTTAATCACTTTGTAAAATAACGTGCTAGGCTAAAGTCGCCTGTTATCGAAGTGCGAGCGGCTCCTATTTTCAACAACCAAATATTTACTTAACATTAGGACAAGGCTAGATGAAGAAAGTATTAATTCCTTTACCAAAATTCGGTTTTGATCCCACTGAGGCGGCAGTACCGTGGCTACTGTTTACCGACGCGGGGTTTGAGGTGTCGTTTATCACGCCTGATGGCCAAATCTCTCAAGCTGATCCGCGGATGTTAAACGGTACTGACTTGTGTGTTTTCAAGCCAATACTGGCTGCCCGGCAAGACGCGGTTATTGCCTGTAAAAAGATGATGTTGAGCGATTCATTTCGCCGGCCATTGAGTTACCAACAGGCCAATGAAGCTGATTTTGATGCACTGTTGTTACCGGGCGGGCATGATAAAGGGGTTAAAGAGTATTTGGAATCGGCGCTGTTACAATCTTTGGTGGTTGATTTTTTCAAAGCCGAAAAACCAGTTGCTGCGATTTGTCACGGCGTTGTTTTATTGGCTCGCAGTATCGATCCGGCCACAGGGCATAGCGTTATACATCGCTATAAAACCACCGCATTGCTAAAGTCACAGGAGCTATTAGGCTACAATTTAACGCGGTTGTGGTTAGGCGATTATTACCTTACTTACCCAAAAATAACCGTAGAGGATGAAGTAACGGCGGCGTTAGTCGATAAAAATCATTTCTATAGCGGACCATTAGCACTACTGCGCGATAGCCCAAAGAAGCTTGCTCGTGGTTTTATCGTTAAAGACCGCCATTATGTGTCGGCAAGGTGGCCAGGGGATACTTACAACTTAACCTTTGAGTTTATAATGATGATTAACAGTCAGTAATTACTGTTGCTTTAAATTTACATAAGTCAGTAAACGATTTTCGGCTATCAGCACGCTTTGATGATTAAGCTTGGTGACGCTATCATTAAAGGTCGGCAGTTGCTGTGACTTGTCCAAACTGTTGATGGTTAAGACGTCAAAACATAGTGGGTTTAATCGTGATAGCAATGTGTTGCTAAGCTTAGCGATATCACTATTAGACACTAAACTGACGTAGCTGTGTGCGTGTTGCGGTGTAATATGCAGCGTGATGTACTGTTCACCGTTAATCGCGTTAAGCGAGAAACCACAGGGACTAAAATGATGACTATCGAGCGTGTAGCCACCCAAAGCTTCGGTTAAGCCAAGATAACCTAATACATCACCTTGGGTGATGTTATTTTGGTGAAAAAAATCACTCGCTTGATGAGATATCCCAAACGCTAATAATTCATAACGTTGGGGCGTTTGATGAGTGCGGTCATCGTGATAACTAAGGAGTTGATGATGATGTTGTGCTAAATCACCAACGATATAATGCTTACCATCGATATAACGTGATAAGCGTTCAATATCTTGTTTGAAAGAGCTTGGTTGTTGCTCTGAGAAATACTCATTCTTACGTTGGAATGTTAGCGAAGCAATCGTTAATAGCGGCTGATTGGTGACAAAAAACTCAACCGCTTTGGCAAGGTTTGTTTCGCCGCACGTTAGGATGATAAAGCGATCGCGCCACACAAATAAACTTGATTCAGACAAGATATAAGCACGGCAATCGGCATTAACCATCCGGCTTAAAATGCTAGCACCTGCGCTGTCGACTAACTGCTGCCAAAAGCCTTGCTGGAGATCTGTGAGTAAGTTAAAGCTATCGTTAGCAATAACAATCTCGGCTTTTTTTTCTGCTCCTTCAAACTGCACTATTGAGTCCTTCAATGGTTTTGTGGATATTTGTCGATGATTTTAGACAGATGTTGTTGATATTTCTTCCAGTTTCCAACAGATTTATTACTAATTGGTTGACGCACTTGCAGGGCACTGGCCGTGGCAACGGGGGCCGCATTTTTGTCGATAGATAGGCAGCTATCTTGCCATTCTAGACCACAAAAATCGATAAGTTTTTTCGCTTGTGTTTCAGGCGAGTTTACCAACGCTTCGTAATTGATGACGTAAAAATTATCACCAAGTGTCTGCTGCCAAGTGGACACCAGTTCGCGAAACAAATCATAGTATTGACTACAGGTTGCTAAGTCGTAGGCATAATTGTAATAAGAAAAGTTAACCGAAAATAACTGCCTAAAGTTACTGACGATCGTATCGAGCGGGTTGCGATCTAAACAGACAATTTTTGCGTTAGGCAATGCCTTGGCAATGAAGCCGGCATACAGAACGTTAAGGGGCATTTTATCAATAAAATGGCGATGTGTGCCGGTTTGAGCACGCGTCGATGCAACATAGGCATCGCCTAATGTCGCCATGTTAATATTGACTGCTGCAGCAACGGTTTGCTGGTCAATGACGCGATTAGTTTGGGTTTGGGATAGTTGTTTAACTAACATCCCAAAATGCTGTAATTCGCCGGCTGTGCTAACGTCAGAGTGAGCGGAAATAATACGCTCAACTAACGTCGTCCCTGTACGTGGCATCCCGACAATAAAGATGGGCTCATCCGATTCACTGCCTTGGCTAAATGTATAAGAAGGATCGGTAAATACTGTGGTGAGCTCACTAAAAAGTGATATCTCTTGTTCAATAGAATAATTCAGAGTTTTTAGCTTATCTTGCTTAACTTGGTTGAGGAAGCTAAACGCGGTGTCAAAATCTGCAAGTGCTTCATATTCACGCGCTAAGGCGTGACCAAGATGCAGCCGATCATCGACTTGTTGTGCGCGCTGGAACTGAGCAATCAATCGTACAATATGATTGTTTTTTCCGTTTATATTGCCAAGACTCGATAAAGCACTGTGGGCTTTAACATGATCGGGTGCCAACGATATTGCTTGTTCATGGGCAGCTCGCGCTTTGGCGAACTGACCGCAAAATTTAAGGCTGGCGCCATAATGATAGTGATATTGAGGGTCGCTATCATTGATGGCAATGGCTTGTTCGAATAAGGGCAGGGCGTCGATATGACGACCCAATTTACTGTAAACAACCCCTAAAGTATCCAATACACTAGCGCTTGCAATAGCTTGTGTTCTCGCAATGTTAGCATAATGCACTGCCTTGGGATGCTGGTTTTCTAATATGTATAATCGCGCTAATTGGCCAAGATATTCGGGATTATTTGGTGTTAGTGTGTCGGCGGTGAGAATAAGCTCGATCGCTTGTAAGTTATTGTGATGGTCGCTCGCTAACATCGCCAGTAGAAAATAGGCGTCGGCGAAATTTTTATCTTGTTTGAGAATAGCCATCAAGTGTTGATGGGCTTGCTGGTAATCTTTGGCATTTAACGCGTTTTGCGCTTGGCGGTGAAGAGTGCTTAACGGAGCCATTAATTGTTTCCTAAAAAAAAACAGCACGGGCAAAAGCACCGTGCTGTTTTAGGGTACATAATCTATCGCAGATTATATATCAAAAAGGTATTCGAAACGAACGCCGATTTTGCGTGGTTGGATCAGGTAATGACCGTAGTTACGCTGAATGTCTGTACCGTTAGCATTCATGCTATCAAATTGTGCTAAGCCAATATCCGCAGCGTCGCGTCTCACTGAGCTGTAGGCATATTTATTGAACATGTTATCAACATACAGTGTCACACTCCAATCGTCATCAGAGAGTTTCGCTTGGATATTGCTTAGGGCGTATCCTGGTAGCACTTCACCATCGGCACGTAGACCAACTTTAGAATAAACGTCACTTTGATAAGTTAGGCCGTAGTTAATATCTAGCGGTAGATCATAAACTTCAGTGTTATAACTGGCGCCAAATGAGAATTGTTGTTTTGCTGAACCAGGTAGACGATCGCCATCTTTACCATCGTAGAAGCCTTGAATTGCAACATCATCCCCTTCAAGAACTTGGAATAAATAAGGCGCATCAGCGGTTAGCTGCGCGTCTGCATACGCGTAGGTGGCATAAACTTTAAATTCATCCGTTAACATTATCCGTGTGTATAGTTCAATACCCGTAGATGAGGCACCTTTGGCGTTAACTGTGATAGGTTGCTGGCCATAGAATGTAGCACCGCCAACTTGAGGGGCATCCCATTCAACATGGAATAAAGCGGCATTGAAGTGAATCGAATTTTGATCCCACGTGCTCTTGAACCCGAGTTCGTAGTTAGTCGTTGTGTCAGCGCTATATAATACTTCATTAGGCAGTGCACAAACGTTTTGATTTTCTTGAGTTGCAATATCATCTGGACATTCGGCAACACCGTTTGAACCACCAATTCTAAAGCCTTCACTCAGTGTACCGTAAACCATTAAGTCATCGCTATATTGGTAGCTAGCGTTGAACTTCAATAAACTACCGTCATCTGCAGCAGCGATGTCTTTGTAGTTTAGATTGATTTCATCTGGTGCGTAGTCACCAAAAAGCGTGTAATAAAGTGGTAAATCGATTGCTGAGCTCGACTTTACTTCGTAATCATATAAACGAGCGCCGATAGTTAAGGCTAGTTTTTCAGTTACTTGATAAGAAAGTTCACCAAAAATAGCTTGCTCAGTGGTGGTGGTGTCGCTCACAGATATGTATTCTAAAACGTCTGGACGTAGTTGGTTTGCGCCCCAGTTATCTACCGCATATTGGTCAAAACCTGGCGTGTATTCGCGGCTATCGCCAGTGACTTCAACTTTATTGTAGAAACCACCGATGATCCAGCTTAGTGCTGAATCGGTGTTTGAAACTAAACGAATTTCTTGAGTAAATGTCTCTGTTTCATCCAATTCGCGCGTATAGGCGGCAAACGCAGGGAAATCTTCATAGCTGTAATCTAGACGAATTAGTAAATCTGTTTGATCACGTTGTCCCTGAGCGTCGAAATTTGATACTCCTGTGGCAGAGGTAAGTGTCGCAAAGCCTAAATCAGCTGTAACTTCTAAGCTAAGTAATTCAGTTTTAGTATCGCGCGGTTCAACGTAGCGGTAACCTGACTCGTATTTACCCATTTCGTTGCTTAATGGATTTGATTGCGCAAGGCTTTGGTAATGGGTGATAGAGCGACCGCCAACTTCTTGCTCTTGGTAGTAGTAAGCAAGGTTGAATTCAAGGTCTTCGGTTGGTTGCCAACCTAGCATGATGCGCGCCGTTGTAATGTCACTGCTGTTTGCATCTTTTTTACTTGAGATGTTTGCTGCAACCGCATCAGCATCTGACCAATCTGGATCGGTAAGCGAAACACCTGGCTCTTTAACGAGGTAGTTGTAATCGATGTAACCCGCTTCATTTGCCTGATTAAATGCCACGCGCACAGCAAGCACATCATCAATCAGTGGCGTGTTAAATACGAAGCCAGCTTCAGTGGTTAGGTCATCACTTTGACTTAACGTCGCTACGTCTCCGTAGATAGAACCAGATGTTGTATCATACTCAGGCTTGTTTGGGATGTAACGGATGGCGCCGCCTAGTGTACCAGCGCCATAAAGCGTACCTTGAGGACCGATCAATACTTCAACACGTTGAATATCGATTAATTTCATATCAACGAATAGAGGTAGTTCACCGGCGTAAATACCAACAGTGCCACCATCAGAACTTGGACCTGAAGAGTTCGTGTTTAAGCCACGCACAATGATTGGAGAAGATGAACGTCCACCTTGATCTGCGATAGTTAGACCAGGCACCCAACGCGCGATATCCGCTAGTTGGCTAATGTTTTGATCTTTCATCACGTCACTATCTAATGCCGTAATGTTTAAAGGCGCTTCTTGTACCGACGAAGCTCGACGTAGCGCCGTAACCTCAATACGTTCGATACCTTTGTTAGCCGCTTGTTCTTGCTGAGCTTCTTCTGCTGAGAATACTGGCATGCTACACGCTGTGCCAATGGCTAGGCACAATGCGGTCTTTTTGAAATGAAGTGAAACTGGATTCATTATTTACTCCGGGTCGTTAAACCGTCTAATTGTTTTTAATATTGATGATCCAGCCCAACACCGTTTGGTAGAGATGAGATGGATAAAATTGTTAAAGTGGCGGCAACACCACAGCATCACAGGCAGATAGCATAAGAACAGAAAGTGAAGGTTAACGTAGTAAGAGACTAACGATCTAAACACTGTTGAAGTATCTGCAAGCGTGAGGACAAATAAATTGGGCCTGCGCTACGTGCATCCGATGCTGAAGTGTTCCCTGTCCAAAGACCTATCGATGATATGTAATATAACCGAGGCACTAATGTTACGCAGCTTAGCAAATCACAAACAAACATCCAACATTATGTGCATCGAGTGGTTAATAACTAGTCGCTAAGTTCTTTATTTGGCCTGGTAACATAATTGCAGTGAGACAGAATCAGCAAAACGAAGCGCATGTGGCTTGTCTATTTCGACTTTAGCGAACGTTACCCAAGGGTGCTCGCTAGCGATGTGCAAGACATCGTTGGTCATCTTTTCGAGTAAGCCAAAACGATTATTCTCTACCAATGCGATAATTTTCTTGGTAATGGTGCGATAATTTAGGGCATCGTCCATGTTGTCACTTTGGCTCGCTTTATCCGCTGGGTAATGAATCTCAAGGTTAATGATGACATCTTGACGATTCGCTATCTCGTCGTTGTTGATCCCAATGTAGGTGCGGAGACGGAGATTTTTAACGCGGATTATGGCTAATTCACTACTCATGTTATTGATATTCCTTGTCTGATGAAGCGTTATTAAACGCTGTTTTATATTGTCATTGCAACCATAACTGGTTAAATTAAGGTAAATTATTTATCTATCGAGTGTCTTGTGAAAAACATAGCGATGTCATCCACCTTTAAAACAGCCTTGATCCTAGCGGCTATCGTGATCTGCTTAGCGGGTATTAAGGCGGCGAGTCCAATTTTAGTACCGTTTTGTTTATCGGTATTTATCGCGATTATTTGTAACCCGATGTTAAAATGGCTAATGAGAATTCGCCTGCCCAAAGGAATAGCGATAGGAACCATTATCGTAATTGTGGTGCTTGCGGGAATGTGGTTGGCCAATCTAGTTGGCAAAGCGGTCAATGACTTTAGCGCTCAAATGCCGATATATCAGCAAAAATTAACCGAAAAATTTGCAGGAATGTCGGATACGCTGACGCAATACAATGTGCCGGTATCGGTGAATCAAATTGTTGAATACTTTGATCCTGGCGCAGCCATGGGGGTCGTTACGTCGATTCTAGGCGGTTTTGGTGGCGTGATGGCCAATCTATTTTTGATCTTACTAACGGTTGTTTTTATGCTGGCTGAAGCAGAGTCTATTCCAAAAAAACTCCATTATGCATTAGACGATCCTGATATGCGGATGGCGCAAATTGATCAGTTTCTAAATTCAGTGAATCAGTATATCGCAATCAAAACCATGGTTAGTATGGGCACTGGCGTGATCATTAGTCTGGCGTTGTGGGCGATTGGATTGGATTATTGGGTGTTGTGGGGGGTATTAGCATTCTTGCTCAACTACATTCCTAATATTGGCTCTATTATCGCTGCCTTACCTGCTGTTTTATTGGCATTGATCCAAATCGGTCCTGCGGGTGCTGGTGGTGTCGCGGTGTTGTATGTAGTGGTTAATGTGGTCATGGGTAATGCCGTAGAGCCACGCTTTCTAGGTAAAGGGCTAGGGTTATCGACCTTAGTTATTTTCCTATCACTGATCTTTTGGGGCTGGCTGCTTGGCACTGTTGGTATGTTGTTATCGGTACCGTTAACGATGATTGTTAAAATCGCGTTAGAATCAAACAACTCTTCACGGTGGCTTGCATTATTACTCGGCGGTGATGTCGACGGCATCGTCGGTGAGCCGTCACAACAGCAGAAAGAGTCAGAATAAACTAGCCCTATAACCGTTAGTACAGAGCGCCGTTGTCAGTTATAATTGCGCTCTTTATGATTTTAAGAGTTACCTTTCCTCATGCAATTGCTATTAGAGCAGCTTCAGCACGCTGTGCTAGACGATCAAGCCAAACGATTATTCCATGGTCGCGGTAAATGTTTTAAAGGCTTAGAGCAAGTCACAGTCGACTGGTTTAACCCCGCTATATTTATCACTATTTTCCAGCAACAAACTGATCAATATGAACAACAAATCGTCGCAACGGTCAAGCAAGCATGGCCAGATTTTTCCGGCGCTATTCTATTGCAGCGCCGTTACATTCATGGTGCTCCTGTCGAAATATTGCAGGGCGAACTCCCGCAACCGCATTTAGTGCAAGAGAATGGCATTTCATATCAAGTGAAGTTACTCGATGGTCAAAACAATGGTCTATTTCTCGATATGGCTAATGGTCGTCAATGGATCAGCAAACATGCTCACGGTCGCAATGTACTCAATCTATTTAGTTATAGCTGTTCGTTTTCGTTGGCAGCAATGACTGGTGGTGCTAGTAGCGTGATTAACATTGATATGAGTCATGGTGCGTTAAAGTTAGGTAAAGAAAATCATAAAATTAACGACATTGACACCCACTTAGTTAAGTTTTTGCGCCATGATATTTTCAAATCATGGGGAAAGCTAAAACGTTTTGGCCCCTATGAAACCATTGTGTTTGATCCACCGACCAACCAAGTGGGTAGTTTTACAGCAAGTAAGGATTATCAAAAGCTGCTACGCCGAGTGCCACAATTAGCGTGTGATAAAGCGGACTTGTTGATATGTCTTAACGCGCCTGATCTCGGGCAAGCTTTTATTGAAGAGATTGTCGCGGCAGAAATTCCAACGGCGCAATTTATTGGTGTGGTAGAAAACCCTGAAGTATTTGAAGAAATCGATAGTGATAAGGGCCTAAAGGTTTATCACTATCGGTACCTTAATGGCTAACGCTTATTGGTCTTTCATCGCGTCGGCTATCTTTTGGTCTGTCTTGTATTGGCTTAATGCATAGACCGACCAAATAGCAGCGACTGGCCAGCCAATCAGTGTACATTGTAGGATTAAACAAATAATCCCTGAAAATGGACGACCGATGGTGAAAAACTGTAGCCAAGGGATGATAAGTGCTAATAATAAACGCATTGTTGTAACTCCAAATTAAATTTGCCACCATTATGAATGATTTTCTAATTAATTAAACAACTTGTTGACGCTAACTGTGCTTTTTATAGTATGGTTGGCTCCAATGTTGATCAAGAAAAGATAATTAATGATGTGGAGTAAGCGTGCTCAAGAGATTGAGTCATTTAAAGTAATGGATCTGCTCGCTCGCGCGAATGAGCTCATTACACAAGGCCGAGATATTATAGCAATGGGCGCGGGGGAACCTGATTTTCCGACGCCACCCTTAATTGCTGCTGCGGGTGTTAAAGCCATCGAACAAGGCCTCACTAAGTACACACCATCCACCGGCATAGCGCCGCTTAAGCAAGTAATAAGTCATTATTACTTACAACGATATAACGTGGTGGTTGCGCCAGAGCGAGTGATCGTAACAAGCGGCGCATCGGCGGGTCTGTTAATGGTGTTTTCATTGCTGGCAGAGGCTGGCCAAAACATATTGATGTCCGATCCTGGTTATCCATGTAATAAACAATTTCTACGACTCGTTGAAGCTCAGGCTAAGCTGATTGACGTTGATGGCGACACTAATTTTCAGTTAGATCCGCAGCTAGTGGCTCAGCATTGGGATGAACACAGCGCCGGTGTGCTCGTTGCATCTCCAGCGAATCCCACAGGGACGATGCTATCTAAAGATCAGCTCACCAAATTAGCAGATGCAGTATCGTCTCAGGGTGGCACATTAATTGTTGATGAACTCTACCATGGCTTGACCTATGAAGGGGACGCGCACAGTGTGTTAGAAGTGGATCAAAATGCCTATGTGATTAACAGTTTTTCTAAGTACTTTGGCATGACTGGCTGGCGTTTAGGCTGGGCGATAGTGCCGCAACCCGCTGTGGAACTTGTTGAACGTTTGGCTCAGAATCTATTTATTTCACCACCGACAATCTCGCAACATGCAGCACTAGCGGCTTTTTTACCAGAGACGCTTAGCGAACTCGAAAGTCGCCGCTGGCAGTTTAAGGCACGTCGTGACGCTCTGTCACAAGGCCTGAGCGCTTTGGGTTTTAAGATTGAAGCACAGCCTCAAGGTGCATTTTATCTCTATGTTAATGCCGAAAAGTTTACCGATAACAGCTACGATTTTTGTTGGAAATTATTGGAAGAGGAGGGGATATTGGTCACGCCCGGTATCGATTTTGGACGTAATGACAGTAAACATATGATCCGGTTTTCCTATACAACGAGCCTCGAGAATATTCACCGCGCCTTAGCAAGATTGCAGCAGTGTTTAGCGCAACATAGTTAAACCTCATTTGGTTTAACACTTCGCGTGCTCAGTGAAAGCGTAAGGTGGACGTGATATTATTGAACGTCTTTCTTTGCTGTATTGAAATAATAAGCAATATGTTGTTTTTGTAGGATTATGATTGATGGATATTAACAAACTAGAAGCAGCGTTAGATGCTTTATCAGGCAATGCTTATCCAGTAGATCAATGGCAGCCAAATAATATTGGTACTATTGATATACAGATAACGGCGAACGGCCAATGGTATCATCAACAAGGTCTTATAAAACGGGACAAATTAGTCACGCTGTTCAGTAAAATATTGACCAAAGATAGTCAACAATACTATTTAGTAACCCCCGCTGAAAAGCTTCAAATTGTCGTGGATGATGCACCATTTGTGGTGGTCGATTTCGATATCGAGCAAAAAGGCGACGGCCAAACAGTATGGTTGATCACTAATATTGGTGACAAAGTACCGTTATCAGAAACCTATAATGTCATCTTAAAAGGCCCTGAGCAGCGACCTTACATTAAGTTGTGGCGTGGCTTAGAGGCATTAATAGATCGTACGACCTATTATCAGCTGATTGATTGTGCTCGTGAGCACCAAAACGATGGTGAAACGACAATGATGATCTCATCCCAGCAGCAGCAATTTTGTCTTGGCAGATTT
>Ga0209292_1001293_pt1 | contig 30743 bp, 22 predicted proteins | sample GOMGulsemesocosm_2_FD_184634 | JGI IMG/M metagenome (GOLD analysis project Ga0209292, IMG submission 184634) | Methane-oxidizing microbial communities from mesocosms in the Gulf of Mexico - GOM9C Gulf of Mexico (SPAdes) (version 2) | ecosystem: Environmental > Aquatic > Marine > Cold seeps... | reverse complement strand
TTCGATATTGATAAGCTTTTTGTTTATTCATCAGCCATGTCTCAGTTCATAGAGAGTTCAAAGTATGCTAACAAAACGCGTGTTTTAGATATGGCAGATGTTGATTCTGATAAATGGCGTCAATATGCTGAAAATAAGCCCTGGTATTCGAGATGGATTTATTCTCGAGAGCAAAAAATATTAGAGAAGCATGAACAAGTGGTTCTATCGAATTTTGAAGCTGTAACTTTGATTACCGATGATGAAGCTCAACTTTTCAGAACGATGTCTCCCGCTTTTCATCAGAAGAAAATAGTGACGCTATCTAACGGTGTCGATACAGAGTACTTTAATCCAGTCGCTGAATTCGATTTAACTGATTTACCCGAATTGAAATCACCTTCGATATGTTTTACCGGAGCAATGGATTATTGGGCAAACGTAGATGCTGTGGTTTGGTTTTGTAAAAATGTATGGCCGCAAATACTTGCTGATATGCCTACTTGTACTTTTTATATTGTTGGTGGAAAACCTCCTGTCAAAGTGAAACAATTAGAGACATTGCAAGGTGTAATTGTTAGCGGTAGAGTACCCGATGTTCGACCTTATCTTGATATTGCCAAAGTTGCTATTGCGCCTATGCGTATAGCGCGCGGAGTGCAAAATAAAGTACTTGAAGCAATGGCGATGGCAAAACCTGTGGTAATGACATCAATGGGGCAAGAAGGTATAAATGTAGATAAATTACAAAAAGCATTAATACATGATAATCCATCAGAAATGGCACAAAGTATCTTAACGTTATTAAAACAAGATGTTGTTGAATATGAGAGTAATCGGCAATGGATTGTTGACAGTTATAGTTGGGATGGAGCGCTTGAAAAACTATCCAGCTTGCTTGCATCAAAAGCTAAAAATAAAAGCTAAGATTAGAATCAATAAATAAAAAGGATAAATTGATGATTGTACGCTCTAAAGCACCACTAAGAATTGGATTAGCAGGTGGTGGCACCGATGTTTCACCATATAGTGATGTTTATGGTGGTTGTATATTAAATGCGACAATAAATATGTATGCCTATGCGACCATTGAAACTAGAGATGATGGACAATTAAATTTTGAAGCATCGGATATCGAAAAATCATATTCTTCAAAAGCGTTTGCAAGCATAGAGTTGTCAGGCGAACTATTATTACATAAGGCGATATATAACCGTGTGGTGCGCGACTTTAATAACAACGTGCCGTTGGCCATAAATGTTATTACATACTCTGATGCTCCTCCGGGTAGTGGTTTAGGTTCTTCTTCAACAATGGTCGTTGCCATTCTTGCAGCCTATCGAGAGTTATTGAAATTACCTCTAGGTGAATACGACTTAGCGCATTTGGCATTCGAGATAGAGCGCGAAGACTGTAAATTGTCAGGGGGTAAACAAGATCAATATGCAGCAACATTTGGTGGTGTTAATTTTATGGAATTCCACCAAGACAATGTATTAGTTAATCCTCTTAGAATTCGCCCTGATATTCTTAATGAACTTGAAAGCCAAATGATATTATATTTTACGGGTATATCTCGTGATTCAGGCAAAATCATTGATGACCAAATAAAAGCAGCTACCGATAAAGACGATAGCAAATCGTTAGACTCATTACATTTAGTTAAACAACATGCATTTTCTATGAAAGAATGTTTATTGCGCAATGATATCAAAGGTATGTCGGATATCTTAAAGTCGTCTTGGGATGCTAAAAAAGGAACATCAAGTTCAATATCCAATTCTCATGTAGAAGATATGTCTGAACTTGCCCTTGCAAATGGTGCAAAATCGCTTAAATTATCTGGTGCTGGTGGCGGTGGTTTTATGATGATTTTTGCTGAACCAACTAAAAAATTATCTTTAATGAACTTGCTAAGTACTACAGATGGTCAAGTACATAAATTTCAACTAACACAAACTGGAGTAGAAGCATGGACAGTTTAAGTTATATACGAGCTCATATTGAAAAGACAATAGCAACAAAACAAGCAATTTTAGCTGACAAAGCGCTAATGAATCGCATTGTTGAAGGCGCAGAACTATGTATTTCAGCACTGAAAAATGGGAATAAAGTTATTTTCGCTGGTAATGGTGGCAGTGCTGCTGATTCTCAACATTTAGCCGCTGAGTTTGTCAGTCGATTTAATTTTGATCGCCCAGGCTTAGCTTCTATTGCCTTAACTACCGATACATCGATGTTAACAGCGATTGGCAATGATTATGGTTTTTTACAATTATTTGCTCGTCAACTGCAAGCCAACGGTCGACAAGGTGATGTGTTTTTTGGAATTAGCACCTCAGGAAATTCAGCCAACATTTTGCAGGCTGTTTATTTAGCAAAAGAAATGGGCATTACTACAGTAGCACTTTGTGGAAACGCAGGAAAATTGCCCGATGTTTGCGACTTAACGCTAAATGTACCTTCAACGTGTACGCCTTACATTCAAGAATCACATATTTCCATTGGGCATATTATCTGCGGAATCGTTGAAGAAGTTATGTTTAAAGAATTTAAACCTAAAGAGCAACAGTAAATGGAAGCAATATTACTTGCCGGTGGTTTAGGTACTCGTTTACATACAGTCACTGGCGATCGCTACCCTAAATCATTAGCCGAAGTTGATGGCAGACCTTTTATCCATTATGTGATTAAGTATCTAGAAAGTATGGGAGTTAATCGCTTTATATTTGCAGTGTCGCATCATGCACAAATGATCATTGATAGCATTAATAATGAGTTTCCTGAATTGGATGTCGTTTTCTCAATTGAAAAAGAGCCGCTAGGAACTGGCGGTGCTATAAAACAAGCACTTGAACATGTGCAAGGCAAGCAGGTTTTGGTAGTAAACTCAGATTCTTTTATGGAATTCTCATTATCAGATTTTGTCAAATTTTCAGAAGAGCGTAATGCTGACTTAAGTATTATATGTACCCAGGTAGAAGATGTAAGTCGTTTTGGCGCAGCAGATATAGCCGACAATGCAGAATTAGTGAAGTTTTTTGAAAAGGGCCGCACAGGTTCTGGCTTTATTAATTCAGGTATTTACCTCATTGATAAAGAACATCCTAAACTTGTTGCGTTAAGTGGTAAATTTAGTTTCGAAAATGAACTACTGTCAAATGAAAATATAACGGCGTATGCAATGAAGAATAAAGGGTTATTTTTCGATATAGGTACACCTGATGACTTTGCAGGCGCTCAACAACTGGTGAATAATCATAGTCATTTGTTTATTCGTTGATTTTGGAAATAAAAAATTATAAAAAGCTGACGTTATTGTCGCTAAGACGTAATATTTGTTTAAAACAAACATTACGTATAGTAGGTGTAGTAAATAATATCACGGGATGAATAGTACAAACGCCATGGTTCAATATAAAAACAATAATAATACTTTTTACCACCTTGCTTTTTGTGTGTTATGCACAATATGGTTTGTGGTTTATTATCAATCTTTAAAAAACATGGTAGGAGTTTGGCTAGGCTCTGAAACGTATAGCTATTGTTTTTTAATTTTGCCTATTACGCTTTATCTTATTAATGAAAAAAAAGCAGAGTTAGCTAACCTCTCATTCCAAAATAACGCATTATTTCTCATACCATTATTTATTGGTCAAATAGGATTTTTACTATCAGATTTAGCTGGGGTAGGTGTTTTAACTCACTTAGCGGCTTACGGCACTTTATTTTGTTTGGTAGGTATAGTTTATGGCTACCAAGTTGTAAAATTTCTTATTTTCCCATTAAGTTTTCTTGTCCTTTGTGTGCCTATGGGTGAAGAATTAGTTCCTACGTTACAAAATATTACTGCTGACATTAGTGTTTTCTTAGTTGAGCTCGTAGGTATTCCCGTCTATAGAGAGGGGCTCTACATTTACATCCCCAATGGTACTTTTGAAGTTGCTGAAGCGTGTTCTGGAATTCGATTTTTAATTTCGATGATTGCCATCGGTGTTTTGTACGCCTATCTTTTTTATCAATGTATTTGGCGACGCCTAGGCTTCATATTATTAAGTATCATCATTCCTATACTTGCCAACGGAATAAGAGCATTTGGTATTATTTATATTGGACATATTACTGATATGAAGCATGCTGTTGGTGCTGACCATTTAGTTTATGGTTGGCTATTTTTTAGCATTGTATTATTGTTGCTCATGGCCGTAGGAAAAATTTGGCAAGAACCTGAGACATCATCAATACAAGAGAATAATAAAGATAATAAATTAATAACAACATCAAGTAACCTCAATGTCTTTTTTATACTAATAGCGCTATTACTTATGACGTTGAAACCATTATATGAAAATTTTATAGTGGGCTCTAAAGGCACAAATTCAACTCACTCACCAATTGTTAAATACTTAACTGATAATGGTGCGAAAGAAAGGCTCCCTTCATGGGGAGCTTCTTTCTTAGATGCTGACAAAATATTTTCTCTTTCAATGACAAGTAAAAACATCAGTATTGAATATTATGTGGCGGATTACTATGAAGATAATCAACAGAAAGAGATGATAAATTGGGGGAATAAGCTTTTTGATATTGACAAGTTCTCAATAGTATCAGAGTCCGCTGTTACTCTTCCAAAAAATATTAACGCAACATTACTTGAAATAGTTTCAGTACGTGGTGAAAAAAAGCAATTGCTATATTGGTATCAAGTTGATGATGTGCAAACAAGTAATCGCTTTCAGGTTAAAAAAGCTCAGTTAATAAGTAAATTAAAAGGTGATAATGGTGCAGCAAATATCATCATTATGGGCTTTGTGAATAATGAATTTAGTGTCGAAAAGATAAATAATACCCTTTCTAGCCTTTCATGGTTTGGTAAATAATGAATAAACCAAAACAGAAAATCATCGCTCATTTGATCTATCGATTTGATATAGGCGGCTTAGAAAGGGTCATGGTTAATTGCATTAATGCAATGCAAGATTCAAACTATAAACACGTCGTTATTGCACTAACACAAGTTTCAGATTTCTCAAAACATTTACATGAAGGTGTAGATGTTTATCAATTAAACAAAAAGTCAGGTAAAGATTTAGCGAGTCACTGGCGTTTATTTAAATTATTGCGAAAAGTTCGGCCTGATATTTTACATACCTATAATTTGGCTGCGATTGAGTATCATCCTATTGCTAAGTTGGCTGGTGTTAAAGGGAATATTCACGCAGAACATGGTCGTGAAATAGGAGATCCTGAAGGCTTAAATTCGAAGCATAATTTATTACGTAAGCTTGTCTCTCCTTTTATCGATTATTTTGTACCAGTATCAACAGATTTAGATGGCTGGTTGAAGAGTGTAGTCAATATACCTTCAGGAAAAGTGAAGTTAATTCGCAATGGTATTAGTACCCAAGCTTTTAATTTGCCCAAAAAAACAGTCGACGCGGTTCGGTTTATTCATATAGCTCGCTTTAACCCAGTAAAAGATCAAGCTAACCTGCTAAATGCATTCTCAATATTGGTAAAAAGGCATGCTTTAACGGCAGCAGAGATTAATTTAACCATGGTAGGTGACGGCGAATTGATGATTACACTGAAAGCGTTAACGGCAGAACTTTCTTTAAACGAACATGTTCACTTTACAGGCGCTAGAAATGATATAGCAGAATTATTGGCTGCTGCCGATGTATTTGTGTTGTCCTCTATTGCAGAAGGGATACCAATGACTGTATTAGAAGCAATGTCTTCAGGTTTACCTATTATTTCTACTCGAGTTGGTGGTTTACCTGAACTTATTGAACAAGGTGTTAGCGGTTACCTAATTGACAAACAAAACAGTGCAGCCTTAGCAGATGGCATGCAGAACTATCTTGCTAACAAAAACAAAATCATTGAGCATGGGCGAAATGGTAAATTACTTATTGAACAAAAATTTGAAGAATCAGCCGTTGTGCAGGCGTATTTAGCATTATATCAAAAGTCTTTGGGATTATAAAAATGTGTGGAATTAGTGGTGTTTTTAGTTTTGACAACAATTACGAGGTTGATCAAACATTACTACAAAATATGAATAACGCCCAAGCGCATAGAGGCCCTAATGACCAAGGATATCATATTGCTAATGGAGTAGGGCTAGGACATCGTCGTTTGTCGGTTATCGATTTAGCTGGTGGCCATCAGCCTATATATAATGAAGACGAAAGTATCGTTGTTGTTTTTAATGGTGAAATATTTAATCATCATGATATTGCTAATGAGCTAAAAGCTAAAGGTCATGTATTTAAAACCAATAGCGATACCGAAGCAATCGTTCATGCATGGGAAGAGTGGGGCATAGAATGTGTGCATCATTTTCGTGGCATGTTTGCTTTTATCATTTGGGATAATAATAAAAAAGAATTATTTGTTGCTCGTGATCGTTTAGGTATCAAACCGCTACACTACAGCCACTTATCTGACGGAAGCATTATCTTTGGTTCAGAATTAAAAGTATTACGTCAACATCCTTTGTGCTCAGCTGAGATTAGTCCTCATGCTATAGAGGATTATCTTACCTTTGGTTATGTGCCTGATCCTAAAACTATTTTTGAGAATGTGTTTAAATTAGAAGCCGGACATTATTTACACCTTAAGCAAGGTGAAAGCGAACATAAAGTTCAACCTGTGCAGTATTGGGACTTACCTTGGCAGGCTGTATCAGGTAGAAAGCGACTCTCAGAACAAGAAATTAAAGATGAATTGATTGAGCGCTTAAAACAAGCGGTTGATATTAGAATGGAAGCAGATGTACCTCTTGGTTCATTCCTTTCGGGGGGGGTAGATTCAGGCGCCATTGTCGCCATGATGTCGCAATTATCAAAGGATCCAGTGACAACGTGTTCAATTGGTTTTGATGTGCCTGATTTTAACGAAACTGACTTTGCTCAATTAGTTGCTGATCGCTACAAAACCAACCATAAAGTTGAAATGGTTAACCATGAAGACTTTGATTTAATTGATCAACTTATTGATATATACGATGAACCTTATGCCGACAGCTCAGCTCTACCTACCTATCGAGTTTGTGAATTAGCAAGAAAACATGTCACGGTTGCACTTTCTGGTGATGGTGGCGATGAGTTATTCGCTGGCTATCGACGTTATCGATTTCATATGGCAGAACAAAAGCTACGCGATAAAATACCATTAGCTATTCGAAAACCAGTGTTTGGTGTACTTGGTAAATTCTACCCTAAACTTGATTGGGCTCCTCAATTTTTACGTGCTAAAACAACCTTTCAATCTTTAGCAATGACAAGTAGTGAAGCTTATTTAAATAGCATGAGTAAATTACGCAGTGATGAGCGACAGGGTTTATATAGTGATAGTTTCAAAAAGAAATTAAATAGGTATACTTCAAACCAAGTTTTTACCAATGTGCTTGCTGGAAAATCATTTAGTGACCCTCTTAAAGAAATACAATATTTAGATTATAAAACCTGGGTTACCGGCGATATTAATACCAAAATTGACCGAGCGAGTATGGCGCACGGTCTAGAAGTGCGAGTACCAATATTAGATCATCAATTCGTAGAGTGGGCGTTTAAAGTGCCATCAAAGCTTAATTTAAAAGGCAGTGAAGGCAAGGCAAAATTTAAAGAGTTATTAGAGCCACATGTACCGTACGACAATTTATACCGTAAGAAAATGGGTTTTAGCATTCCGTTGGCACAATGGTTACGTGGTCCTTTAAAAGATAAAATGTCCAACTTATTGACCTCGATAGCTTTTCAACAAACCAATATTTTTAATATTAAAAAGTTAAGTTCAATGATTAATGAACATATAACAGGGAAAAGTGATCATTCCGCCGCTTTATGGACACTAATGATGTTAGGGCAGTTTATTGAGCGAGAAGCTCAAAAATAATTATTGGTAATAAAGCTGATTTTCGGGCTAGGTTTTTCCCCTAAACGTTAATTCTCTAATCTGTGTTAATCAAAATGAATTCGCGGACTTAGGTTTAATCACTGACTGTCGTTCCAGTGGAGTTTTAGGCTGGAATCCAGTATTATCTTTCGAATAATAATAAAGCAATCAACGACACTGGACGTTTTTAGTGCGCATATTAACAATATCAAGTTTGTACCCTAACAACAAAGATCCCAAACACGGCATTTTTGTTGAAACACGCCTACGACATTTGATAAAAGATTTCCCAGCAATAAAGCCTGTCGTTATCGCCCCTGTGCCTTGGTTTCCGTTCTCATCAAAACGCTTTGGTGAATATGCTAAATATGCTGGTGTCGTTAAGCAAGAAACCCGCAATGGCATTGAAGTGTATCATCCTAAGTATTTAGTGATCCCCAAAATAGGTATGTACTTAACACCATTATTTATGAGCAGGGCAATTTCAAATACGTTCAAAAAAATACAATCTCAGGGCGAGTTTATTGATTTAATTGACGGTCATTATTTCTACCCTGATGGTGTTGCTATAGCGAAAGTAGCTAAAAAATTCAATGTCCCTTTCACTTGTACGGCTCGCGGTACAGACATCAACTTAATACCGCAATACCCCAAAGCGTTAAAAATGATTAAAAAAGTATTCAAACAAGCTGCGCATATGATGACCGTTTGCCAAGCCCTTAAAGATGAAATGAAAAACTTAGGTGCAGATGAAGATAAAATTACCACATTGAGAAACGGTGTTGATCTTGATTTATTTACGCCATCTAATGAAAGAGAACAACAAGCCTTAAAAAATGAGCTTGGCATTCAGGGTAAGTTAGTAATGTCTGTTGGCTGGCTGGTAGAAAGAAAAGGTCACTATTTAGTGATTGACGTCATTAAGAGCATTAAAAATACCACATTAGCTATTGCTGGTAATGGCCCTGATCTAAACCAACTAAGAAATCAAGTTAAGTCACTTGGCTTGGAAAAGAGAGTAAAGTTTTTAGGTGCCCTTTCTCAGCCGGAATTGAATAAGTGGTTCAAAGCGGCAGATGCCACTGTGTTGGCGTCAAGCAGAGAAGGTTGGGCAAATGTGTTGTTAGAGTCTATGGCGTCGGGCACACCAGTAGTTGCTACTAAAGTGTGGGGCACGCCTGAGGTGGTTACCACTGCAGATGCCGGGGTATTAGTAGAAAGAACTGTTGAATCACTCGCTTTAGGGATTCAAACACTTTTAGCTAATGCTCCACAAAGACTCGCAACTAGAAAATATGCAGAGCAGTTTGATTGGCAATCTACTTCGCAAGGGCAATATAAAATATTTCAACGTGTAATCACTAAATGAAAATATTATACCACCACCGTATTGCCTCGAAAGACGGGCAATATGTTCATGTAGAAGAAATTATTAAAGCCTTTCGTCAACTTGGTCACGAAGTGATCATTGTCGCACCTAAAATTGCTGAAAACTCAGAGTTTGGCAGTGATGGTGGTTGGGTTGATGTTTTAAAAGCTAAATTGCCTAAAGCTTTTTATGAACTGTTAGAATTTAGTTATAGCTTTTATGCTTTTTTAAAATTGTGTAAAGCAATTATTAAACATAAACCCGATTGCATTTATGAGCGTTGTAATATTTTTTTACCCGCAGGTATCTGGGCGAAAAAACTATTTAAATTACCACTACAATTAGAAGTTAATTCGCCATTATATCAAGAACGTAAAAAGTATGGTGGTATAGCGCTTGACGGTTTAGCTAAATGGTCGGAAATATACGCATGGAGAAATGCTGACAGGGTACTACCTGTCACTCATGTTATGGCCAGGTATATCAAAGCTGTTGGTGTACCGGAAGAAAATATTTCTGTAATCCCTAATGGTGTCGATACGTCAATATTCAAGCCTAAAGATGCTGATAACAGGGCTGTAAGGTTTGCAGGGAAATTAGTGGTAGGCTTTGTTGGTTTTTGTCGAGAGTGGCATAAACTTGATCAAGTCTTGGAGTTGCTAGCAAAGGAGCAAAGGAATGATGTGTTTTTTCTATTGGTCGGTGATGGGCCAGTAATATCTGAGTTAAAAGCACAAGCCAAAACCTTAGGTTTTGAAAAGCAATTTGAAGCGACGGGTTTAGTAAAACGCGAAGATATGCCTTACTGGTTAGATCAGATGGATATTGCCCTACAGCCTGCAGTTACACCGTGGGCATCACCATTGAAAATGATTGAGTATTTAGCTAAAGGCTTGGCGATAGTTGCACCAGATTCAGATAATATAAAAGAGTTACTTGACGATAAAAGTGCTCTGCTTTTTAATGAAAATAAGCTTTCGTTGATGTTAGAAAAAATTCATCTATTGATTGAAAATGATTCCTTAAGAAAAGAACTTTCAACTAACGCAGCGAAAACAATTACACAATTAAATTTGTCGTGGGAAGGTAATGCCCAGCTGATAATTAAAGGATTTAGCAAATATGACAATACTTAGTATTATTGTACCAATATACAATGTTGAAAAGTATTTAGAAAAGTGCTTGTCTTCATTAATAGATAAAACAGTTCTTGATAAATATGAAGTGATTTTGATTGATGATTGTTCTGAAGATAAAAGTAAAGCGATAGCTATTTCATTTGTTCAAAATCACCCTGAAATATTCAAATTAATACAGCAATCAAATAATGAAGGCCCGTCAGTAGCAAGAAATATAGGGTTGAAGCTTGCGATAGGAGATTACGTTACTTTTGTAGACTCCGATGATTGGTTAATTGAAAATAGCATAAATGAAATATTGGAATCACTTGTTGCTGAATCACCAGATTTACTTTTTTTTGATCATCAACGTGTTTGGGAAGACAAAATTGAACGCTGTATTTTTGATAAAAACCAAACACAAATAAAAAAATTTGATGGTAAACGTGAAATAGATGAACTATTGGTTAAAGTTCCTGTAAATGCTTGTACTAAAGTATTTAAACGTAAGATAGTGGCCGAATTTTCATTTCCAAAAGGGATTGTTTTTGAAGATTTAGCTGTTATTCCCGCTATCGTAGCGGAATGTCAAAGAGTTCTATATTTACCCAAAACGCTGTATCAATATCGACAAAGAGAAGGGACCTTAGTTTCTAATGTGATAAATCAACCAGACAAAATTTATATAGCGCATGAAGTGTTATGGACGTATTACAATAAAATGCCTAATGATGGTTTTGAATTTATTTCAATAAGAGATTTGCTTATTTATCAAATACGAGCATTATTTTCCAACAAGAGTAATAAGCGTTCATTGAAGTATCTAGAGAAAAGCCAAATTTGGTTAAATACATACTATCCAAACTGGAAGGATAATCATTTTCTATTATTCAAAAACAATAAAAAAATGGCTCTGTTTTCTTTATTATTTCCCCTTCTCCGATGGAAAATTGGACGTTTGTTTTTTATATACATTGTAAACTATGATCGTGTAAAATTTATTAATTAAAATAGGTAAATAGGATGTCTTTTCTAGTAAATCAAACAGTTCAAGTATTGAGAGATTCAAAAAATAGATTGGGATCTTTGGCCAAAGCCTCCTACTTATCAGCTCGTGGGTACCAATATGACCCGATAGAGTATTTTATATCGACAAAACATAAATTGGTTTATGTTGTTAATTGCAAATGTGCTTGCTCATCGATAAAAAAAGTACTTTTGGCAAATAATGATATTATTTTACAAAACGAAAAGTATACAGATATTCATACCGAAGGATTTAAAAAAGGGTTTAGCACTACTAACACTGTGTTTGATGATAATTCCTTTTATTTTTCCTTTGTCAGAAACCCATTTGATCGAATGATCTCGTTATATCGTAATAAATTCCTTGATCTTGAAAAAATGGAAATGACGGGTTTTTTATATGATATTTATTTAGGGGGGCTGTTTAAACAAGATGATAATTTTGAAACCTTCTTAAGGAAAATAAAAGAAGTACCAGTAAAAATGGCAGATAAGCATTTTAAGTCGCAACATCAATTGCTTTATATAGAATCCCCGAAGATAGATTTTGTAGGGAAATTAGAAAGCTTTGATACAGATTTTAGCAATGTTTGTGATAAATTTAACCTTACACGCCCTCATGTTTCAGCAAATAAAACGACTAATGCGACTAAAGAGGTGCAATACAATAAAAAAACCTTTGACTTGGTTGCGGAGCATTTCGCCAAAGATATCGAGTTTTTTGGGTATAAAGAAGCGGCAGATGCATTATATAAAAAATTATAAATGGATAACTTAGAATGCAAGATATAGGAAAATAGGCAATGACATCACTTTTTTATTTAGTAAACATGTGTGCGGCATTATATTTAGCACGCCATTATTCAAATAAAGAAAAAGAAGCGGAATAGTTAATGAGAGATATTTTACTGCTAATTTTTTTTCCTATATTTCTTTATTACGGACTTAGAACGCCAGTAGTTGCACTATATCTATGGTTTTGGACTTCAATGTATCCATTGCAAAACTGGCTTTACGGCATAGGCTTAACGTTACGCTTTAATTTAATTTTTTCTCTGGCAACCATAATTGGTTATGTGGTCATGAAAAATAAACCTGTTTTTAAAATGAGTGCTTTATTTGCCTTAGTTATTATTTTTACCCTACATAGTGGATTAAGTGTCGCAATGAATGCGTCTACCAGTAGCATGTGGAATTATTTTGATATTTTTTTTAAAACGATACTATTTTTTATTTTTACCGTGTTGTTATTAAGGAAAAAAGAACATTTTGAAGCGATATTATTTTATTTATGCTTGGCTCTGTGTTTCTTTGGTGTGATGGAGGGCATAAAAGTTTTGTTGAGTGGTGGCGGTCATAAAATTAGAGGTATTGCAGGACCATTAGGTGACAACAATAAAGTTGCTTTAGGTTTAAATATGACCATTCCTTTAATTTTATACTTAATGACTCAGGTAAAAGATAAGTATATTAAGTTGGCACTAAAAGGTGCTGCTTTTTTTTGTATTATGGCGGTAATAGGCACCGCTTCTAGAGGTGGTTTTATTGGTCTTGCGCTTATGGCTGTATATTATTGGTGGAAAAATGGTAAAAAACTATCCATTATTTTCAGTGCATTATTAATAGGAGGACTGGTTGCTTCTCTAATGCCTACATCGTGGTTTGAGCGTATGGATACTATTGATAATACAGCAGAGGGAAGTCCATTAGCGACTAGGTTTACTTCCTGGAAACTTAATTATTTGGCCGCACAAGATAACCCTTTTGTAGGCCATGGCTTTAACCGTACAGCGAATAAAATAGTATGGATAAATTATGTTCACGACTTAGACAGTCTTGACTGGGGCATACATACACCAATACCAACAATAGGTTACGTTGCCCATAGTATTTACTTTGAAGTATTAGGTAACCAAGGCTTCGTCGGCTTATTTTTATTTTTGTTAATCATATTTCTCACATTAACTAAAATTGGCTCATTACAAAGGCGCTATTACAAAAAGGGGACTTGGCAGAGAGATTTATTAAATGCGGTGAAAGTATCAATTGTGGCCTACTGTATTTGTGGCGCCGCCTTGAGTGCCGCCTACTTTGAATTATTCTATTTTTTGATTGCCGTTGTGCTTTGCCTTGAAATTACAGCTAAGACTGCTGAGAAGGTTAATAAATTGGATGAGAATGGCGTTAGAATTAAGGATAGAGTTATAGCATGATTTTTAGTTCATTCGAATTCTTACTTTTTTTCATTATTACGTTGAGCTTATACTATAAATTGGGTGCAATTAAGCCTAGCTACGCGATTGGCTTTTTAGTGCTTAGTTCCTTATTTTTTTATGGCTGGTGGAAACTTGAATATCTAATTATTTTAATTATTTCTGTTTTATCGAATTATTTTCTCGCAGCCTATCTTCGTAAATATCGTTCCAAACTATTATTGATTATAGGTATCAGCTGTAATTTGCTTTCACTCGCATATTATAAGTATGCAGGTTTTATCTTGATAAATATCAATGAGGTCTTTACAGCAAATTTAGATATTATTTCAATACTGTTACCATTAGCGATTTCCTTTTTTACTTTTCAACAAATAGCATACCTGGTTGATACCTACAAAGATCCTTCCTTTAAATACAATTTTTTAAACTATTCATTATTTGTCACTTTTTTTCCACAATTAATTGCCGGCCCTATTGTGCATCACACTGAAATGATGCCGCAATTTGAACGCCAAAAACTAATAAAGGTAAACTGGCATAATATCCACACTGGATTTGTTTTCTTTGCTTTGGGTTTGTTCAAAAAAATTGTTATTGCCGATACCTTAGCGTTAACGGCAAATCCCGTATTTAACCTTGCTGATTCAGGAGTTTCAGTTTCGACTATCGAAAGCTGGCTAGGCTCACTTGCCTACACTTTTCAACTATATTTTGATTTTTCCGGCTATGCTGATATGGCTATTGGCTTAGGGTTAATGTTTAACATTATGTTGCCATTTAACTTTAACTCGCCTTATAAAGCCTTAAATATTATTGATTTTTGGCGTCGATGGCATATAACGCTTTCTAGATTTTTAAGAGACTATTTGTATATTGCTTTAGGCGGCAGTCGAAACGGTCAATTTAAGCGTTATAGAAACCTGCTATTAACCATGATACTAGGCGGGCTTTGGCATGGTGCTGGTTGGAACTTCATTATTTGGGGCGCTTTACACGGCAGTTATTTATGCATTAATCATGGTTGGAATTACATCACCTCAAAATTTGCTTGGTTAAGAACTTGTATGCCCGCTTCATTGGCGCTCTTGATTACCTTGCTAAGCGTTATTATAGCGTGGGTGTTTTTTAGAGCTATAACGTTTGATGGCGCAATGTTAATGCTAAATAGTATGTTTAGTTATCATGTGGGTGCAGAAATAATATTTACCGAACAACAGCAAATCAAAAGCTGGTTATGGATTATTATTGCTTTCACTCTTTCAGTCTTTATGCCTAATGTAAAAGAACTCACTGGTAAAGCATATCGTGGCATTGTGCCGCTATCAAAATTTACTTTTTTAGTAGGTATTTACATGATGTGGATACTATTAATTAACCAACAAACTCAAGAGTTTATTTATTTTAATTTTTAATATGGCTATACAAATTACTCATCAGCTTATTCGTAATGTTATCTTCGAAGTGACTTGTCGAATAACCGGCCCTTTGAGGCTTAATTATCAACCCAGATTCAGGGCAAGTACTTTTAGTGCTATATCCATGGATTGTTTACATAGGCAAGATGTTTAATATGGTCAAAAATATTTTAATCATTTTGGCTTCTTTAGTAGTGTTTGAGTTAACACTGCGATTTTCATTGTTATCTGGTGGACAGGCTTCCGCGGTATACGACGATAAAATAGGTTATTGGCATAAATCAAATTTCACTTCACAGCATACCCGTGACTGCTACAACGTTGAATATAAATTTGGTGAGTACGGTGAAATTTCACCACAACAACCATATAATGAGACGTTGCCAAACATCACCTTGTTGGGTAATTCATACTTAGAAGCAGCCATGGTTGAAAATGAGAATATAATTCATAATGCTTTGTACCGAGAGTTAAACGGTCAATACAACGTTTTAAACTTTGGCTTGTACGGCTCAAACGTATTTAATCAAGCACTTATTTATCAGCATAAAGTACCGAACTATAAAGAAGCATATGTGATGCAATTCGTAAATTTTATCAAAGCGTTAGATTATAAGCTAAAAGAAAGCTCACCATTATCAAGACAATTGGTTGAAGGCTCATTTGAACAAGGAAAAGCTGTACCTAAAATAATTCGAGACTTTAACACTATTGAATTTATTCGGGATACTCTCGGCTACACCGAGTTTTATGAGCATGCCTTAACATCTATTGCGACAATAAAAAGCTTAAGCGCTCCAAAAAAATCACAAGAAAACCATCCTAAAAATAATAGTGTTGAACCACTTGTTATATTGAAAAGAAATCGTAGTCAAAAGCAATGGCAGCAATTGAAGTTCGGTATTCGCTTTATGCAAAAACAAGCGCAAAGCAGGGGCAGTGAATACATTGCTATTGTCTATTCGGGTAACGCTTTTAAAAGAACTAATCTCGTCGGTGATTTTATTAATTGGTTAGAACAAGAAGAAATTAAATATATAAACCTCGATGAAGAAATTACTCATTACCCTATTGATAATTTTGGATTTAGTTGTGATTTTCATTGGAACGATGAAGTACATCAAACTATCGGCACCATCCTAGCTAGAAAATTAGAGTCTCTTTAACTCATGTTATTTAGATTCAAACAAAGTGGCCTGTTACTAATAATTATATTAACGGTCACTGAGTTAATACTTACTTTAGTAGTAGGGGTTAATCAAAGACCTCTTTATCAAGTAGATGACACCATAGAATATTTGTTACAACCCAATCAGCAGCTTACGCGGTTTGGCAATCAGTATGATGTAAATGAACATCATATGAGATCTGATCCTTTTCCTATTGATTACTATGACGACAGTAAGCTCAGAATTATGGTTTATGGTGATTCAATTATCAACGGTGGTACTAAATTAGATCAAAATGAAATTGTCACCTCGTTACTGCAAAAACAATTATCTAAACAAAAAATTAATGCCTATGTCGGTAACGTTTCTGCGGGCAGTTGGGGGCCAGAGAATATTCTAGAATACATTAAAAAAGATGGTACTTATGAAGCTGACGTTGCTATTGTTGTATTGAGTAGCCATGATGCTTTTGATGTGCCAACATTTACTGAGCCTGGTAGGCAATCTCACCCAATTCAACATAATAACTTTTCACTTTATGAATTATATCTTAAATATATAGCCAAAAGCTCACCTTTAATAACCCCAAATAATGCGCGGCAACAAAAAAAAGCAATACAGCACAGCAGTGAAAATAATAAATTGACAGAGCTAATTTTGTTATTAAGAAAACAAGTAAGAAATGTATTTATTGTGCAACATTATTCAATGAGAGAATTAGAAAAAGAGACTGTGCCACTTGGTCATAAAATTATAAATAAATCATGTGAGTTAACAGGTGTTAATTGTATAAATTCATATGAATTTTATCAAACCAAATCAAAATCAAATCAATTATATCTAGATGGTTTACATTTATCGAAATCGGGACATTTAGTGTTATCATCAATACTTTTGAAAAACATTCGTTTAAACCTTAATCAATTACGAGACATCAAATGATAAGCAGTGCGTTAAACCGATTTCTTTTTAAACGAAATATAAATCGAGTATTAAAAACAAAGCCCCTAGAGTATAGACTTGACGATTCAGTGACTGTTGTTTCTATGGTCGGTTCAGGTACTGTTTCTATGTATTTAGTTGCCATTAAATCGTTTATGGAAAATTTTGGCTATGGCACAATCGAAGTCATCAATGATGGCACGTTAACTGAAGAAGATGTTTGTATATTAAAACAACAAATCCCCAATTTAAATATAAGTATTGCTAGTGACGTTGAGACTCATGGTTGCCCGACCTATATCTCATGGAAGCGACTGTTTCGCATTCAGAAGCTAGCAGAAACGAGTTATGTTATTCAATTAGATTCTGATACCGTTTCTTTGGGCCCTTTGGTAGAAGTACATGACCGCGTTATTAAAAATGAGGGTTATTTAATTGGCAGTAAGCGGTGGGGGAAAGCAGTAAACGTTGAACTATTAAGAGACATTGTTTCACAATGGAATAATACCCATGTACAGCCTTTGGCTGAAGTTAATTTTCATAAAATGCGTTTTTTTGCAGATGGCACTAAATATATAAGAGCCTGTGCTGGCTTTGCAGGCTACCCAAAGGGTTTTGCTAGTGTAGAACAAATTAAAGAGCTTTCAGAAGAAATTGAAAGTTATATTGGGAAAACGTGGCATGGTTGGGGTAGTGAACAAACAGCAACAATGTGTTTAATTTCAAAAACAAAAAATGCCCATGTTCTTCCATGGCCATATTATCAAAATTTTAAATTTCCACAGTCTAATGAATGTATAAAAAGTATGAATTTTATCCATTTTATTGGTTCAAACCGTTTTGATGAAAATATTTACAGTCAATTAGCTCAAGCGAAAATAAAAAGCTGGTTATAATTTTTTGGTAAATAATTCAGTATCGTTATTCTGTTCTTATACGTAGCATTTTATTAAATTGGGATTAATTTATGTCATTGGAAGTCGTAAAACCACAAACATCTAAGTTTTTAGTTTTCACCTCCGCAGGTAATTATTCTAATATTCATCAATGGTGTGAAGGTGCGTCATTTGACCTGTTTGTTGTTTATTATGGTGATACAGAAGGGACGTATCGAGAAATAGCAAACTATTACCTAATGAATAAAGCAGGTAAATTTCAAAACTTATATTATGCAATGCAAGAATATAGAAAAATATTTTTACAATATGATTCTATTTTTGTTGCTGATGATGATATTTTAATTTCGGGTGATGAAATAAATCAATTATTTGAACTATTAGTGAATAAGGACTTGTTCCTATTACAGCCAGCATTTGATCCTAGAGGGAAAGTTAGTCATAAAATCACAACAATTAAACCTTTTTCTTCAATTAGGTATACGAACTTCGTTGAGGTAACATGTCCAATGTTTAAAACCTCCGTGTTAGTTGATTTTATCGATGTTTTTGATCCTATTGCAAATGGTGGTGGTGTTAATTGGTGGTTTTGTGATGAGGTTACTAAAAAAGGTAAGAAAAATAAAATTGCAATTGTTGATGATATTTGGTGCACAAATCCGCACGATATTGAGAAGTCTGGCGTTAGAGAAATTGATAAATTTAAATCTAGACAAGAACGAAATAATGATTGGAAATTTGTGCGTAAAAAGCACTCATTAACTTTTCGAGAAAATGTATTTTTTACCTATGAAGTAGAGCGAAACTATAATGTAATTAATTTTTGTAATTATTTATTTTTAAAAATTGAGGCGTTTAGAAGAAGAGTAAATGTTAAATTGAAAAAAATAGTTAAGAGAAGGTAGAGGATATCAGCTTTTATGTTATTTGGCTCATTGACATTAAATTATAGACTCCAATTGGAAAGTAAATAACAAGAATAGCAAATGCAATATTTGTTATCTCTTTCTCCATCGTTGGGAGAAGGTGTTTCATATACTTGCTGAAGGGCTTGATAGACTAGTATATTGAGTAATATTCAAGGTTGGAGTGTTTCGCTATACTTTGTATTCCAGTACTACTAAGTTATCACACACTAGAAAAACATACATTTGAAATTCAAGGAAATATCTTGTCGCTATCAAGTCGAATGCTAAAAAGTTCTGTATGGATTTATTTTAGTCGTTGGTTCAGTAAATTATCAGGTTTAATTTCTACTTTAATATTGGCGCGTATCCTGACGCCGGATGACTTTGGCGTTGTTGCATCGGTAGCCATTGTTACGAGTTTCTTCTATACACTTTCTACCACTGGTGGGCAACAATATTTGCTTAGGAAGAAGGAGATTACACCAGAAGATCTCAATACCACATGGACTATAGGGTTTATTGTGAGAACTGTTATAGCTATTGCTATTTTTTCGACAGCGCCATTAGCTGCTGATTTTTTTAATGACGAGCGTTTGGCTGATGTTTTGAGGTTAGCTTCATTAATACCAATTCTTAATAGTTTATCCAATATTGGTATGATGAAATTCCAAAAGAAAATGAATTATAAACCAGCTTTTAAGTTAGGAGTTGCTGTTCAAAGTACTGCCTTGATTGTAAAAATACTTTTGGCAATTATTTATCAAAATTATTGGGTATTTATTATTGCTGAATTAATTAGTAGCTTTGTAAATGTATTAGGCTCTTACTATTTAAGCCAATATAGGCCCAAATTTGAACTGAGTAATTGGCGAGAACAATGGAGCTTTTCGCAGTGGGTTTTGGCTAAAGGTATCTTTTCAAATTTAAGGTATAAAATTGATAATATTTTAATAACTAAGTTTTTCTCTGCTGAATCATTAGGTCTTTATTCGGTAGCTAAAGATATTTCAACGATACCCGCAGGTCAAATTATTGGGCCAATAACAGAGCCGCTTTATGTTGGTTTAGCGGAGCATTTAAATAAACCTGCTAGTTTTGCTGATAAAGTGCATAAGTCTATTCTTGCCGCGGCAATGATCGTGTTTCCTATTGCCTTTGGTGTTTCCGCATTAGCTGAACCTATTGTGCTTGTTTTATTAGGGGATAAGTGGCGCGAGGCTATACCTTTGGTTAAGATGATGGCCTTTATTTTGCTGTCGGGTGTTTTTATCTCATTAGCTACAAAAATATTTAATGTACTCGGTAAAGTAAAAGCGTCATTTTACCTCGATATTGCATTTGGTGGTCTTACAATTGTTATGTTTGTTGTATTAGCTAAAGACTTGAGTTTGCCTGAATTAGCTTTGCTAAGAGTTGTTATCGGCTTGTTTTGTGTTCTATGTATGTACGTATATTTAGGAAGAGTATCTCAAATTAGTATTGGCAAAATAATAATCCTTTTATTGCCGGTATTCACCTTAGCAATAAGCATGTTTATATTTGTAAATTTCATTACGGGACTAAGCTTGATAAATATAGTTTTTGGTCAACTTATGCTTAATGTTGTATTAGGGGTTATTTATTATTCGTTTTTGAGTTTGATACTAGTTTATGTTCTGAAAAAATACTTCAGTGAATATGAATTCCTCTGGAAAACATTTTATTTACCTTTGCTATTAAAACTTAACAGAGTGTAAGGATAATTTGTCCACGAAAGGTACTCACTAGCTGGCTATGGTGAAATTAGGAGAATAACTCAATAGGTAGGTTAAGGACACTAAATTCCAGACCTTGAAGTACGAAGTATTACACATCGTCAATAAAGTGTAATACTGTCAAAAAAAGTTTAGTAGCATCAATAGAATGTTTTTTATTTTTCAATATATTTTAATTCTGTAAGAAGTTTACCCGCTTGATCATTAATCATTTTTAACTCATCTGTGGATAAGGACTTCCACTTCCCTCTGCCATCAAAGAGAGGTTGGTTTATCTGCCAATTTCTATGCTGTTCGTGATTTGAACCAAATGCGTTTTCTGGCTTCGTATCATTTTCAGAATAATATTGTTTAGGTGTTTTATGAAAATCTTTCATCTGAATTTCATATTCTTCGTCTAAAAATAGCATGATTTGAGTAATTACGTTATCAAAATCACTAATTAGATTCTCGTATTTAAATACATGAACATTAGATTTTTTCCAATGTTTCTTTCCTTCTAGATTATCATTTAACCATCGGGTTATACCTTGCTGTAAATTGTTGGTTCGCTTTTTAATCGATGCTGAAACGTCCCTTCCGTCTCTTATCATTAATAATATTTTAGCTTTTGGTGATATTCTTAAAATGTCTTCTATATGGTATATGTGGAGAGGTGTTTTTTCGATCCAACGATGCTTTTTGTCCGCTATAGCCCATTGGTTAAGTGTTGCTATATCTTTGATGAATTGTTTGTCTGTTGTTTTTCTCGCAATATTACTTTCACCGCTTATGGGGTATATTCGGGAATGAGATCCAATAATATTAATTAGCAATGATGTACCGCTATGACCACAACCTACTATAAATATAGGAGGACTATCTATATTTATTCTTAAAAAAAATCGACTCCATGAATATTTAATTAATCTTTTTAATTTAGTTATTATTTTTATTAGTGAATTTCTACGTAATAAGCTCATTTTGATACTTTATTTTATTATAAATTATTGGTTAAACCGTACGCCTTAGTTTACAAAGGCCTATAGTAAAACACATTGTAACTTACTTAAGTGCAAAACAAAATTCAAGAGGCTCAGTAAGTGCACCGCCATTTTACGGTAGGGTTATTTGGCAAGCAATACTAATTTTTCAGCTGACATACAACCCATAATGAATTATGAGTAATACATGAAAATTGTGATAATACTCTAGCGTATATTTCTGCCTCAACATCGATTCTATTTATTGAGAACGCTAGCGTTGTTATATTGCGTTGTTTAATTTCCAAATTGATAAACAGCGCGTCTTCAGTTGCCCAATTACTCATATTGTTAATCAAATACTGCAATCGTTTTCTCTTGTTTAAATCTTCTGCTGAAAAATACGGCAGACGCCAATAAAGCGGTCTTGATGTAACTAATTGGGATGTTCTTACAAGCATAGGTAATATCTCCGCAACATGATTTGCAGCCAAGATTTTGTCTCCTATCTTTTCTTTCTGAACAATATCTAGCGCAACAGCATAAGCTTCTTGATTTATTTTGTAGAATAACGGTTTATTGCCAATTATTTTTTGTAAGTGATTTGCACTTAAGGTAATAAAGAATAGCGAAATTGCTATCACTAGCAAAATTGGAGCCGCAGAAGCTATTTTGAGCGTACTCTGTTTGCTAGTAGAAATTAGCCTTGTTAAGTTTACATTGAGGATATTGGCAGCAAAAAGGGAAAATATAATGCTCATGGGTAAAGCCCAATGATATCGCCAAACTAAATTACCTGGCCCTATCGCATAAGATAAAAAGGTAGCAATGGGATGTGCAAACCCTAATATGCCTAATATTAGATATAACCGCATGAGCTCGTTGCGTTTTAGTTCATGTTTTTTAGCATAGGCAATCATCAAAATACTGGCAATAAACAATAGCAAAAACATAGCCAAATACTTATTGTCGCCAAATAGCCAGTACATTGATTGTGTAGGTCTTGCTAGTTTTTTAATCTCTTCATCATAGATAGTGTATTTAGGTATATTAAGTTGCTGATACTCGGTTACTAATTCACTTCGTTGTGATCCTACAGTAGACATTTCAGATTTAACTATTGCTAACATGGCTACATTTGGCGTAATGATTAAGATAGAAAGCAATATGTTTCTTAACATTTTTGTATAGTTTAGCGAGGTAAAAGTGAGGAAGCAAAAACCAAATGCGACAATTGAAATATATATACCAGTGCTAGTAGCACCTGCTGAAGCAAGTAGAACCAATAAGCATAATGTGCCAAATTTCACATTTGGATTAATAAAAAACCGACGTGCTAGTAACATCAATAAGGGCAATAAAAAAGAGATTAAAATCGCTTTGCCTTGATAAAAACGCGGAATAAAGAAATAACCATGTAGATGATTATACGTAGACCAAGTGATCAGAATGATGAAAGCAAATACCGTAGATGAAAAGGCAAATTTAGGGAAATAAGTTTTTGTAAAGTAATACAGGGGCACAGGTGTAAAAAATAAGAAAAGAGAAGGCAAATAAATATAATATAAACTTAGATGGTTAATCGTGAATATTTGGCTAATGACGGCTGATAACGCTTCCCAAGATTGTCCGTAATTTAAGGCAAAGATAAGGTTGTCTTTTCCTTGGTTAAAAATTACATCTTTAGAAAACATCACCTCGTCAGGATAGCTCAATAAACTGACAATATATGAGACAAAGTGGCTATCGTCAGCATTAGTTTTTAAACTGAAGAGGTACAAGATAACTAACGAACAACCTAATAGCGATAATTTGAATACTTCTACAGCGTTACTGAATGATAGAGGGGCAGTTTGTTCATTATCAATAGCATTACTTGATGTGACTAATATTCGCTTAAAATAGCCCTTTCCCCAATATAAAAAGGTAATGCCAAGCACTAATAAAAACCAAGATATAATAAACAATTCATCTATTTTTAACACAATAGGTATAAGCGAAGAAACTAAACATATAAGCCCAATAGTGATAATTAGTTTTCGTGGAATTAATGGCAGAAGTGGCGTTTTACTAATAAGACCCCGTGTGTTCGATTCAGTTACTACATGCCAATGTAAACTTGTTTTATATAAGTAGATAATATAAATAGATGATGAAACAATTGGGATAAATAATGTATTTATTAAATCGTTAAAACTCCATTCTAGTAACATTCCTATCCAAACATGAATAGTAAAAAAGCCGAAAAAGCTTAGTAAGGCAAGCGTGATATTTAATAAAGGAGCTGGAGTGCGCATAAAGTTTTAAATCTAATTATTTTTTGATAGAAGATATAATTTAAATTACATCACCGTATCACGGTTAATAAAAATAGTAATGGGATAAAAGCATTATAAATCAAATAATTTTGGTTCAGCATTTATCGCCATTTTCAACACGATCTCAGCACCTTTGGTGGTCAAATGGCCATAATCAGATTGAATTGGTGCACCTTGCTTGGTAGTCACAACACATTGCTTTTTAGGACACATAACATTCAACATTGAAATATATTTAATATTGGCATCTTGAGCAATATTGCTAACTTGATTATCCATGTAGGTAATTTGTTGCCAATTTCGAGCTGAATCTAGCATATCACTTGTATGTGCATCATTGCCAAATCTAGCTAATAGCGCAGGAAGTGCTTGTTCATATTCAATAACAGGCCCAAAAATTGCGACATTAAGTTTACTATCATTTAAGAATTGAAGTGTACTTGGTAGCAAAGCAATATCCATTTTAATCCAGCGCCCTGCGAGAATGATCAAATCAAATTGATATTTATTAAGTAAATTACTATAGACATGATTAATTAAATCGGCACAGCGATTTCCTGCCTCATTTTTGAAGTGAGGTCGACAGCCTGAGGAGGAAGCGTGCGAAATGGTAAATTCAGGTAAACTATTAACTAATCCTTGGTAGTAATGGGCAGCATGGCTATCACCAATCAACAATATATTTTTTTTACCTTGTTTAATACATTGCTCTTCATCAAAAGCATTGGCGTTGTCGCCAGAAATTAAAAAACAACTACCGGTTTTAGCTTCCATCTTATAACTGAGAAAATTTTCATAAAATTGTTTCTCTTGTGAATGAAAAAACGAGCTGTTGAAACACAAAAGTCCTAATAAGGTGAGAGCACTTAATGAGCCAGTTGAAATGTAGAGTAACTTACGACTTTGCTGTGTTAAAGACAGTTTTGCGGTTGTCTTTTCAACTAAGCGCCAGCTAATATACCCCGCTAGGACTGAGAGCAGAAATACAATAACCTTGTCTTCTTTTACAAATGATGGCGCAATTGTGATTTTGTAAAATACAATGATAGGCCAATGCCATAAATATAATGAATAACTAATATTGCCAAAAAACCTAGGAACAGCAGATGACAATAGTCGGTAACTATAACTATTGTTGTTAAAACCTGACAAAACTAGTGCTGCTGTACCTAGCGTAGGTATTAAAGCGAATACACCAGGAAAAGCAGTATGCTCAGAAAAAGCATAAAGACTATAGGCGATAAATAAAAAACCCACGATAGACAAGTAACTAGCTTGTTTTGCACTCAATGTTATTTTATGGCCATAAATCGCCAACAAAGAACCGACTAAAAATTGCCAAAAGCGTGAAGGGGAGAGAAAAAATGAGGCAGAGGCATCAGTTGCAAGTAAATACTCACTTAAAATAAAAGAAACAAACAACAAACCCAATAAATAATAGTGTGTATTTTGCTTTTTGCGGTAAACCCAATATAGAAATAAGGGAAAAAACAAATAGAACTGCTCTTCAACTGAAAGCGACCATGTATGTAATAAGGGATTTAATTTAAGATCACTGGCAAAATAATCATTTTGACTATAAAAAAAGATGTTAGATATATAATAAAGGGAAGACAGCGCACTTTTGCCAAACATCTCTATTTCAGTATTTAGACCAAAAACAATGATAAAAGCATATGCCACAAACAACATAACAAATAATGCTGGAAATAAGCGCCTAACGCGCTTTAAGTAAAACATGGAAAAAGTAAAAGTATTTTGTTGTAATTCTTTCCAAATAATACCGGTAATTAAAAAACCGGAGATAACAAAGAATATGTCAACACCGATGAATCCGCCAGCAAACCTTGGGTCTATATGAAAAACCAATATGGCTAAAATGGCGAGGGCTCGTAGGCCGTCAATGTCGAATCTATAATTCATTATCTATCATACTCGTCAGTTTTATTTTACTTTGACATTTACTACTTTTGGAACCCTTCATTTTACCTATGAAAAATAACAATGTGGCAATTTATCTATAATTTAATCAATTTTGTTATTTATACGCTCTGAAAAATACTTTCGCAATCCTATTTTTTCAGATAGCATGCTTGCCGTTTGAGGGGTTAAGTTCCTTCTAATGTGATTATTGTCTTTATAAATTAATTCATTATTAATATATGTTAAACAATTTACATCATCACAAAGGGTGTTACTTGGAATAATGGTTTTGACATTTTTATAATGATTACCCATCTTAATTAATACATCATCACTCGATTTATGCCATTTCAATGTCTCTACCGTTGGCAAGTATTTATAGCTTGAAGGCATACATTTTGCCTTAAGTAACTTAGACATTTCAGCAGCAGCACATTCATTTAAAATTCTGTTAGGCCTAGGGACATCACCGAGTATTAATATTTCCTTTTCAGTAAGTTTAGGAAGTAACTGATTGAATGCCTCAGTACTTAATTTTGCTCCGATTTGCTCGTTATTCATAAGGCTTTTATGCGCAACACTTTTTTTGCTATATAGTTGACGAATATGCCCTGACCAAGCAGCAGCCATCACAATTAAACTGACATCATCATTTTCATTTAGCCAACCTAGTGTCAAATTATTTCTAAGAGTACAATTTTTCGTGAAGTGAGGGAATTTCACATAATTTTCCCTGACATAAAGGGAGTTTAAATAAGGTGGACATCTTAATGGCGCGATTATCAAAGACAAATTATTAACTAGTGCTTCTTGATGGAGCAACTGGGCATAATGCAGAGAATGACTATCGCCCCATATCACACCTTTTTCGGCAGGACCTTCCCAAGGATGTCCAATAACACAAAATTCATCAGGCAGTTCAGGAAATAATTTTATTTTTCCGGTACAAGTCCAATTCCACATTAAATTTGAATCGGTAATCGCCAATTCAGCTTGAGAAATTCTAGACGGAATACCTTTAAGCAAATAAACGGTATACGGAACACAAAGTGATAAAGCTAAAGCACATGATGTAACAAATATAACCTTTTTATTAGTCTGTTTTTGATGTCGAAATTTTTCTTCTATATATTTCCAAGACAAGTAACCAATAAATAAACTAGCGACTATTAATAACGTTATTTCTAAAGAATTAAAGTGACTTTGGTTATTATATATTCGATAGTAAACAACAATTGGCCAATGCCATAAATATGCTGAATAAGAAATCTTTCCAATAAAAGTAATTGGCTTTAACGTTAACCACGACTTCACTACACTATTGTTATTGGCTAGCGAAAAAAGAATAAGTGAGGTACCAAGTACGGGGAAAAAAGCTAAGTACCCGGGATACACATCACTCTCAGTAATAACAAACAAACACAGAGCAATAATTATTATCCCAGCAAAGGAAAGAAAGCTTGCAGCTAATTTAATACCCGACTTTAGAGCAGGAAACAAAGCGAGGCCAGCACCAACACATAACTCCCATGCTCTGGTATGCAACATATAAAAAGAAAAGTTTGGATATTTATCTGTAAGAAATATACTTAAACTAAAGGACAATATAAAAATAAAAAGAATCGTAAATTTAATACCAACAAGTCCCTTTACTTTATAAGAAATAAATAAAATAAAAGGAAAAATAAGATAAAATTGTTCTTCAACTGATAAAGACCACATATGAACTAATGGTGATATTTGTGTTGAAAGATCAAAATATCCTAAATTATTACTCAACCATACATTAGCCATAAATAAATTGGCAAAAATCGCGCTTTTAGATAGCTCGATATATTTGTCGGGAGTTAAAAAAACAATCCCTACAACAACAGTGGTTAGCACCATGATCAATGCTGCTGGTAAGAGCCTTTTAATGCGCCGAATATAAAAAGCAGTAAAAGAGAACTCTTGTTTTTGTAATGATGTTGAGATGATCGTAGTGATTAAATAGCCGGAGATAACATAAAAAATATCCACTCCAATAAAACCTCCAGACAGACTGTCAACTCCCGCATGGAATATAATAACGGATAAAACAGCCAAAGCTCTTAAACCATCTATTTCGGCTCTATATTTGATATTATTCATTTGCACCATTTTCTAAAAACTTAAGAATTATTTGTATTTGGATAACAATGTTACTATGGACTTCCCAACTTTCACTAGACAGTTTGTAATTCAGAAAAGCACGCTTCCTCAAAATTGGCAGGTGAAACACCGCCTGTATGCGAGTGACGCTTTTTAGGATTGTAAAACATTTCTATAAAATTAAATATCTCTGTTTTCGCATCATTATGTGTTGAGTATATCTTCCTTTTAATTAACCGTTTTTGGTCGTTGAAAAAACTTTCAGTCACTACATTGTACCTCGTCGACTCATTGATGGAACAAGGTTATGCTCTTTCATGAACGCTATATACTATGACTTCAGTTTTAGGTTGACGTTGATAAATCGGCATAAGTAATGCTTTGATCACCAAATATTTGTCCATGTTCTTATCAAGGTAACTAAGGGCAGAGGGTGTCGCTAATACGTGTTAGGGCGCCACTAGCCGGAATATTGGTATCTTTTTAATTATAAATATAAATATAAATGATAATATAAACACCGAAATTGACGTTATAGGGGCATACCACAATGGGTTACCGGTCCATGCTGATAATTTAACCCCCAGAGTTCCGTGGCTTAACATATAAAGGAAAACCGGGTGAAGTAAATAAATCCCAAAGCTGCAAGAACTTAATGTCGCTATAGTTCTTTGAACAATAGGTATTTGGAATGTTTTACTATTAGTAGCTAAGTACTTAATTAAAATAAAACATGCGCATGCAGCAATAATAGTATTAGGAGCTAGGTAACCATATAAATAACCAACAAATATTCCATCATTTCTTAAGGTGAGAATATAGGTACCTAAAAAGGTTGTAACAATTAATATAAGAAAAACAGCCAAAGAGATAATGAATGTTTTAGTAGATATCTCTTTCCTACCTAATATCAAACCAAGTACTAAGTACCCTACATAACCTGATATTGAATATAAATCGATTCGACTATCTAGACCACTAACTTTTTCAGCAAGAGGAATTAATGATACAGCGATAAACCAAATGACACTGTAATATATAAGCAGGGTAGTATCGGCTGAAGTAGTTACCTTTCTTAAAATGGGGACAAATAAATAGAGCCCTGTAAGTGCATATAAAAACCAGAGATGATAATAACTGGGTGTTAAAAGTAAGCTATAAAAGTGTTGGAATGTAAGGGGAATGTCATGTACAAAAAGGTTTCTCCATAAAACAAAAAAGAAAGACCAAAAGACGATTGGGATAAATAATTTGCTAAATCGTTTGGAAAAATATACTGATAACGATTCATCTTTTTGAAGTAATAAAAAACCAGAGATCATAAAAAATAAAGGGACACATACTCGAACAAGTGAGTCATAAATATTGCCGATGAACCAGTAGTTTAAAGGAATGTTGTTATATTTTTTTAACAGCGGCGCTGCAGTATGTAAGAAAATAACCATAAAACATGCAACGACACGGACAGAGTCCACCCAAATTATTTTTGTATTTTTCAAAATAAACTCCTTTTGGGACGATATTCTCCCCCCCATTTCTAATGCTAACAGTAAATTTATCAACCCAATCGAATTAGTTAAACAGTATCCCTTTTATCAAAATAGTGTATTTTGATGGCGGTAATTATCTGTATAGTAGAAGTGATTTACATGAATTCATTAATATTTTTAATAACCAAAGCAGCACCTTCCTCAGTTAAGTGCCCATAGTCAAACTGTACGGGCACACCATTCAATTCAGTTAAACATGAATCTTTTTGGCATAAAGCATCAAATGCAGAAATATAGCTAGCTCCTGAAGCAAGGGCTATTTTTTTGATTGTTTTATCAAGTAAATATATTTTATTATATTTCCTTGCTCTTTTTATTTGTAATGCTTCATTTTCTCCACCTGAAAATCTGGCTAGTAAAATAGGTAAAGGTTGACTGTATTCAATTACAGGTCCAATAACTATTATTTGAGCTACCTTATGCTTTAAGAACTCTAAGGTTTCTTTTAATTTCAAAGACTCTTTGTCCTTCCATCTAGCAGCTAAAACAATAGTATCAAAAGGATAAATATCTATTAGGTTATTAAATGTTTTTTGCATTAATTCAGTGCATCGAACGTGCCCTACAGCATAAAGTATAGGTCGACAACCTGAAGATGTAATTTGAGATAAATTAAAATCTTTTGCTAGGAGGTTTAGTGCACTGTAATAGTGCGCGCCATGACTATCACCAATTAATACTACGTTCTTTTTATTTCCAATTTTTATACATTCTTTTTCATTAAAAAGGTTCATATCATCCGCGCCGGAATATAAAAAACATTTTCCTTGTTGTGCCTTCATTTCATATGAAACATAAGATTCCATTTGTATTTTTTCAGACTGAAGCCAATTTGTTTGTATTGCGATAAGACTCAAGCTAGTTAGCAACAGAGAAGATAGGCCAACAATGATGAATATTTTTTTCTTTTTCTTGAGTGATATTACTCTGGTAGGTTGCTCTACATATTTCCAGCTCAGGTAGCCTAGAATAGTAGCAACTAATATGATAATTACCTTATCAGTGGCAACTAACGTTGGTGTGATATGTATTTTATAGAAAACGATTATTGGCCAATGCCAAAGGTAGAGTGAATATGAGATATTTCCAAAAAACCGAGGGACAGGTAATGATAACAGTCTATTTGTTATTGTTTGTGTATTCATTGCTCCCCCAATTAAAAGCAC
>Ga0209292_1001292_pt1 | contig 30753 bp, 23 predicted proteins | sample GOMGulsemesocosm_2_FD_184634 | JGI IMG/M metagenome (GOLD analysis project Ga0209292, IMG submission 184634) | Methane-oxidizing microbial communities from mesocosms in the Gulf of Mexico - GOM9C Gulf of Mexico (SPAdes) (version 2) | ecosystem: Environmental > Aquatic > Marine > Cold seeps... | reverse complement strand
TAGTAAATGTAAATGAAGAAGAAATTGCTAAATTCGAAAAAGTAGCAAGCCAGTGGTGGGAGCTCGATGGCGATTTCAAACCTTTGCACCAAATCAATCCTATTCGTCGACAATTTATATGTCAGCACGTGGGAGACATTTTCGGCAAAAAAATTATTGACGTTGGTTGTGGTGGCGGAATTTTAGCTGAAAGTTTAGCGCAACTTGGTGGTGAAGTTACCGGTATTGATTTAGGTGAAGAGCCCTTAAATGTTGCTAAGCTACACGCTTTAGAAACAGGTTTAAAAGTTGATTATCAAAAAGTTCCAGCAGAAGAAAAAGCCGAACAACAACCCGAGACATATGACGTAGTAACCTGTATGGAAATGCTCGAGCATGTACCCGACCCTGCATCAATCATCCAAGCTTGTGCGAAAATGGTAAAACCTGGTGGTTACGTCTTTTTTTCCACATTGAACAAGTCAATAAAGTCTTATTTGTTCGCGATAATAGCGGCAGAGAAAATACTTAAAATAGTTCCCGATGGCACGCATGATCACAAGAGCTTCATCCGTCCTTCTACGTTAATAGGTTGGGCTGAGTCATTTGACCTAAAATGTATAGATGCTGCAGGTATCCATTACAATCCGCTAACAGAGAATCATAAACTGATTTCATCTCTTGATGTAAATTACATACTTTGTTGTCAAAAAATATAACTTCGTGCAAGTGCATAAATTAAGAGTGCATTAATGAAAAACAAATTATTAAATACTAATATTTCAGCTGTATTGTTTGATCTAGACGGAACCTTATTAGATACCGCCAATGATTTAGGAGAAGCACTTAACTATGTGCTTCGTAAATATGGCTTAGCTGAGGTTGCTCGTGAAGACTACCGCCCTATCGCCTCGGATGGCGCGTTAGGACTATTAACCTTAGGCTTCGCTGATCAATTAAAAGATTTTAATTACGATGAATTACGTGCAGAGTTTTTAGCTTATTACCAAGATAACATTGCTGTACATACCTGTCTTTATCCAGAGGTAAGTGAATTACTTTCGACTTTAAATGGGCAAAATATCCCATGGGGAATAGTGACCAACAAACCGGAAGGGTTAACACGCCTGTTGTTGCCCAATTTCCCTGAATTCGACAAATGCTTATCTCTAATAGGTGGTGACACGCTTGCCAACAGAAAACCTCATCCCGAACCTATCCTTAAAGCTTGCGAAGAAATAGCCGTAGCGAGTGAGCACTGTTTATATGTCGGAGATGCACTTCGCGATATTCAAGCAGGCAATAATGCAAACTCAACAACGGTCATTGCGAAGTGGGGATATATATTAGCGAATGAAGATTGCACAACATGGCAGGCTGACCATCATATCGAAACCCCGTTAGAAATTTTGTCGTTAATCAAATAACCTAACGGTTCAACAACATCCAGTGCTTATTACATAGCACTGAAAGTGATTGATACCAATGAAAATTAAATACGTTCCATAAAAGCGAATCTATATAAATAAATGGTGTGTAAAATCTAATCACGCCATTTATACCGACATTATTACAATGCTTGGGTTAGAATTTCGCGACTTATTTCTATAGTAATATCGCTTTGTTCGCCAAGCGCTGTCATACCGTGTAATTTTAGTCGTTCAATCAATAAATCAATGTCACTTCTACCAAGTTCGACATGAGATAAACGTGTTGGAACTTGCATTTTTTCGAAAAACGCTTCAGTTAAACGAATAGCTTGGTCTATACGCTCATCATCTTCACCTACGTTCAATTGCCATACACGTTCTGCGTATTGTAGTAATTTTTCACGCTTTTGCTCACGACGTACTTTCATTACAGCAGGTAGCACGATCGATAATGTACGCGCGTGGTCAATACCAAAAGCACCAGTGAGTTCATGACCAATCATATGGGTTGACCAATCTTGTGGGACACCTGCCCCGATCAAACCATTTAGAGCCATGGTTGCCGACCACATTATATTAGCTCTAACATCTAAATCATCTTTAGTAGCAGCTGATAAAGCTTTTGGTCCTTCTTCAATCAAGGTTTGCATTAAACCTTCACTGAAACGGTCTTGTACTTTGCCATTGACACTATAAGTTAAGTACTGTTCAATCGTATGAATAAAAGCATCAACTACGCCATTGCCAATTTGTCGATCAGATAATGAAAAGGTAACACTTGGATCTAACACTGCAAATAATGGACGAAGCAAGGGGCTAGAAAAGGGTAATTTATTACCGTCTCGTGTTACCACAGAGTTACCATTGCTTTCAGATCCTGTAGCAGGCAGTGTTAATACTACACCAATGGGTAATGCGCTTCTTACTGCTTGCTGTTTAGCAAGGATATACCAAGGGTCACTTCCTTTACTATCATCTTCATATAGCGCAGCTGCAGCAATAAATTTAGCGCCATCGATTACAGAACCACCACCAACAGCAAGTAAATAATCAATATGTTTTTCTTTAATAATATCTTGAGCTTTCATTAAAGTGTTATAGCTTGGATTCGGTTCAATACCTGAAAACTCAAACCAAGAATGTTCACTAAGGGCATCAATCACCTGTTGATACACGCCATTGGATTTAATAGAACCACCGCCATATACAACTAATACGCTAGCAGTTAGTGGGATTTCTTTCGAGATTGCTTTTATTTGCCCTTCACCAAAACGAATTTTAGTTGGGTTTTGAAAATTAAAATTTAACATCGTGAGTCCTATATTTAACTAAGCTTTGAGGTGAGTTAGTAATTTTTCAGCGGTTAATGATGAACTTGCAGGATTTTGACCGGTAATAATAAACCCATCTTGTACTGCAAAGGCATGCCAATCTTCTGCTTTTTGGTATTCAGCACCACGCTTAATCAATTCATTCTCAAGTAAAAAAGGTACAACTTCAGTTAATTGCACAGCTTCTTCTTCACTGTTAGTAAAACCAGTAACGGCTTTATCTTTTATAACAAAGTCACCTGCTGCATTCTTTACATTTAATAAAGCAGCGCTGGCATGACAAACGGTAGCAACGGCTTTACCTGCATCAAGAAAGCTTTCAATCAATAAAATTGAATCACTATTATCGGTAAGATCCCATAATGGGCCATGACCACCAGGATAAAAAACGCCATCAAAATCACTTTCATTAAGCGAAGATAACTGTACTGTCGTCGCAATTTTAGAGTGTGCTTCATCATCAGCATTATAACGTTCAGTAGCTGCAGTTTGAAAGTCTTCAAGTGTACTTGTTGGGTCAATTGGAGCTTGGCCACCTTTAGGTGAAGCCAATGTGACTTCTACACCCGCATCGATAAAGGCATAATAAGGGGCAGCAAATTCTTCGACCCAAAAACCTGTCTTTTGGCCCGTATTGCCAAGTTCATCATGTGAGGTAAGTACCATCAATATCTTTTTAGTCATTATCATTCATCCATCTATGGGTATATAAAGTAAGTGTAAGGTTTTTCATTTCCAATGAAGTGAGTATATGGCTAATAATCTATATGAACAATGCAGATATAATTGACATCATTGTATTAATTATTGATACAGTAAATCATTTAGTGCGTATTAATTAACGAGGAAGTGCTGATGGATATTTCATTTGAACAACTCAAGAGTATGGTTGTTTTTGCTCAAGTCATCGAACAAGGTAGTTTAAGTGCTGCAGCAAAACAATTAGGACTTTCGAGAGCTGTCGTTAGTTATCATTTGAAAAAACTTGAAACACAACTCGAGGTAAAGCTTCTCAACCGTTCTACCCGCGCTATTAATCTTACTGAAGCAGGCCAAGCGTATTATGAGCGTTGTCGCGTTATTGCTGAGCAAGCAAGTGCTGCCAACCAACAAATTGAAAACTTCAACAATGAACCCATTGGCTTACTTAAAATAACTTGCCCTGTTAATGTTGGTTTGCAGACGGTTGTACCTGCACTTAATGAATTTAGGAAAATTTATCCGAAAATAGCGCTTGACGTCATGTTAACCGACGAAGTCGTTAATATTATGAAAGAAGGTATAGATTTGGCCATTCGCGGAGCACCTTTACCTGACTCAGGTTTACAAGCGAGTAGACTTGCCACGCTAAACACATGTCTTTGTGCTGCACCAGAATACCTTCTTAAATATGGCCGTCCCAAGGAGCCAGCAGATTTAAGCGCCCATCAATGGGTAATATACAAATTAACGTCGGGTGTCATCACTCTGACTAAAGGAAGTCGTTCGTTCAGCGTTACAACTAAAGGCAGTATTAGTACCAATAATGCGGCAGCACGTACCGCTTTTGTTGAAGCCGGCCATGGATTAGCTCGCATACCAACTTATGATGCGTGGCCCAAAATAGAAGCTGGCACTCTAGAAACCGTATTAGATGAATACTCGTTTAGTGATATCAATGTTTACGGTGTTTTTCCACCTGGAACGGCCAACTCCAAAAAACTCAGATTACTGCTTAATTTTTTGAAACAGTATTTTACCCGTCAAATAACTATTAGAGTATAAAATCTACGACAGTCATCGTAAAGATACAGAGTTAAATAGTACGAATTTTGTACAGTCATTCAAGTAACTCAACATCCAAAAACAGCAGGAGAACTATTATCGCTCATTTAGTAATCGTCCTGTTCATAAAACAACAAAGCATTGTTTTTATTGAATATTAACGTTTACCTTACAAATAGAGTGCAAAATTTAAAAAATTTATTTTGAAATATTTTTGAGACGAAAATTAATTAAAAAAAAGCGTTGCGTTTTTGTAAAATCAAAATTAAAAAGCACTACTAAGTTAGTTGTTACTAACTTATCTTTCTACTCAAGAAAGTTATTAAAAACAGTCGTTTTTTATCACTTGCAAAAACTATCAAACCTCATTATCTTGTGATCAGTTTTTAGAAAACCCCTACATGTAGTGCATTTGTTGTTCAGACGCTTTTTTGCTCTGTTCGATACTACGAGGGAAATATAATAAATGATAAGTGTTTACTTAGATCTGTTTATTAATAACAAATTCAACGTAAATATAACTATCCGCATAATTAATAAATTACAGGTTTTTCATGAATAATAATCTTTTTGTAACTAAGCGCAATGGCAAAAAAGAACTCATCGATTTAGAAAAAATTCATCAAGTTATTGCTTGGGCTGCTGAAGGTCTAGATGACGTATCAGTATCTCAAGTTGAGTTGAAATCTCATATTCAATTCTACGACGGCATTAAAACCGCTGATATTCATGAAACCATCATTAAATCTGCGGCTGATCTTATTTCAGAAGAAACACCTGATTATCAGTACTTATCCGCTCGTTTAGCTATTTTTCACTTGCGTAAAAAAGCATATGGCCAATTTGAGCCACCAAAGCTATTTCCACATGTTGTAAATATGGTAGAAAATGGCAAATATGATGAACACCTTCTTACTGATTACAGCCAAGAAGATTTTGAACAAATGGAAAAATTTCTTGTTCATCATCGCGATTTAGACTTCAGTTACGCTGCGGTAAAGCAATTAGAAGGTAAATACCTTGTACAAAATCGTGTAACAGGTGAAATTTACGAAAGTGCACAATTCCTATATATTTTAGTTGCCGCTTGTCTATTTGCTAAATACCCAGTTGAAACACGCTTAAAATATGTTGAAGGCTTTTATCACGCTATTTCTACCTTCAAAATATCTTTGCCAACCCCAATTATGGCAGGTGTTCGAACTCCTACTCGTCAATTTTCATCTTGTGTACTTATTGAGTGTGGTGACAGTTTAGATTCAATCAATGCTGCTTCAAGTTCAATTGTGAAATATGTTTCGCAACGTGCAGGCATTGGTATTAATGCAGGTCGCATCCGTGCTTTAGGTAGTTCTATTCGCAATGGTGAAGCATTTCATACCGGTTGTATTCCATTTTTCAAACATTTCCAAACAGCGGTTAAAAGTTGTTCTCAAGGTGGTGTTCGTGGTGGTGCAGCAACGTTGTTCTACCCGCTTTGGCATTTAGAAGTTGAAAGCCTACTTGTACTTAAAAATAACCGTGGCGTTGAAGAAAACCGCGTGCGTCATTTAGATTACGGTGTTCAGTTTAATAAACTTATGTACACACGTTTGATCAAAGGCGAGTCAATTACGTTATTCAGTCCAAGTGATGTACCTGGCCTTTATGATGCTTTTTTTGAAGACCAAGAAAAATTTGATGAACTTTATGTTAAATACGAAGCGGATGATTCAATTCGTAAAAAATGTATTAAAGCCATAGAGTTATTTACTTTATTTGCTCAAGAACGAGCAAGTACCGGTCGCATTTACTTACAGAATGTTGACCACTGTAATACTCATAGCCCATTTGACCCTAAGCAAGCACCAATACGCCAAAGTAACTTATGTTTAGAAATTGCGTTGCCCACACAACCAATGAACGACATTAACGATCCAAATGGTGAAATAGCGCTTTGTACATTATCTGCCTTTAACTTAGGTGCAATCGAAAGTTTAGATGAGCTAGAAGGTTTATCAGATTTAGCGGTTCGTGCGCTTGATAGTTTGCTTGATTATCAAAACTACCCAATGCCAGCAGCATATAATGCGACAATAGGTAGAAGAACATTAGGCATAGGCGTAATCAACTACGCTTATTATTTAGCTAAAAACGGCGTATTTTATTCAAACGGTAGTGCGAATAATTTAACTCACCGTACTTTTGAAGCAATACAATTTAACTTATTGAAAGCTTCAAACGAATTAGCCAAAGAAAAAGGCGCTTGTCCAAAATTTAATGAAACACGTTTATCACAAGGTCTCTTACCAATCGATACATACAAAAAATCGATTGATAATATTACCGGCGAACCACTTCATCTTGACTGGGAAAGCTTACGTGAAAGCATTAAAAAACATGGGGTAAGAAACTCTACTGTTTCAGCGTTAATGCCATCAGAAACGTCATCACAAATATCAAATGCAACAAACGGTATTGAGCCACCACGTGGTTTAATCAGCGTAAAAGCAAGTAAAGATGGTATTTTGAAGCAAGTTGTTCCTGAATACAAACGATTGAAAGATAACTATGAATTACTCTGGAATATTCCAAGCAATGAAGGTTATTTAGAGTTAGTTGGTATTATGCAGAAATTTATTGATCAAACGATCTCAGCAAATACAAACTATGACCCTTCCCGTTTTGATGGTGGCAAAGTGCCTGTTAAGCAAATTTTGAAAGATATTTTAACCGCTTATAAGTTAGGGGTTAAAACCATGTATTACCATAACACTCGTGATGGTGCTTCTGAGAATATGCTTGGAGGAGATGATGAAGACTGTGAAGGCGGCGCATGTAAAATCTAATCCGTGAACATAATTGAAGCTTCGTTGGCGCATAAATCAATGAAGCTTCATAGACTACATATAATAATAAAAATCCATTAAAAAAATAAAATTTCGATAGCAAGCAATGGCTAACATGCGTGTTATCAAGGAGAAAAAAATGTCGTACACCACGTTTAACCAAAACTCTAATAATGCGCTACTTGAGCCTATGTTTTTAGGGAATAGTGTCAATGTGTCACGATATGATCAACAACGCTTTATTGCCTTTGAAAAATTAATTGAAAAACAATTATCGTTCTTTTGGCGACCTGAAGAAGTTGATGTTTCCAAAGATAGATCTGATTGGCAGAGCCTAACTGATTCAGAAAAACATATTTTCATTTCAAATTTAAAATATCAAACACTACTTGATTCTATGGCAGCTCGCTCCGTGAATGCAGTGTTTTTGCCACTTGTCTCTTTACCTGAAGTAGAAACTTGGGTAGAAACATGGGCCTTCAGTGAAACAATTCATTCTCGTTCTTACACACATATTTTAAGAAACTTATTTTCAGATCCTGGTGAAGTATTTGATGATATTGTTGTTAACCCTGCCATATTAAAACGTGCTAATAGTATCGCTAAATATTTTGATTCAGTGATAATCACAACACAACTACTTCAATCACAAGGTGAAGGTACGTATGAAGTTGACGGTGAAACCCTTGAAGTTTCAACACGTAAACTAAAAGAACGTTTATACCTTGCTGTTTGTTCAGTGAACGCCTTAGAAGCTATACGCTTTTATGTGAGTTTTGCTTGTTCTTTTGCTTTTGCAGAACGTGAATTATTAGAAGGTAACGCAAAAATCATCAAACTGATTGCTCGTGATGAAGCCTTACATCTAACCGGTACTCAGCATATTTTAAACAACTGGATTTCAGGAAGAGATGATCCTGAAATGAAAATAGTTGCAGAGGAATTAAAAGACCAAGGCTTACAGATATTTCTTGATGTTGTTGAGCAAGAAAAAGAATGGGCACAATATTTATTCAAAGATGGCTCTATGATCGGCTTAAATGCGGCGATATTAAATCAATATATTGAATACATTAGTAATCAACGTTTAACGGCTATTGGCTTTGATGCTCCATTTGATATTAAGAGTAACCCTTTACCTTGGATGAATTCTTACCTAGTTTCAGATAACGTTCAAGTTGCTCCACAAGAAACTGAGATATCAAGCTACTTAGTTGGACAAGTTGACTCCGCTGTTTCAAGTGATGACTTCGACGGCTTCGACCTTTAAAAACAGATCCTAAATACCATGCGTTCATATAACATCATTAGCACTTCTAGAGCTTAAACCATTTAAAATGAAAAGTGCTAATGATCGTTCAATTTCACAGCCAATAATGCACGCTAATAAAAAGCAGCACAGCATCATTGTTGATAATAAAATAATTACTTTCCAAGAAAGTGATAAAAACCTACTCGAGTGTCTAGAAAAGGCTAATGTTGAAGTACATTATCATTGTCGTGATGGTTTTTGTGGCGCTTGTCGAGTAACACTCGTTGAGGGCGAAATTTACTACCCTAATGGAGAACCACTGGCTTTTATTGGGGATGGTGAGATATTGCCTTGCTGTAGCATCCCCAAGAGTGATATCAAACTATTGATTGAATGAATTCATACAACTCTATTTATACAACCGATCAGGCATACCCAAAGTTTACAGAGACTAGATCTTCAAAATTCACATCAAACAGATTGGTAAATTAAAGCTTATCTTTCAATATTGCTTCAATTCCACCAAGCACTTTCAGTATTTCTGTGGCTACCGGCTCATAAAGTCGTTGATAGTTTGTTTTTTCTTCAAGATTAATTGCTATGTCTAAAGCTTTGGTTAATTCAAAAAGTTTCATAGCCCCTACGGAGCAGGATACTCCTTTTAAAGTGTGAACTAAGTGCTTACAGGTAGCTTGATCTTCACTATTGATTGCCAATTGAATCTTTTCACTGTCTTTTGAGTGATCTTCATAAAACATGACTAATATTTCATCAAAAAGATCTTCATCTCCGAGAACATTGCCAACACCTATTTGAAAATCAATACCTGGGTATTTATCTTCAGAAGAATCTTGTTTTTCCTCAATATGATCATCAATTGCTTCAGAAACTACTTCAGAGACCGCTTCTTCATAAAGTTTAATTTGATTACGACCATTATTCTTTGCTTGATATAAACTAATATCAGACTTCTTAAACAATTCTTCTAAGTTTAATTCAGAACCTTGCCCTAGCGACAAACCAATACTTACGGTTACTGATATTATTTCATCAATAGCATTATCAAGCTTTATTTCATTACCTTCAATCATGCGTCTAAAACGTTCACAAGCAATAAAAGCATTTTCTGCGGTAGTATCTGGCATAAACACCGCGAATTCTTCACCACCAACACGGCCAATAATGTCATAATCACGAAAGCAATCGCACATAATATTAGCAAAGTTAATCAATACCTTATCGCCTGAATCATGACCGTGATTGTCATTTACCGCTTTAAAAAAGTCAATGTCAAACATCGCCATAACAAGAGGAAAATTTGTCCGTTTTGCTTGGCTAATAGCTCTATTAGCCAAATCTTCAAAGCTACCTCGATTATTAATCCCTGTTAAAAAATCTGTTTTCGCAAGAGACTCCAACTCTAAAGTTTTTTCTAAAAGTCGAAGTGATGTTCTGATCCTTGCCAGTAAAACTTTTGGAATATAGGGTTTAGTGACGTAGTCATCAGCGCCAAACTCTAATGCTGCAACAATTTGATCTTCATTATCAGAAGCCGACAACATGATTACAGGTATATTCATAAATACAGAATGTGACTTTAATTTCTGTAACATATCTAGCCCCGAAATACCGGGCATATACATATCTAATAAAATAAGGTCAATGGCTAGTTCTTCTAGAACATCCATGGCTAGTTCACCTGATTTTGCAGTAAATACTTGATAACCTTCTTCAGCTAAATCGAAATCTAAAAGCATGAGTGTATCTTTTGCATCATCAACAGCAAGAATTTTATATATTTTATTAGTATTCACAGTTTCTCCCTATTAGAAGGCTTATTCGTAATATGTTAACTTTTGAGAATGTTAAAACCTTTATATGAAATGGAAATATCTCGCTAAATCATTTATAACGACAACAATTTACCACTATTTTTATTTAAAACTAATTATCTGAATTTTAATATTCAGATAGCAAAATCAACATTATCTGATTCATATAATTTGTAGTTTTATCATTTAAAATAATGATATCATTAAATAAATACGTTTGCGTTATTTCAATTAAGTCTTTTTAAAGTTAAAACATATTTGTCTAAAAATAATGTTTAAGCTTTTGAGCTCATTATAAAGGTTTAAATCAACACACAGGCTATCTATAAACGATTCTATCTAATTGTCCTTGCACATAAAAAATCTTTTACTCGTCAATCACTTTTAATAAACTTATTTATTTTCTATTAAGAATCGAGATAACTCTTTTGAATTAAATGGTTTTCTTAGTACAGGGTAGTGCCATTTATTATCTTCCTCTGCAATATAACCACTAATAGAATAAATGCGAATGTTTGGAAATCTTGTTTGAACTAATTGAACAGCTTCTCTTCCTGAAATATCTGGTAAAATCATATCGGTTATAAAAACGTCAAAAATCTTTTCACTTTCCAATATTTCAATTAGACCTTTTTTACTGCTCACATGCTGAGTTATAACGCCTTCACTTTCTAGGTATAATGAAACAAACTCTGCGATACTAATTTCATCGTCCAAAATAAGTACACGTTGCCCTTCCATATTCAATTGACTCTTATTATCTATTGGTGCTAGTACGGGTTTAGATTTCATAACATTACATTTGAATATCAAAGTAAAGTGCGCTCCACCTAATCTCCCATAACCTTCTAACTGAATATGGCCATTATGTTTATACACAGTGCTATAAACATTAGCTAAACCTATACCATTTCCCTTATTTACAGATTTGCTGCTATAAAAAGGATCGAAAACTTTTGTCAAATTTTCCTGTTCAATACCTTTGCCACTGTCTTGAACATGAATTTCCAAATGTTTATCTTCATTTATATTGGCCGAAATTTCTATTTCACCGATTAAACCTTGTTCACGAATAGCATCTTGTGAGTTTAAGACTAAATTAAGTAAAATATTTATAAATTCCCCTTGTGGGAATTTTATTTCACAATGTACATCTTGAATATCAAGTTTAAAATTTATAGTAGAGAGTAATAACTGTTTAAATAAATATTGGTTATCAATAATATCCTGTATCGGGTCAAACTTAACAACTTTAATAACTGGCTTGCGCGTAAATGCTAATAAGCGTTCTGTAACACTTTTTCCTTTATCAATAGCATTTTTCACTCGCTCAATATATTTTGATATATCTTTTTCACCTTGGGAAAATTTGATTTCTAGCATTTCCGTAGCGCCTAAAGCGACCCCTAAAACATTATTAATATCATGAGATACATTACCAAAGGTATTACCTAATAATGCCAAGCGGTTACTGATAATTTGTTGCTGATCTTTACGAAATTTTTCCGTTACATTTTCAACAATCCAAATATATATGCCTTCCTCTGATTCATACGTTACCGATAAGTCGTAAACCGTATTATATTTATCAAAACTAATACTGACTTTTTTAAACTGTCCGCATTCTTTTGCTTTTCGTTTAAAAGCAAGATAATCGGAAATACTGAAGTTGATATAATCAAACAGAATAGAACTACAATTACTACTTTTAGGGGTTAAATCTTGATAAACAATATTATCTTTATCATCAATAAAAAAGACAGGAACTTTTATGGTGTAATTCACCATAGCCATTAGCTTTAACTTTTCAAAAACATTCTCAGATTTGGTAATATCTTTGAAAACACCAAATATCCCAACGACTTCACCTTTTGTATTAATTTCAACTTCACCAAGAGATTCTACTTTTACCTCATTTCCTAGTTTATTCCTTATAACACTCTTATACCTAAACCCCTGCTTATTTTGGATTGCTGCATCGATATATCCTTTAACTTCATCTTGTTTATCTTCAAGATAAAAATCTAAAGATGAGTCAAGGCTTGGTTGATAATTAATAGGATCAACACCGTGAATATTATAAACTTCGGTAGACCAATATAAGGTGTTTTCAATAAGGTCGGCACGCCAATGACCTGACTGATTTAAACTTTCCGCGAGTAACAAATAATTATTTCTTTCTTTTAATTGTTCAACCAACTGATAATGTTCAGTAATATCCTTGAGGGTTCCAAACATTTTGTAAGCTTTGTCATTTTTATATTCAATGATTTTACCAAAAACAGAAAACCATTTAGTTCTTCCTTCTTCCGTCATTATGGCTAGGGTGGGATGAATACAAGACAGTTTTCCCTTGAAGTGGGAAATAACCTGTTTATGAAAATTTTCTAAATCATGATCATCAACTAACTTCTCCCAAAAAGATGTTGGGCCTGAAAAAGCTTCCGTTTTATAGCCTAGAATAGCCATCATCTGGGCTGAGTAATAAACAATACCTTCTTCAATATTCCATTCCCAAAAAGCTTCATCAATGCTGTTCATTAGCCTTTTAGCTAATGATGAAGAGCGACTTATACTATTTTTCGAGTCATTAAGTGTTGTACTGGGCTTCTCTTTTTCTGTAATAAAAACCATATAACCATTTTCAACTTCAGTAACTTTAATAATACAGTTGAGTATTTGTTTAGATTTACACAATAATGGAACACTTCTCGCGTAAGAGATTGAACCGGTTCCACGCTGATAACTATTACGATGTTTAACGTGCGTATTCACCGAAGCAGCAGGTATCAGTATTTCTACAAGTTGCCCTTCTAGTTCATTGGATGAATATCCCGTAAATTTTTCGGCGCTATCATTACATGCTAAAAAGACACCGAATAAGTCAACATGAAAAACTGCAAAAGGGATAGCGTTTATGTTTATTGATGAATTATCTAATTTACTGATCAAAAGAGCTCATCCTCATCGTCTAGCTCATCAACAACCACCTCTTGTTGTAAATTAAGCGTTTCTAATTCATTCACACTTTCTAAAGCACCATCTAATAACTGTGTAACTTCTAAAAAGTTAATATCATCTTGTGAATGTTTTTTAAGTGCGGTATGCACTAAATTAGTTAGGTACTCTTCTTGCTCATCAGACATATCTAGAACATGGAAGCTCATACCGATATTTTGAACAATTTCATTCATCACTTCTTGTTGGTGATGCTTTGAGATTTCAATCATTTTTTTTGTGGAAGAAACAGCCTGCTGTATTTTACTTTGCACACCAACAAGCGAATTTTTATAGGTAATAAAGGCGATTCGAGCACCAATACATTCAATTACTGATGCAAGCGCATCAATATATATATCTGTGTCAATTGCACCATCTTCCAAATTTAGAATAAGTATTGAACACAATGAATGATTAAAAATAGTTCTTGCCCCAAAACGATAGAGCCTAGGTTTTATTCTCAACAGATTAATTACATCTATTTCAACGGGAGAACAAAAACCATTTTTGGAACTAAAATATAATGGCTCTTCACTGATAGGATAAAATGAAATACACCCATCTAAATTCATGGTGTAAAGGAAAGAAAATATTTCGTCTCTTATTTTTTCGAGTGTAAAACAATGATTAAGACGAGAAGTTAGCTGCATGCAACTACCATATTTCGAGGCTTGCGCCATAGAAACATTAATCACTCTATTTTTAGAAGTAATTTCTGATTCATAACTATGAATTTTATCTTGATAGGTAATTAATTTCTGGAGCTTGTTATTAAGTGCTAATAATGAAATAGGCTTCGCAAGAAAATCATCAGCACCACATTCTAACCCTTTAAGTATAGCTTCCTCTGTGGCTAAGCCTGAATATAAGACAAAAGAAGTAGCAACCGTATGCAGCTCAACTTTCGTTTTAATCCATTCAGAACCTTTGTCAATGCCAATGTTTTCATCAACTAAAGCGATATCAAAAAGATCATTATTAATGATTAACTCTTCAGCTTCTTCCAAGCTACTCGCACACTTTACGTTAAAATTATCTTCTAACGCCTCATTAAGCAATTCAAGGTAGTCTAGATCATCATCAATAATTAATAAACTCGGTGTAGACATCGTAATTCCTTTTCTTATATATACTTTAAATTTATTTTTAAGCGTCTGTTATAAATGTTTGGTAACCGTTTCGTCCTTGCTCTTTGGCTTGATATAGAGCAATGTCGGCGTTTTTTATGAGTTCACTCACATTAGCAATATTATCTGAAGCACATTTTGTCGCTATTCCTATGCTAATCGTTACATAAGGTAAAACAGACGAGTATTCATGTTTTATTTTTTTACTTAAAAGCGATAAATTTAACTCTTTTGCTTTAAATCTAGCGCCATCTTTAGGAGTAAAAGGAAGAACAACGATAAACTCTTCTCCTCCGTAACGCGCTAAGGTGTCAGTAGATCGATTAAGAGTTTCACTTAGACTATCTGAAACTTGTTTCAAACATTTGTCCCCTTGTGGGTGACCGTAGTTATCGTTATAAGGCTTAAAAAAATCAATATCAACCATTAATATTGAAAGTTCCCCTTTTTGTCGCTCGTTAACCTGCCAAGCATTTGCGAGTACTTCCTCTAACCCCCTACGATTAAGTATTTGCGTTAATGGGTCAATACTACTGAGTATTTCCAATTGCTTGTTAGCGCGAGCAAGTGCTCCTCTCATGTTAGCAATACGTTCCATTGCTCGTATTTTTGCACTTAAAATGACTTGTTTTACAGGCTTGGTCAGATAGTCATCTGCACCTGCATCAATACCTTTTGTTAAATATTCCTCACTGTCATTCGAACTAAGAAAAATGATAGGAAACCACTGAGGGTGTTGTTCTCTCATCATTCTAGTCAATTCAAATCCATTAACCTCTGGCATTTCAATATCCATCAAAACCAAGTCAATCGTATCTTTTTTGAGCTCATCAAGTGCTTGTTTATGTCCGTCTGCTGTTATAGCAGCATGACCATTATCTATGATCATTGCACTAACGACTTCCCTTATAAATTTATTGTCATCTACAACTAATATATTCAAATTAGTTCCTTATCAATACGTTTTATGCCCGGCTAAAGCAGAGCAAATGAATGAACATTGTTTTATTAGGTTGTCCACACATACGAGACCTCTACAATATTGCCTTTTCCTTGAAAATCTAAACTGTCACAAAGTTGTTCGACAAGAACAATTCCTCGCCCACTTAACATCGATGTATCATCTGATTTTAACGCCTTCTTTTCGTAATATTCTTTTATATCGAATCCTTGGCCACTATCTATGATTTTGATAATAATCCTACCGCCACTAGGAAATGGGTAATGACTTATTTGTAATTCAATACTGCCATCAATTAGGTTCTTCAAACGTCGTTCTCGTTCTAAAAAGTACTGAGAGAAACCTTCAGCACTGGCCTTTAAATCAGAACTCAAACCTAAAACGCCATGGTCAAGAGAATTTACAAATAATTCGGTCAATATGGTATATAAACTTTGCCAATGCTCTGCATTTCCTTCTATCTCATTAATTTGACTCATCGCCATTGGAATAGGATTTATTGCAGCTAACCGGCTGCCCGTTAACGACAACTGCCAATGCCAAGCTGACTCAGTACTGAGGCTAATATCGTTAAGTTGCTCAACTGAAAAACTTTCGACTCCTTGACTTGAGACGAGATCCTGCTCCCAACCTCCACACGGAATATCAATAAGTGATATATCATCTTCTTGCGGCATGTTTTGACAAAAATCATTTACTGACTTCAAAACTATTTTACTGACATTTTGTTGCAGAACACCTTGTTTTACCGATTCTTCGAAACGACTAAAGTCAAACATTTCACCTTGTTCATTCCTTGCTTCAACAATGCCATCGCTAATTAACACCACTCTATCGGTTTCTTCTATACTAACAACGGTAAGTTTACTGTCAGGTAAAAGTTTAGGTAAAACCCCTAAAGGAGGGTGACTTGATGATGTTTTATGCTTTATGATTCCCTTGTCAGAAAACAAATAAACGTCAGGTAATCCCGCGTTAAATAAATAAACTGATTCATCATGACTGGATATACTGGCAAATCCGGCGCCTAAAAATAAATCTGTCGGTAGTAAGTCGTAGAGTTGGTGATTAATTTGATTAATAATTTCAAATAAAGAAAAACCTTTCTTCGTCATGGTTCTAAACGTTTCAGCTAAGGGAATAGCACCAATTGAGGAACGCAGTCCATGACCAGTAAAATCGCCTAGCATTGCATTAATGTCGCCATTGGGAGCCAGTGCTGTCAGTTGAATATCGCCACTGAACAATTCAGCGGCTTTCTTGATAATACCAATTCGGTCAATAGCGAAATTTCTTGATTCGATAACACCTGACATCAGTTGTTCTGCGAGTTCGGCATCATTTTGTTGTTCTTGTTGTAAGGTCTTAACCTGCGCGTATAAATCACTAATACGCTGAATTGATTTTATCTTAGCTTTAAAAACTTCAGGAGAAAATGGACGAACAAGTATTCCATCACCTCCTGCGTCTATACTTTCAATAAAAGCTTGGTCACTGTCCATACTGGTAATAAATATAAGTGGGCATAAACTATTATCTTGCGATAAGCTTTTAATCTTCCTTGCCGCTTCATAACCATTCATAATGGGCATATTAATGTCCATTAGCACTAAATCTGGGCTATATTTTATGTACATAGCAACACCGCGTGCGCCATCATTAGCGGTAAACACACGATATCCTTCCTCTTTTAGAAGAACGCTTAAAACTTTGCACTGCATCGCTGAATCGTCAACAACAAGTGCTAATTTAACATTACGATCTCTTAAGGTACTTGCCATAAACTATGTCACTATTGTTAATAGACGATGAAATTGTGCTATTTCTAAAATTTTATTAACCGATTCACTCGGTTTACTTATAACGACTTTTCCTGAGCAATTTTCCGCATGATCTTTAAGTAATAAAATCATTCCTAGTGCAGAACTGTCCATATAGGTTGTTTCAGATAAGTTTAGATTAAACTCAACATTATTGTCATTATTGCTGCTATATGAATCTCGAAAATGCTGATGTAGCGAAAAATCAAACCTTCCTACAACAGAGATTTCTACTTTACGATTATCGTCAGATACTATTTTATTCACACTCATAAATTTTCCTTAGAAAAATTAAAATAACTCGACATCACCTTCATCCATCGAAGACTGAGAAACACTTTTATTGTCATCCGAATGTTGGGATTCATCAATTAGGTTATGGCATTGTTGTTGCAATGATTGTAATTGCAGGTGGGTATGGGTACTTTCTCGGTCAAATCCATTAAGAAGTTCGTTAAGCGACGTTATAGTGAACATATTCTTTTTCAATGAATTAAGTGTTTGAGACGCTAAATCTTCAAACTGTAATGATCGTATACAAATAGACACAGTATCTGCAATTCTCGGGGAGATATTTGCTAGTTCTTCTACAATAGCATTGGTTTTTATATTTGACTCACCCACATGCGCCACCATTAGACTCACTTTTTCCTTTGCTTCAAGTGTAGATGTCATATCTGCTGAAGCCATGGTTTTAACTGAGGTTTGTAATTTTTCAATAATAGCTTGAGCAGATGATATTTCTTCACGAATGTCATTATTCAGTCCGGTTGAGTTTACTGACAAGGCTCTAACTTCATTTGCAACAACAGCAAAACCTCTACCTGCATCACCCGCTCTCGCGGCTTCTATAGCGGCATTAAGTGCCAATAAATTCGTTTGACTTGCTAAACTTTCAACTTGTCCAAGCAAACTAAAAATTCCTTCAAGCTGATTGCTCATTTCATCAGTATATGACATTGCTTCTAAACTTTGCTTACTGGTGTTAATAATTACTTGCACAAAGTCTTCTAAAGTCTGACTTGAGTCATGAACAAAAGACTCTAAGGTAGTGCCTTTGTCATCAACGGCGCCACTGTGATTGTTAATGACAATATCGAGCATCCCCTGTTGTTCGTCACTTAATACTTTCAAGTGCTTAAAGCTGCCTGATAGGCTTTCTGTTGCATCCTGTATCAGGGTGCTAGTTCTATCAATTACAGCATCTACAATGTTTACTTGTTGAGTAAGTAATGTTGAAATTGTTGATAACGTAATTTGAATTTCTTCATCTGTATCAGCATCTATAGTATCAGATTGAATTTTAGAAGAAGTGCTCTCTGCTACTTTTTCTTTATAGTACAGAAAGATAAACACCGAAATTATCAACAATATAAATACGACGGATAAATAACGTATCTGAAAAAACGCAAGATCAATGAGCGTTATTACCGCAAAAAACAACCCTGTTATTATTACCGCAAATTGATTGTTTATCATTTTGCTCCTTTCATACTGTTTCTATCAAATGAAGCGTAAACTAAAACTTCCTTTGCCATATTCGATAATGAGCACTCTTTTACGTGGGCATTTAAAGCATGGGCACTACCTGGCATTCCCCAAATTAAACTACTCGCTTCATCTTGAATAATAGTCATAGCACCCACATTTTTCAAATTTAATAAACCTTTCGCGCCATCTTGCCCCATACCTGTCAATAATATGCCTTGAACATTATTTGCTAACGGTACTAACGAGTTAAACAAAACATCCACAGCAGGTTTATGACGATTCACTTCTTCTGAGTCTTCCAAAATGCAATAAAGTTCTCCTCCTTTAGTTTCAACCTTTAAATGCATATTTCCAGGAGCAATATATACATTCCCTTCCTTTATTTTTTGGCCATGCCTTGCTTCTTGCACTTTACACGCACAATAGTTATTCATGCGTTCTGCAAATCGAGCACTAAACGTTTCTGGAATATGAATAGTTACTACTATAGGGGGACAATTAGCGGGTAAGGCAGTAATAATTCTTTTAACCGCTTCTGTACCTCCCGTTGACGCACCTATTGCAACCAAGTGATTTTTACGCTGACAACCGTTAAACGGAAGGACCACATTTTCATTTAGCTTATATGTTGCACTGATTAATTGATGATTTTTATGATCAATAGAAGCTGCGAATTTAATTTTTCGAATAAGTTTAGTTTTAAAAAGGGATTTATGGGTAATCAGCTCTTCAAAGCTTGGTTTAGCAATAAAATCAACGGCGCCGAGCTCGAGCGCATCTAAAGTGGTCTCTGCACCTTTAGTCGTTAAGGTAGATAACATCACAACAGGCATTGGCCTTAATCGCATTATATTTTTCAAAAAAGTTATACCGTCCATTTTCGGCATTTCTACATCTAAGGTAAGTACATCTGGATTTAACTCTTTAATTTGCTCACGCGCAATAAGCGGATCTTTAGCTTCACCAACGACGACAATATCGGGCTCATCTTTTAAAATCTCCTGCACAATCGATCTAATAACAGAGGAATCATCAATGATTAATACTTTGATTGGTTTCATTTAACTAACATCCTAAATTTAATTATTATTTCTAAAATATCTCCACATCACCTTCTAGTGGTGCTTGATATATACGACTACGGTAATCATTTTCTCTGCGAGAAATCGTATCATTGTGTAAATTATCAATTGTTTTAACAAAAGCCCGTCCAGAGCTAGGTTCAAACAATATTTTTCTCGGGTAAAACGAACCTAAATCAGAGCTTTCTACTTTGATATTTTCATCTTCCAAATATTTTAGTACAAAACGGATATTCCTATCACCAACGTCTGACATTTGCTTTAACACTTTCCCTCCACCAAAGACTTTTGCACGTAAATTAACTTTCCTGCCACCACTTTTCAAAATCATATTGATTAAGTGTTCCATAGCAAAATTACCATAGCGTGTTGCGTCAGATGCCATGCCCCTTTGGCCCCAATCAACTTCATGAGCCTCCTTTTCAGTCAGTGGCAACATAAAGTGATTCATCCCTCCCACACCACTTATTTCATCCCAAATACAAGCAGAAACACATGAACCTAATGTTGTTGCAATGGCAACTGAATCTTTCGTCATATAAAATTCACCAGGCATAATCTTTGCGATAACTTGTTCTCTTTTGTTATCCCAATAATGGTTTATATGTGAGAATTCAGGTAAACAATCATTTAAACATTGCTCAACATAAATATTGTTTTTTCTATTTAAAACCATGATTAATTCTGTTCATAAGTAATTCCGCAACTAAAATGATTTTCTAAAAATGGTTCGTCCGACATTATCAAAATGTGCTTGATATGCTCCCAAATTTTCACTGTGACCTAATATGAGCAAACCTCCTGGTGTTAACATTTCATAAAAACGAGCAAATAATTCTTGCTGGGTATTTTTATCAAAATAAATAATAACGTTACGGCAAAAAATGATATCAAATGGTCCTTTCATTGGCCAATCGTGTAACAAATTCAACTGCTTAAAAGTAATAAGTTTACTTAATTCTTTATCTATTTTTACTTTGTTCTGATTTTCACCAATCCCCTTATGAAAGTATTTATTTTTAAGTTTTTTGGGAAGATCTTCAATTCTCCGATCCTCATATACGCCAACTTTTCCGGTCGCCAATACATTACTGTCAATATCGGTAGCCAATATTTTCGCATTCCATTGTCCTATACTTCCTTTCATCGTTTCTAATAATGTCATGGCAATACTATAAGGCTCTTCTCCTGTGGAGCTAGCTGAAGACCAAATTCGCAATCGCTTATGATTCGTTAAGCTATTTTTAATAAGCTTTGGTAATTCATGTTGCGTCATATAATCAAAATGATGCTGCTCTCGAAAAAAACTGGTTAAGTTCGTTGTTATCGCATTGATAAAATAATCTTTTTCTTTTTCGGGTTCCGCTTTTAATATTTCACAGTACTTTGTGAATGATGCAATATTACGTTCACGAATAATGCGAGTAAGGCGTCTATAAACCATTTCCTTTTTGCTGGCATTAAGCACAATACCAGCAATGTCATAAACATATTGACAAAGAAAATTAAAATCCCCCTTACTTAATTCAAAAGCTTTATCACGACTTGTCATCAATAACGTTCTCTAAAACTCTTCCCACTCTTGGTCAGTTTCTGTTTTTGACCGACGTGCTTTAGGTGCCGGTCTCGATGCTCTTGCCGGAGCTCTACTTGCAGGCGCTCTATTCGTGGGTTGACCACGTGTTGCACGGCTTGCAGGTTTTGCACGCCCACGTTGTGGGGCTGTTCTAATTTCAGGGGCTTCTTCTTCGCCATTATTAAAGAAAGCAACTTGGTCAAGTAGTGCTTGAGACTGCTCTTCCATTGATTTACTTGACGCGGCGGCCTCTTCAACTAATGCTGCATTTTGTTGAGTCATTTCATCCATTTGACTAACCGCAGCACTCACCTCACCAATACCCGCTGACTGCTCTTTACCCGCACTGTCTATATCGCCAATCATTTTGCCAACTTCTTCGATGGCGGTCACTAATTCAGTAAAGGTTTGTCCGGTTTCATCAACTAATTTAGTTCCTTGTCCAACGGCTTCCACACTGTCGTTAATTAAGCCTTTAATTTCTTTTGCTGCTCCTGCTGAGCGCTGCGCTAAGTTACGTACTTCTGCAGCAACTACCGCGAAACCTCGCCCTTGTTCACCTGCTCTTGCCGCTTCTACTGCGGCATTTAGTGCCAACAGGTTAGTTTGAAAGGCAATTTCGTCAATAACACTAATAATGTCAGCAATCTTTTTACTCGACTTATTAATATCACTCATGGCGGTTATTGCATTTTTCACCACATCGCCACCACTGCTGGCTTTGGTCATTACCGAGCTTGATAAGCGACTTGCCTCAGTAGCATTTTCAGCATTTTGTTGTACCGTGCTGGTTAGCTCTTCCATTGCTGAAGCTGTTTCTTCTAAGCTTGATGCTTGCGATTCAGTTCTATGGCTTAATTCATTATTACCTTCAGCAATTTCTCTTGATGAATCAAAAACATTGTTTGAAGCTGCGCGTATTTCTGTAACCATGTTATTTAAGTTTTCAATGGAGCCATTCATGGCATCAGCTAGCGCTAAAAACTCACCAGCATACTCACCGTCCATCGTTTGCGACAAGTCGCCATCGGACAGTGCTTGTGCAACATTAATGGCTTCATTAATAGGATCAACAATGGTGTCCATTAAACTGTTGATATTGTCACCCAGCCCTTTCATAAAACCGGTATATTCTGCGGTTTCAATTCGGGTATCTAACTGGCCTGATATTGCATCGCTGATCAAACTTTCAACTTGCGTTTGTGCATCTTTTTCTTCGGTTAAATCAAGCCATTGTACTGCAGTGCCAACATGAACTCCGTCTTCATCCCTTAAAGCAATAGCGATTAACTGAAAGATTAGCCCGGCAACATTAATTTGGGTGTCGTATGGCAAATTATCAGGGTTGCCTAATAAGTTTTGTTGATGCGCAGGGTTAGCATGGAAAGAATCAAAATTAGTCCCCACCATACTCGCGACACTAAATGACGGTAGTACAGTTTGAATTACAGCTTCTCTTCGTTTCAACATTTTACTGACTGATGGGTTAGCGTAAACAATTAGACCTGTGGTGTCGGCCATCATGACGTTCGTGGTCATGCCTTCTAGTGCTGAGCTTAAACGCCCTACTTCAATTGCTCTCTCACGTACGGCAGTTACATTTTGCCACTCAAGGGAGTTACCAATGTAGTTGCCATTTGCATCCATAATGGCGGTAACATTTAATTCAAAGGTTAAATGCATCACTTTAATATCGGTTTGCCATGGCAAGTTGTTTGGATCGTCAAGTAGTTTGCGTTGATGAGCCGGATTTTTATGAAAACCATCAATACAAGCGCCGATAATCGCACTTTCATCGGCTTTAAAACCAGGATACGCTTTGGCGAAAACCTCTTCATTTTCTTTTAATAAAGCAAATGTGGCTTTATTGCCGTAGGTGATCAAGAAATCACGGTCAATCATCATGGTAGCCGTATTAGATTGGTCAATGGCCCCTTGTAATTGTACCGCTTTATCAGCAGCACTTCTGACTTGTGTGACATCATCCCACTCAAGGGAGTTACCAATATAATTGCCTTCACTATCCATAATGGCGGTAACATTTAGCGAAAAGGTTAAATGTTGCACTTGAATGTCGGTTTGCCACGGTAGGTTGTTTGGATCGTCAAGTAGTTTGCGTTGATGGGCCGGATTTTTATGAAAATCATCTATACAAGCGCCAATAATCGAGGCTTCATCGGCTTTAAAACCAGGGAAAGATTTAGCAAAAGTTGCTTCATTTTTTTCCAATAAAGCAAAGGTCGCCTTATTGGCGTAGGTGATCAAGAAATCACGATCAATCATCATACTTGGAGTATTAGATTGGTCAATAGCCCCTTGTAATTGCACTGCCTTGTTAGCAGAAACTCGCATTTGCGTGACATCACTCCACTCCAGGGAGTTACCAATATACCCGCCAGCAGCATCCATAATGGCGGTAACATTTAGCGAAAAGGTTAAATGTTGCACTTGAATGTCGGTTTGCCAAGGTAAGTTATTTGGATCGTCTAATAATTTGCGTTGATGAGCCGGGTTTTTATGAAAACCATCAATACAAGCGCCGATAATAGAGCCTTCATCGGCTTTAAAACCAGGGAATGATTTGGCAAAGGTTGCTTCATTTTTTTTCAATAAAGCAAAGGTCGCCTTATTGCCGTAAGTGATCAAAAAATCACGGTCAATCATCATGGTAGCCGTATTGGATTGGTCAATAGCCCCTTGTAATTGTACGGACTTATCAGCGGCAACTCTCATTTGCGTGACATCACTCCACTCCAGGGAGTTACCAATATACTCGCCAGCAGCATCCATAATGGCGGTAACATTTAATTCAAAGATTAAATGCTGCACTTGAATGTCGGTTTGCCACGGTAAATTATTTGGATCGTCTAATAGTTTGCGCTGATGGGCCGGTTTTTTATGAAAGCCATCAATACAAGTGCCAATGATCGCGTCTTCATCAGCTTTAAAGCCAGGAAAACTCGCGGCAAATATCGCTTCATTGTCTTTTAATAGCTTAAACGTGGCTTTATTGGCGTAGGTAATGATGAAATCACGGTCAATCATCATGCTTGGCGTATTAGATTGGTCAATAGCCCCTTGCAATTGTATCGCTTTGTCAGCATCAACCCTGACTTTCGTGACATCGCCCCACTCCAGTGAATTACCAATGTACTCACCCGCGGAATTCATAATCGCGGTAACATTTAATTCAAAGGTTAAATGCTGCACTTGAATGTCGGTTTGCCACGGTAAATTGTTTGGATCGTCAAGAAGTTTGCGTTGATGGGCCGGATTTTTATGGAAACCATCAATACAAGCGCCAATAATCGTGTCTTCATCGGCTTTAAAACCGGGAAAACTCGCGGCAAATACCGCTTCATTGTCTTTTAATAGCTTAAACGTGGCTTTATTGGCGTAGGTAATGATGAAATCACGGTCAATCATCATGCTTGGCGTATTAGATTGGTCAATAGCCCCTTGCAATTGTACTGCTTTATCACTGCTTGCTCTTATCTGTGTAACATCACTCCATTCAAGTGAATTACCGATATATTCATTATCAGCACTCATGATCGCCGTAACATTTAATTCCATGATCAAATGTTCGATTACAATATCTGTGCTGTAAGGTAAGTTATTAGGATCTGAGAGTAATTTACGTTGATGGGCAGGATTTTCATGAAAACCATCAATACAAAAACCCATAATATCATCTTTGTTTGCGACAAAACTCGGCCATTTTTTCTGAAACGTTGCTTCATGGGTTTTAAGCAACTTTATTGTGCTCTCATTGGCATAGGTAATAATGAAATCTCTATCAATCATCATAACAGCAACGCCAGACTGTTCTAACGCTGCTTGAATAAATGCACTTTGTTCGTTATTACTGTTGCTCATAGTAGTTCCTGTTGATTGATTTGTTTCAGCAATGCTTGCATCAGCTGCTGCTATCATTGTGGTTGCTAAAACGGTATAAACCGCCGTCCATGCTTTTTTAACGGTTGGGGTAAATGCATCACCTAAACCTGTTTCTAGGGTTTTTAATAACGCAGCTCCTACGGTATCGTAATGAGCCGTTGTAACGCCGTAATCGACATGTCTCACCCCTAGTTTTTCTACTGCTGGAATTAATTTATCCGGGCTACTGAGTAACTTCACCGCGGTATCGAGCATGGTCATTAATTTAGTACCTTGCTCGGTTATATCGTTTTTAAATAGCGGTTTTAACGACGGGTCCATTTCAAACAAAGTGCTATAAAATATTTCCGCAGCTTGCGGAGCTATTGGCTTAACCTTAGCCCATGACTCTTGAACTAAACTAATTTGCTTGGGTGTCATAAATTTTGCTCCATCGTTTTTATTTTTACTATTTTATAAAAAACATTCAATTTGGTTTACAGTCGTCTCTATCTTTACACTGCAGTTTTATCGGGTGACCGCGAATTAACGTCTTTATGGTCAACCTGATAGAGTTCGTTTTGGTCTAATAAACTATTGCTGTCTAGTAAGATAATCAGTTTGTCGTCAATGGTGGCCATTCCCTGTAAAAAGCAACGATCAATATTATTGCCAAATGCAGGAGCGGTTCGAATTGATTTTTTGTCAAACTTGTACACTTCTGATACGGCATCTACAACAATACCAACCGCCATAGTTTGTTTACTATTTTGATTACGTAAAATAATGGTAACCGTTTGTTCATTATACGCGAGCGGCTCTTGTCCAAAGCGCTGTCTCAAATCAATTATAGGAATGATAATGCCCCTTAAATTGATCACGCCTTTTATGTAATCAGGCTTATTCGGTAACTCTGTTACCGAACTCCAAACACGTATTTCTTGTACACATAAAATATCAACGCCATACTCTTCGCCACTTAAAATAAAGGTGAGATATTCTTGCTCTTGTTCCATGGTATCTTTCCCTGTTAATTTATCTGGTGCTTTTCAACAGCTTGCAGAGTTTTTACGTTAAGTATCGTGACAACTTTTTCAGCCACATTCACTAATCCATCGAGGTAGCTTTGTGGCACACAACCGCCAAAAACGGGGGCCGGCTTTATTTCATTCGCTTCAACATTTAAGACGTCTGACACAGCGTCAACGACAAAACCGATAGTGCGTGTTTTATCTTCAGTTTCAACCGTTAGCACTATCACTACTGTTGTTTCACAATAAACAGCTTCGCCGATATTAAATTTCATACGCAAATCAACGATAGGAACTATGATCCCGCGCATGTTTATCACGCCTTTGATATAACAAGGAGAGTTTGGGATACGGGTTGGATTTTCCCAACTTCGAATTTCTTCCACACATAAAATATCAACAGCATATTGTTCATCTGCTAATAAAAATGTCAGGTATTGTTCACCACTGGTTATAAAGTCGACGCCTTCTAGGGAGTACTCTCCTTCGACAGGTACTTCTTCTGCTAACATTTGAATATCCATTAAGAGTTCACTCCTTCAGATATTGACTGTGTTATTTTAGGTTGAAGCCTTGACCTATTTTGTTGATTCAATTGTGCTTGAGCAAGTGCCATAGTAATAATACCGGGAACATCTAAGATCATTGCGACAGAACCATCACCTAAGATGGTTGCTCCAGATATTCCATCAACTTGTTGGTAGTTATCATTCAAACTTTTTATGACAACTTGCTGTTGGGCAAGTAGATCATCTACCATTAGGCCGATTTTCTGACCATCAGCCTCAACAACGACTAATAAAGAGTTTTCAATATTATCGAACTCACATGGGATATTGAACAATTGATAGATAGGTATAACGGGAACATTATCTTCACGAAGACGATAAAGCACCATATCGCCGGATACTCGATTAATAAGCTCTTTTTGTGGCTGTAGTGATTCAACAATAGTGATAAGCGGAATGATATAGGTTTCAGTACCTACTTGAACAAGTTGCCCATCTAAAATGGCAAGTGTTAGGGGTAAATTTACCCGAAATGTGCTGCCTTTTCCTGGCTCAGATATGACCTGAATGCGTCCACCGAGTGCTTGAATGTTCTTTTTAACAACATCCATACCAACACCACGGCCAGAAATATCGCTGACTTCTTTTGCCGTAGAGAATCCGGGTTCGAACAGTAAATCAAAGGTCTGAGCGTCGGTTAACACCGTTTTTTCATCAACAATGCCTTTCTCTAAGGCTTTATTAAATACAGCTTCACGGTCAATCCCACCACCATCATCTTTGATTTCTATAACAATACTGCCACCTTGATGATAAGCGTCTAACATAATGGTGCCCTTTTTGGGTTTACCATTTGCTATTCGTACTTCAGCAGATTCAATACCATGATCAACGGCGTTACGTACTAAATGAACAAGTGGGTCACCAATTTGCTCCATCACCGTTTTATCTAATTCTGTTTGCTCACCTTTTAAAATAAGCTCAACCTCTTTACCTGTTTTTTTAGATAAGTCATGAACTAACCTTGGAAAACGGTTAAAGGCAAAGCTGATTGGTAGCATACGAATACGCATTACACTTTCTTGTAACTCTTTGGTATTCTGCAATAATTGCTCTAAACCAGAATTTAAACGCTCCACTTTTGATAAATCAAAATCATTACCCAATTCAGATAACATGGATTGAGTAATAACTAATTCACCCACTAAATTTATTAGACTGTCTACTTTATCAACCCCGACACGAATTGAACCCAATTCAGTTTTAGCTTTACTGACGGGTTTATCAGTATTGGTAGCAGAAGGTGAAGATGTAGGTTGTACAGGAACTTCAATCGTTGGTGTTGGCACTATTGAATCGGCTTCTTCCAAGGAAGCTGGTTCCGTTAATAATTCAGGGATAGATAAATCTCCATTAGAGAGCTCTTCTTTGGTGATAATTAATTCGCACTCGTCTTCGACCCATTCAAAAACTTCTTTTATATCATCTTCTTCTGCGCTTGACTGCAGCGTTATATTCCAACTTAAATAAATCTCTTCTGCATCAATATCATTTAACGCAGGTAAATCTTTAGCGCATGCGACTATGGTAACTTCACCTACATCAGCTAACGCATTAAAAAGTAATAAAGGATCATTACCCGTTTGTACCAAATGATGCTCAGGAATAAATGAGATTTGCCAAGTACTGGAATCATCCGTTTTGCTTTCAACAGTATCTGAACTGTTAATGGTTATAGCTTCACTCACTTCGACGCCATCAGCCGCTAAGGTTTTTTCTAACAGTACTGAGGTTTCAATTATTTTTGAAGTCTCGCATTCTGTTTCATCACGAATAGACTCAATGAGTAAACGCATGCAATCAACAGAGTCCAATAATAATTCAACATCATCTTGTTCAATCTTGCGTCGTCCATCACGCATTTCATCAAGTAGTGTTTCAACTAAATGGGTAAATTCTGTAACATTATTAAAACCGAAAGTACCCGCACCGCCTTTTATGGAATGCGCGGCACGAAAAATTGAATTAATCGTTTCATCATCACCTTGCTCTAAGTCTAGCAAGCTCGATTCCATTAATTCGAGGCCTTCAAAGCTTTCTTCTAAGAAACTAGGAATAAACTGCGATAGATCTACACTCATAATAACTTTACCTAACAACCCTTTTAATGGTTGCTAATAATTTTTCAGGGTTAAAAGGTTTGACTAACCAGCCAGTAGCTCCTGCTGCTTTACCACGCATTTTCATATCTCCGGAGCTTTCAGTGGTTAACATCAAAATAGGAGTAAATTTGAAACTTGGTAACTTACGTAATTCTTGACAAAGGGTTATGCCGTCCATAATGGGCATATTTACATCAGAAATTACCAAATCGATAGCTGTTCCTTGCGCTTTATTTAATCCGTCTTGTCCATCTTTTGCTTCAACCGTTTCATAACCGGCACTTTTCAATGTAAAACTAACCATATCGCGAATAGAGTTAGAGTCGTCTACAACCAATATTTTGGTCATGTCTTTTTCCTTTTAAGCTGAATATAACTTCAAAGACTTAATCATAATTAAGCATTCAGATATTGATTTAAAATGGCTTCGTTAAGCCCTAGTTGCTTAACGCTTTCTTGAATAGCTGAAGAAGAAGAGCTCCAGTTAAGTTCTTTATTTTGTGAAGCGATGTAAGTTACCGCAGCTAATAGCAATTGCACGCCTACTGTATCAATACTCGTGACATCACTGTCGTCAAAACTGATAACATCATTCTCATCAATTTCGATCAGTAGTTTTTCTTTGCAGTTATCAACTTGAGCAATCGTTAACTGAGCGGGTAATTTGAACATTTAATCCCTTATTTATTCACTTGAAACTTTAGAACCTATCACTAAACATAAGGCATATATAAATAACTGCAAGTTTATTTTCATAAAAAATTTACTATTTTTTATGTGTTTACAAAAAAACAACAAAAGAGCTCAAAAATCAAACATTAAAATAGTCAGCTTTATTTTAATGATTATATTGCTTTCCCTGTTTACAATTATTATGGTTGAAACAAGGATGATATAATTGGAAATGACAATGTCACAAGAGAGTCAAAAAGTACCGAGCCAAGTATTTCGTTGGTTTGAGAAAATGAAAAGTAACTACGAACAGAGTGTGCAAGGTGTATTACAGCGATTCGAGCAGTACAGTCACAGCCAACAATTAAGAATTGATCACGCTAATCAATCTAATATTGAGAATTTAAAACAATCTCAACAAAAACTTAACTCCCTGCAAAATGACCAAATAAATCAATTGAATGATGATGTAAAATATTACAAAGAACAAATGGCGAAACAACAGCAAATGATAGAACAGCTAAATGGTCGTTATGATGCTGTAATGAGTTGCTTACTTACCGAGAAAAGAAAAGACATTAATATTAAAGATATTTTTTCTGATGATGACTTCGTAAAAAGTGAGCCGAGTGAATTTATTGAAAGTATAGAAAACGCAGATGTTTCAACTACAACTGCTGATGCAAATACCGAACATTCTACTTCTGATACAAATACTGAACATGTAACTGCTGATGCAACTGCTGATACAACTTCTGATAAAAGTACTGAACATGTAACTGCTGATACAACTTCTGATAAAAGTAACGAACATGTAACTGCTGATGAAACTTCTGATGAAAGTACTGAACATGAAACTGCTGATGCAACTTATGATAAAAGTACTGAACATGTAACTGATGATGCAACTTCTGATAAAAGTAACGAACATGTAACTGCTGATGCAACTTCTGATAAAAGTAACGAACATGTAACTGCTGATGCAACTTCTGATAAAAGTAACGAACATGTAACTGCTGATACAACT
>Ga0209292_1001289_pt1 | contig 30806 bp, 36 predicted proteins | sample GOMGulsemesocosm_2_FD_184634 | JGI IMG/M metagenome (GOLD analysis project Ga0209292, IMG submission 184634) | Methane-oxidizing microbial communities from mesocosms in the Gulf of Mexico - GOM9C Gulf of Mexico (SPAdes) (version 2) | ecosystem: Environmental > Aquatic > Marine > Cold seeps... | reverse complement strand
TGATGACAAAGGCATTATCTGGCCAGCCGGTTTAGCACCATTCCAAGTCGGCATCGTACCGATGAACTACGATAAATCCGAGCAGGTCAAAGAAACCGCTGACCGCGTTTACCAGGAACTGCAGGATTTGGGCATCGACGTGTTTATGGATGACCGCGACAAGAAAACCAGCCCCGGCGTTAAATTCGCCGATATGGATTTGATTGGTATTCCACATCGCCTGGTAATCAGCGACCGTGGCCTGAAGGAAAACCAGATTGAATATCAGGAGCGTCGCAGCCAGGAACGTCAGAACCTAGCCGCCGATGAGGCCGTTGCCTTTATCAAAGAAACGCTGAACGGCTGAGAAACAATCGACTAAGCACTGAAACTGCCCGCGGCTGCGGGCAGTTTTGTTTATACGTTAAGGCTTTTGATAAAGCCGTAGTCGATCAATACGCCGTTCAACATCTACCAAGTGTTTTTTATAAACATCACTTCCAATGCCACCGCGTCGTTCAAATTCCTGCTGATGAATGCCCTCGGGCAACCCTGATGATTGACGGGAAGAACACAGTCTCTTTAGCAAGCTCAGAGGCCGTTTGTTGCAGCTGTTCCGCACTGGAATCAGCAACAGCCAACTCGGCAAAACGAATGCCCGCTTGATCGGCCGCTAAATCAGCAAAACTGAACCCTGAACCCTGAACCACCTCGTTCCGTATCCAACAGCTCTTTGAATTCGCCAATAGAGAAACTCACGCCGCTGTTGGACGTCACCTGTAAAGCAGCTGAAAAAATAAAATGCAGCCGCAGGTCATTGCGATTCGCCAAGCCAATATAAACCCGCGCAGGCCGACAGGTACTGCCATCCAGCGCGCCAATAAAAGTATCAAACTTATCGGGACCCAAAAAAACCGCCAGTGCCAACAGTGTCGCACGATTTTCCTCTGCAGCCTGTCCACTTGCCAAGCTGCGGTGCTGAGGCGGGCCGCATCAAGCCCCGGCAAAACTGTTTGGCGATACGCCGGACTTTGATGGCGCTGCAGGAATCGATGTTCGCAGACTCAGTCTGCCTATTGTCAGAAGGATTAAAGCCAGGGTCAGAACAATCAGGCTGATGCGCCAGAAACCGAACCTTTTTTGACGCCCAGAAGCGCTCACGCGAGCAACGCCTGATGCGTCAAATTAACAGGTGAACTACTTGGGCTTGGGGCGAAATGCGGTAATAAATTGCTCATTGGCGTGCAGATAATAGCCTTCAATCAAATCAATACAATAGGGTATAGCGGGGAAAACCGCCTCTAGACAATCGGCTATGGCGCTGGGTTTTCCAGGCAAGTTTACGATCAATGATTCACCGCGGATACCGGCGATCTGACGCGACAAAATGGCGGTGGGCACATATTGCAGCGAGACTGAGCGCATCAGTTCACCAAAACCATCCATGATCTTGTCGCACACCGCGGCAGTAGCCTCGGGCGTGATATCGCGCTTGGCAGGCCCGGTACCGCCGGTTGTCACCACCAGATGACAGCCCTGCTCATCACACAATTCACGCAATGCCTGTTCAATCTGATCCTGTTCGTCAGGTATCACCCGCTTGATCGGCTGCCAATTGTTGGTAATAGCGTTGCCAATCCATTCTTCAATGGCCGGACCACCAAGGTCTTCATATTCACCGCGGCTAGCGCGATCGGAAACCGTTACGATGCCGATGTTAATAGATGCTGTCATTGTGATAATCCAAATTACTCATTAATGTACGGATTATCGTCCAGCAATCACACTGTTAAGGCCTTGATCCTGGCCAATAAGGCCTATTTAATTTATCTGCGAATCGCTATCAAAACTAGCTTCCGCCAACTCTTTGGGCGGCTGATTTATAGTCCCGTCATAAGCACTAAATTTCACGTAATAACTCACCGGCGCCTGCATTTGTGCATAACGATTCACATAGTTACCGGTTAGTCGCCTGTAGCAACAGGCTCGTGACACACAAAACAAACCTTTAACCATGAAGGCTTCCCGGGCCTTGAGCTGATGCCGTGACGATCATAATACCGGTAGATTTTTGGAATGTGTTACGAGCCTAGTGACTAATACGTGCCGTGCCACCGCTGGTCAGCAAACGAACTCGATCACCGGCCTGAAAATATTCTTCGGCTTGTTGCACCACCGAAATGATACCGCCGCCATCCAGTTGTACTGTCAGCTCTAAACCTGCTTTTTTGGTGGCCGTATTTTCCACTTTATCGCCAATCAAACCGCCGGCAACACCCCCCACAACAGCTGCAATCGCACTGCCTCGACCATCACCGATACCGCTACCGGCAACGCCGCCAATCACAGTACCCGCTGCCGCACCGACACCACTTTTAGTACCTTCAATCTGCACCTGACGTACCGACACGATCGTGCCAAATTGCACCTGTTGCACAGAAAGCGCCTGATCACGGCTGTAGGTGGTTGCCGACGGGTTTGAAGCACAGGCCACCACAAACAGGCAAAGAGGAAGAATTAACAAAAATTTGAGTCTCATCAGGGCAATCTCCTACTGATTTCCTACCAATGTTGATGGACGATGTTTTACTGGTGCTAAGACCATTCAGATAACATTAGGTTCGCCCATAAAACAGCTAAAGTGTGCAAGCAATATGTCAGGCCCCGGCCTTTTTGCGAGCTGAATTAACCATTAGATTATGCCCTCAAACACCATCAAAATACGCCCCTTGATGACAAACTCGTCTACACTATAAAAATCATCCTTCAAACAAAGATCTTCATGCACATACCTTTTTTTCACATCCTAGGCCTTTGTTTATCGCTGTTGCTACTGGTCTCACCGCCCAGTTTTGCTGCGCAGGTGAATACTGAACTTCGTAACGTACTTAAACAAACCATCAATCAGGCCGACAGCTTTGAAGACCGCTTTGATGCCGAGGTTTGGCTGGTGGATATGTCCGGTCGCCTGCAACGTTTTATCAAGGATGACAAAAGCCGTTTAGAGCTGTTACGCGCGATTCACCGCGAGGCCACCCGTGCCAAGTTACAACCCGAGCTGGTATTATCGGTCATTCAGATTGAAAGCTACTTTGACCACTACGCCCTGTCCTATGTCGGCGCGCGTGGGCTGATGCAGGTCATGCCTTTCTGGAAAAAAGAGATCGGCCGCCCCGATGACAACCTGATGGATATTGATACCAACCTGCGTTACGGCTGCACCATCCTCAGCTACTATCTGAAAAAAGAAAAAGGTGACATGATCCGGGCACTGGCGCGTTATAACGGCAGTTTGGGTAAAACCAAATACCCCGAAAAAGTATTACTGGCGTGGGAAAAACGCTGGTATACCAATAACTAAACAGTTTTCCACCAACCTCCTAAAGCCCTTTGAATGTTGAAACATACCCTGGTTATTCAATCCCATCGCAGCCCCCTGCCCTTTGACTGGCTGCAGGAGTGCATCGATTCGACTCAGTCCTGGGCTGCTGACAATGGATTCGACTACCAATGGCTGGGCGATGAAATTTTTGACTCACTTGATTCTGAGCTCATCGAAAAAACCCAATCACAAAAGGTCATCGCCAGTGACCTCGCTCGACTCAAGGCCATGCAAAAGGCGTTAGCAAAGGGCTACCAGCGTGTAGTCTGGTGCGATGCTGACTTTCTTATTTTCAATGCACAGCAATTTATTCTCCCAGATAGCTCTTTCGCTCTGGGCAGAGAAGTATGGGTTCAGGAGGATAAAAACCTAAAGCTGCGGGCCTACACCAAGGTACATAACGCCTTTATGGTGTTCTGCCGCGGCAATCATTTTCTGGATTATTACACCGCCAGCGCTGAACAACTGTTACGTGCAAACCAGGGACGCATGCCACCCCAGTTTATCGGTCCCAAGCTATTAACCGCACTGCACAATATGGTGTCCTGCCCGGTCATGGAAACAGCGGGCATGTTAAGTCCTTTGGTGGTTCGAGATATATTGAAGGGTGACGGGAAAGCTCTGCAACTCTTCAAACAAAAATCCACCCACTTTCCAGCCGGCGCCAATCTATGCAGCTCAGTAACCGCTTCGGAGGGTTTCAACGATATGGAAATGCTGTGTTTGATTGAAAAGCTAAAATGCGGGATTTAACACGCAGGCTGGGGAAATAGATGCGTCCCCTTTTCCCCCACCTGATATAGCAATTTTAGCCCGTGACAAAACCTTCTACCGATTGGTAGTCCAACTCTTCCGCAATCACGTTATCAACTCGCGCCAGCTCAGGCCCTTCACGTAACCAGCCTTGCACTTTGGTTACCGCATCCGCATCGCCACATAGCAGCACCTCGACACGTCCATCATTGAGGTTTTTGGCCCAGCCCGTCACGCCCTGTTTAAGCGCCTGTTCTTTGGTGGACTGACGAAACCAGACACCTTGAACCTTGCCGGTTACGAAAGCATGTACACAAAGGTTAGCCATTAGTTAACCGACTCCTTCTTTTTATCAAACGCAGCTTCAATGCTGTGCTGGGTTTGCGGGCCCACTAGTTTTTTCAATAGCTCACCCTGCTGGTTAAATACATAGGTGGTGGGCAGTACCTGCGGGGTTAGCTCTTTTAAACGTTGCTTCTGCTCACTGAAAATAACAGGAAATCGCACCGCCAAGGCGCTGATTTGCCGCTGTAATTCGGCTAATTCAGGTTGGTCGAAATTCACCCCCAGAACGGTTCGCCCCGCCTTTCTATGCAATTGATTTAACTCGGGAATTTCCTCCAGGCAAGGCGCGCACCACTCGGCCCAGAAATTCACCACTAACCACTGGCCGTTATAATCCTGCCAATCCGTGCTGTTGCCTTCGGCATCAACAAATTCAGGCTGACCGCAGGCGCTGAGAAACCCGGCACAGAGTAGTGCTAGCGTAAGTCGTATTAAGCGCTGTTTTATTTTCACATTGATGATCCAAAATGCATTAAAATCCGCAATCCATATTGATTGTAAGTTGTCAGGGATAGTTAGCAAGCCCTGTTTCCAGGAGAGTAAATTCCATGAGCCGCGTTACTATTTACCATAACCCTCGCTGTTCCAAGTCACGCCAAACACTGGCTTTGCTGGAAGAAAGAAATATCGAGCCGGAGATTGTACTGTATCTGGAAAAGCCACCCAGCACTGGCGATCTCGCTGACCTGTTAGGTAAACTGGGCATTTCCGCGCGCGAGCTGTTACGCAAAGGAGAGGATGCGTACAAGGATAACAACCTGAGTAATGCTGACCTTAGCGACGCTGAATTAATCCAGGCTATGCATAACTTCCCCAAACTAATTGAACGCCCGATTGTGGTTGCTAACGATAAAGCAGCACTGGGCCGCCCACCTGAGCAGGTTTTGGAGATTCTATAATGGCTGCACAGCAACCCTATGTATTGGTGCTTTACTACAGCCGCCACGGTGCCACCTCAGAAATGGCGCAACGTATAGCGCGTGGCATTAATGAAGTGGGCGGTATCGAAGCCCGACTGCGTACCGTGCCAGCCATTTCCACCGTTTGCGAAGCCGTTGCCGACAGTATTCCCGAAGATGGTGCGTTATATTGCAGCGAAGACGATTTAAGAAATTGTGCCGGCTTGGTATTAGGTAGCCCCACCCGTTTTGGAAATATGGCGGCGCCGTTAAAATATTTTATTGATGGCACTTCAAGCCTTTGGCTGAGCGGCGCACTGATCAATAAACCCGCCAGTGTGTTTTCTTCCACCTCCAGCCTGCATGGTGGTCAGGAATCAACGCTACTCAGCATGATGCTACCGTTGTTGCATCATGGCATGGTGATCAGCGGTCTACCCTATAGCGAGTCCGAACTGTTCAGTACCGACAAAGGCGGCACACCTTACGGCGCCACCCATGTCGCAGGTAATGATAACAATCTGCCGCTCACTGAAAGCGAGTTGGCCCTATGCCATGCGCAGGGCAAACGCCTAGCCAATCTGGCACTAAAGTTAAGACAAGAACTTACGGAGAATAAAGCGTGAATCTGACTAAACGTGTACAACTGAGCCGTCAAGTCACACTACTCAGTTATGCCGCACTGCTGGCAGCACTCGTCACCGGCTGGATATCCAAAGAACCCTCCACCGGCAATCTGGATGTGCTGTTAATTCAAACGGTGCCATTGCTGGTTTTCTTGCCCGGACTGCTACGCGGCAACAGCATGGTGCACCTGTATATGAGCTGCGTACTTTTGCTCTATATCACGATGGCAGTCACCAATTTAATGCAGGGCAAGGAACCACTATTTTCAGGCATTGAAACCGTCGCCAGTATCACGTTGTTTACCGCAACGATGATGTTTGTACGTTACAGCCGCATGAAAAGACTGGAGCAGACTAAGACCTAAGCCCTTGCTAAAAAAACAGGCATAAAAAACCCCGTTTCGAACAACGCCGAAACGGGGTTATAGTCACACTGGATGTTAAGCTACATTACAAAATTGATCGCAATAGCACCCGCTGCGGCCAAGAGAGCAAGCACGGAAATGCCTTTTGCGGAACCAATTTTACCTATCACCAATTTCTGAGACTCTTCCACTTTTTGCCAAGCAATCTCTGCCGCCTCGGTACGTGCCACTTGGTTCACATTTTCCAGAGCACTGGACATCTTGGCATCCACTGTCGCCTGTATGCTTGTATTAGCCCCTTCGGAAACTTCTTGTGCAATTTCTTTAGCTGCCTGTTTCGCGACACTTGAAGCCTCAGCCAGTGTTTCACGAGAAACTTCCTGCGCGGCCTCACGAGCCTGACTTTGTAATTGCTGCTCGAGCTCACTGGAAGCCTTTTTAAGGTGCTGGTTGGCCTTCAGATCACCAATATTCGTATACACCTCAGCCAGATGTTCATTCATTTCACGATGCATCGTTTCTTCAACATGATGCACCTGTGCTTTAACCGCCGTTTCAACCACTTCACGGCTGATGTCGTCCGCCACTTGCCGTGTTTCCGTGCGCACGATTTCAGTAAAATCTTGTTTCGCCTGCGTCATGGCCTCATCGATATAACCCTTGAGCATACCGCGCACCACAGAGTTAAAGTTAGCCATCACCATTGCGCGCATTTCCGGTACTTTTTCAGCCAGCTGTTTGGCAACCCGGTCAGCAATTTCGTATTCTGCCACTTCCCGTGCCGCGGCGGCAGCCACGCGTTTAATTTCTTCCACGGGCACCGCCACATCCTCAAGAACTGGCACCACCGGTTTAGCAGCCGACTCAGGTTGCTCAATCACGGGCACGTCAAGAATCTGTTCAAAGAGATTTTCTGGAGAAAAATCAGCAACAATATCAATGATTGGTTCAGAAACAGGCGCATCATTGGCAGCCTGGCAAACTTTATCTAGCACGATTTCCAGCGAGCCAGGCGTTGCCGGCTTGGATAGAATATCCACCGCGCCAATCGCCTGCGCTTCAGCCATGTAGGCATCACCATCCTTCGAGGTACACATCACTACTGGAATAGAAGCCGTATCAGGCTGGTTTTTAAGAATCTTTACTGCCTCAAACCCATCCATACCCGGCATTAAATGATCCATAAAAATCACATCGGGTCGGTTGTCGTTCAAATACCCCAACGCCTGCTCAGCATTCTCTGCAATATCCACCCGCAAGCCATTACGCTCCAGTAATTTTCGCAGGGCAAAACGAGCTGACTTGGAATCATCAACTAACAACGCATGATTTAACATAGCGACTCCATCCATAATCAAGGCGGCTCTATGACATTTACTCACAGGTAGATGACGGGTTTGCCTTGTTATAAGATTATTTAAAAACAACACCTTATCTAAAAGGCTGAGAAAAAGGCCAAACAAGCAGAGACGCTAAAAACAGCACCGGATGTACGACCAACCGGTTTAAGTTTAGGTCAGGATCGGAAAGTCGGCAAAAAATGCCTTAATTATTTTACCGGGGTATTAATTAGAATTGGTATTGTATTGGCCGCTCAAATCTTCGATGTGAAAGTGTTTCGGCGTGGTATCAAAGATCAATTCAAACTCATCGGTATAATCACGGCTTTCTCCGGCTTCAAGAACACGTTTATCAAGCACATCTGCGTTACTAACATGCACTCCGAATTCATCAAATAACAATACCCGGAAGCTCAGGTTAATTTTTTTAACCGCAGCGTTATCAGCCACCACCAAGTATTTATAAACGTCTTGTTTACCCCGTTTGATTTTGGTAAATACCACCTGCTTGATTAGCCCCTCATTAATTTCCAGCATCGTGTTGATTTCGAACGGCTGAAGATTAGGAAAATGGCTTTGGACCAGGTCGTTTAGTTCTGAGCGGGGTTGTTCAAGCTGGGGTTTCAGCGATTGAACTTCCTGCTCGGCAGGAATTAACTTACGCTCCAGATCCACCTTCTCACCACCCAGTGAGGAGATTTTGGCGGCGCTGTAAATAGTGACCACCAACAGAACCAATAGCATTGCGCCTAATGCAACACCGAGTACCAATATTTTCATTCTGTTACGGCTGGAGCGACCGGTACGAAGATAACGGTCGTGGCTAATTTTATCAATGATGTGGTCATCCGCTGTACCACGTTACGTTTCAGACATGCCATCCCCAAGGATATTTTCGTTCTTATTTTGCCTCAGTGCAGCAAAACTCAAGAATTTAGGAAGCCTCCAATTGTTCCAGTAAAACCAGCAGTGCTGACTCGTCTCGCACGGCTATACCAAGTGCCTCTGCTTTGTTGAGTTTTGACCCTGCTTTGGCACCCGCCACCACACAGTGGGTTTTCGCCGACACGCTACCACTGACCTTTGCACCCAGTGCCACCAAGCGTGCTTTAGCCTGATCTCGTGTCAACACTTCCAGCGTACCCGTCAACACCCAGGTTTGACCCGCCAAGGGCGTTTCCTGAACGGATTTTTTTTCGATAACGGGCCACTGCACGCCTTCAGCCAACAGTGCCATAATGATGTCCTGATTATGGCTTTGCTGGAAAAAATGCACGATGTGACTGGCGACAATCGGTCCCACGTCATCTACGTCTAACAGTTGTTCTTCGCTGGCCTGCAACAGGGTGTCCAGCTCGGCAAAGTGGTTCGCCAGACTGGCTGCCGTTGCCTCTCCCACTTCACGAATCCCCAGCGCATAGATAAAACGCGCCAAGGTCGTTTGTTTGCTCTTTTGCAACGCATCCAGCAGGTTTTGCGCAGACTTATCACCCATGCGCTCAAGGCCACTAACCGCAGAATGCTCCAGATGGAACAGGTCGGCAATGCTGTTGATCAATTGCTGATCGACCAGCATATCCACCAGCTTGTCACCCAGACCTTCAACATCAAAAGCCTTGCGGGAAGCGAAATGCTTGATGGCTTCCTTACGTTGCGCGGCGCAGTATAAGCCGCCGGTACAGCGTGCCACCGCTTCACCCTCAGCACGAACCACATCGGAGTCACACACTGGGCATGTCGCGGGAAATTCAATCATCTGACTATTTTCCGGACGTTTATCGAGCACCACCTGCACCACCTGCGGGATCACATCACCGGCGCGTCGCACAATTACTGTATCGCCACAACGTACGCCGAGGCGTTCAATTTCATCGCCGTTGTGCAGCGTGGCATTACTGACCGTCACACCACCGACAAAGACCGGTTCCAATCTTGCCACCGGGGTGACGGCGCCGGTACGCCCGACCTGAAATTCAACATCAAGCAGTTGGGTGATTTCTTCCTGGGCCGGAAATTTATAGGCAATCGCCCAGCGCGGTGCGCGTGATACAAAGCCTACCTGTTGTTGTAATTTCAATAAATTGAGCTTGAAAACAATGCCGTCGATTTCATAGTGAAGAGTGTCTCGGCGCGTCTGCAAACTTTGATAATACGCAATACAACCTTCGATGCCCTGCACCACAGCCATCTGGTCGTTGATCCGAAAACCCCAGCCATGTAACTGTTTCAATACCTCACTGTGATTGACGGGTAATTCGCCACCTTCCACCACACCAACGCTGTAGCAGCACATTTCCAATGGTCGTTTGGCCGTTATTCTGGCGTCCAGTTGTCGCAGGCTACCCGCAGCGGCATTACGTGGATTGACGAAAGGTTTTTCATCCTTCGCCAACGCCTGCTGATTAAAAGCGTCAAAACCGGCCTTAGGCATATAAACTTCGCCACGTACCTCAAGGCGTTGTGGCCAGCCACTGCCCATTAATTTCAGCGGGATAGAAGGTACGGTGCGTAAATTCTGGGTGATGTTTTCGCCGGTTTGGCCATCGCCACGCGTCGCACCACGCACAAACAGCCCCTCTTCATAGAGCAGACTGACGGCAATACCATCCAGCTTAGGCTCACAGGCGAACTCAAGATCAGCATCATCTTTCAAACGATCTTTAATGCGACGCTCGAAATCGCGCATTTCATCGTCATCAAAAGCATTATCGAGCGATAACATGCGCACTTCGTGGGCGACTTCACCAAAGGCTGACAAGGGTTGAGCGCCCACTCGCTGAGTCGGTGACTCGACTGTAATTAACTGCGGGTTATCGGCTTCAAAGTGCTGTAACTGGCGCAGCAGACGATCATATTCGGCATCGGGCACCGACGGATCATCCAGCACATAATAACGGTAGTTATGTTGATTGAGTTCGGCGCGTAACGCCTCTATTTCCTGCTGAACTTGGACGGAGGTCATGTAAGGGCTTTACGCAAATTATTACGGGGAATGTTACAAAAGAAAAATACAGCTTAGCGCAGCAAGGATAACTGACGACGCTCAAAATCACGTACTTTCTGGCGAGAATGTTCAATGGTCTGGCTGGTCATGGCACTGTGCATTTCATCCTTGAGCTCACCATTGAGGTTTTTCACCACGCACTGGGCCGTTTCATACATATAATCCAGCGCTTTCATGCTGTTTTTCGGACCCGGTAGACTCAGGAAAAAACTCACCCCTGGCGTCGAAAAATTATCCATATTATCCAGATCAAAGGTACCCGGTTTGACCAGATTAGCCATGCTGAACTGGATCGCTGCACCGGCGCCCTCTTCTTCACGGTGAAAAATATCCATTTCACCGTAACGCATACCACAGGCCAAAATAACGCGCATCAAATCAGCACCATTAAAGCCGCTATCGTCCTTGGCAAACACGTTCATAACAATAACTTCTTCGACTTCCTGAAAAGCCGCTTTTTGTGGAGCAGGCTCAGGGGAGGATTCAGGCGTGGCCTCTACAGCAGGGCTTTGTGCCGCCACGGCCTCAGCAACAGTTTCAAATGTAGAAGACTGATTTGATTCTGCAGCAGGAGAAACGTCATCGATAGCAACATCATCAACCGACTCGTTGATTTGCGGCTCATAGTCATCGGCAAACAGCGGATCAGGTCGTAGCTCGTGCGCCACGTCAAAGGCAGAAACCGCTTGTTCTACGGGTTCTGGAGCAGATTCTGTCTCAGCCGCAGTTTCACCGGAACGGTTTACAACTCGCGCACCGCCGTTTGGCAGTTCACCACTAAAATAATCCATTCGATCATTTTCAGAAAACTGCTGACTTTTATCTATCGACATCTTAATGCGGCCACGCGAACCCGAGCGCACACGACGATAACCATCAATCAAGACACCCACAATGACGATAACGCCAACAACAATAAGCCACTCGCGTAAGCTAAAATCCATATCCATCAAATCTTTTATCAGTTGATCTTAAACCGCAACTAACTCTGCGGCTTCATCTACATTCACGGAAACCAGTCGGGAAACACCCGGCTCGTACATGGTCACACCCATCATATGGCTTGCCATCTCCATGGTCACCTTGTTGTGCGTAATATATATAAATTGTACCGTTTCCGACATCTCTTTTACGATTCGACAGAAGCGACCGACGTTGGCATCATCCAACGGCGCATCCACCTCGTCCAGCATACAAAAGGGTGCCGGGTTCAATTGGAAAATCGAGAACACCAGCGAAATTGCTGTTAACGCCTTTTCACCCCCGGACAACAGCTGAATGGTGCTGTTACGTTTACCCGGCGGCCGTGCCATGATTGTGACACCGGTATCGAGCAAATCTTCGCCCGTTAATTCCAGGTAAGCATGACCACCGCCAAACACCTTCGGAAATAAATCCTGCAAACCGTTGTTAACCTTGTCGAAGGTTTCCTTAAATTTGGTACGCGTCTCGCGATCAATTTTGCGGATCGCATTCTCCAGCGTTTCCAGCGCTTCTTCAAGGTCTTCGTTCTGTGCATCCAAATAAGTTTTACGTTCTGACTGGGTTTTGTACTCATCAATGGCAGCAAGGTTGATCGCACCCAGCCGTTGAATACGGTTTTGCAGCTGTGTCAGGGTATTTTCCCAGCTCGACTCTACGGCATCTTCAGGCAGTTGTTCGATAAGGGTTTTAAGATTCTGTTTCATCTCGCGCAGCTGATTTTCCAGATTCTCGCGCTGCACGTGCAGGCCCTGCGCTTCAACCCGGCTGGATTCCAGTTGATTGCGCACCGACTCCAACCGTTGTTCAGCCCGATGGCGCTGCTCATCCAGCTGTCTTAATTCAAAGGCGACCTTATCAACCTGAGCACGCACCTCGGCCAGTTGATTATCCAGACGCAGACGTTTTTCCAACTGGACTTCCAGTGCTTCCCTGAGTTCATCCATCGGCATGGCCGATTCACCCATATCCTCACGTAAACTGGTTTCGCGTTCACCTAAATGCTGCAACTGGGTATGCAGGCGTTCGACACCTTGATTCAGGGCATCCAGTTGAGTCGTGATAGCTTGCTGCTTGAGGGCCGCCTGATGGGCCAATTCACGATCATGACGAGCACGTTGGCGCACATCATCAAGTAGCGTACGGCTGCTATCACGCTGCTGCAATAGCTCTTCTTTACGCGCAACGTCCTGTTCCATGTCCTCCAGTGCCTGCTGCCAGGTTAACCGCGACTCAGCCAGTTTCTCCTGTTCCTGCAACAGCTGCTCACTGTGTTCTTCAAGGTCGTTATCGAGACGCTGACGACGCATGTTGAGCTGTTCGATACGTGCCTGCTTGGCACTTAACTGCGAGGCCAAGTCGGCATACTGACGTAGCAAGGTATTTAATTCCTGCTGGGCGGTTTCACGCGCCTGTTCGGCATTTTTCAGTTGCAACAAACCCGCATCGAGGTCAACACTCTGGATTTCGATTTGCTCATCCAGCTCGGCAATCTGTTCATCCAGCAGCTGTAATTCCTGCTGACGCTCCAGCACGCTGGCCTGCTCATTACCTTCGCGGCTAATGCGAATCCAACCACGCCCCAGCCACAGGCCATCACGACAAACGATGGATTCATGGGCGGCCAGTTGTTCACGCTGTTGCAGCGCGTCAGCTAAATCGTCGACCACATGAATACCCGCCAGCAATGAACTGAGATTCCAGGATGAATTCACCTTACTCAGCAAGGTCTTCAGCTCAGCGCCAGCTGCCGTAGCCTGAGCCTGAGCCTGATCGGGATTGAGCCGGTCTGGATTTAACAGGGTAACGCTACCCTCAGCCAGATTAGCCAGCGCATTGGAAAGATCAGTGCCCTGCTGCACACACACACCCTGAAGGTGATGCCCCAGCACGGTTTCCAGCGCGCGCTCCCAGCCGCTTTCAACCTGTAAATTTTGCGCCAATCGCGGCAAGCGGTGCAGCTGATTTTTCTCCAGCCATTGCACCACTGGCGCATCGGTTTTACCTAACGCCGCCTGTTGCAGGGTTTCCAACGAACCATGACGGCCCTGCTGCTCCTGCATAGTACGGCGCGCTTGATCCAGCGACTGACTCAACAGCTGATTCTTTTCGCGCTGCTGCTCAATCTGCTGCATTAACTCAGCAACACGCCCTTTGTGCTGTTCGGAGCGCTCATCCAGCATCGCCATTTGTTCCTGCAATTCCAGAATATGACTGTCTTCTGGGCTATCAGCAAAGCTGGACTTTTCCTGCTGCAAACGTTCAACACGTTGCTGCAAAGTGGCAATGGCTTGTTCCAAATGCTGAATACGCGATTGTTCTACCTCGGCGCGCTGACGCGGTTCAGCCGCCTGCTGGTTAAATTCGTCCCAGCTTAGTTGCCACTGCTGCATGGCGGCTTCGGCCAACTCCAATTGCTCGGCGCTTTGTAGTTCCTGTTCGGCCAGCAGTTCTATTTCTGGTGCTAATTCCAGCGACTGTTCCTGGAGTAATTCCGTCTTTTGCTGGTCAGACTCCAGATCCTCCGCCGCCTGACGTTTAGCCGCTTCAGTGCGTTGCAGCTCAATTTCCAGCTGCTGGGCGCGTTGTTGCTGGTGTTGAATATTTTGTTCCTGACGCGCAATCTCTGTGCCTACCTGGTACAGCTGACTCTGCACCTGCTGCTGGTTATCGCTTACCTCAGCTTGCAGGACACGTTGCTTTTCAATGTCTGTTTCGATGGCGCGCTGCTCGGCATGCACGGCTTCCAGCTGCACCTGTTGTTCGCCGACCAGTTTTTCCTGACCGGCGGCAACGTCATTCAGTGCACGCCAGCGAATCGCCAGCAGCTCTCCCTTGGCAGTACGTTCCTGCTGACGCAATTCGGAATATTGTTCGGCGGCCTTGGCCTGGCGTTGCAGATGGTGAATCTGACGATCGAGCTCTTCACGAATATCGTTGAGGCGGTCGAGATTTTCCTTGGTGTGACGAATACGATTTTCAGTCTCGCGGCGGCGTTCCTTATATTTGGAAATACCCGCGGCTTCTTCGATAAAGTTACGCAGCTCTTCGGGCTTGGCTTCCACAAAACGCGAAATGGTGCCCTGCTCAATAATCGAATAACTGCGCGGCCCCATGCCGGTGCCAAGGAAAATATCCTGAATATCACGGCGGCGACATTTGCTGCCATTAAGAAAATAAGTGGATTGTAATTCGCGGGTCACCAAGCGACGCACAGCGATTTCGTTGAATTTACCGTATTCGCCGGTCAACGAACCATCACTGTTATCAAAGATCAGTTCGACCGAAGCCTGTCCCACGGGCATACGTGCCGAGGAACCGCTGAAAATCACGTCAGTCATGGAGTCACCGCGCAGCGTTTTGGCGGAGCTTTCGCCCATCACCCAGCGCACGGCGTCAATAATATTGGATTTACCACAACCGTTTGGACCAACAACCGCGGTCAGGTTGTTAGTGAATGGCACCGTTGTCGGGTCAACGAAGGATTTGAATCCGGCTAATTTGATGCTTTTTAAACGCATTAGCGACAGAACCCTACAGCGGTTTAAGTTGAAACTAATTTAAAAAAAAGTGCGCCCAAATTATTCAACAATTTGATCAATCACCAGCTTAATGGGCGTCTGTTGGGCGCTAACATTAACAGGCCTAAAACTGCCCTGCAAATCCCCCGTTTGAGCGATCGGCTGACCGGAGGTTGAGACTCGCGCCAGCACCTCCACTTCGTCAACCGAAGAGAGCTTTAGTTCAGCTGTCATCGCCATGGCGTCACTTAAAATCACCTCAGCAGGCAAATCTTTTACCTTTAAACGCTTCACTGCCAACGGTATCTTTGGCCCTTTAATGGCACGGGCCAAAACAAACACACTTTGCTCAGGCTGCACCTTGCCGGCCAGTGTTTCATCCAGGCTCACTAACAACGTTAACTTCGCGCCAGTGGCAGGTTCCGGTTGTGCACCCAATAACTGCTGGGCACGGGCTATGCCCTGTCGCAACGCATCGGCACCCTGAGCATCGGGCGCGGTCTCCAGCGCTGCCTGCCAGGCGGCAATGGCATCCCCATAACGGCCCTTTTCAAAGGCATCAATACCCAGCAGGCCCAGCGCACTAAGGTTACGCGGCTGCACTCGCAGAGCACGTTCGGCTAGCTGCGTTACCTCCGCAGTAATGCGGTTGCCATTCATAAAAAATACCGCCTGCGCGTATTCAGCCAACAGGCTGGGCTCTTCGCCCACCGCTGCCAGTAAACGGTCATAGGTATTTTTTGTTTCAGCCACTCGGCCCTGCTGGAAATACACATTAGTCAGGGCGTACAAAATATCGGTACGTTGCGGGTTATTGGCTAATTCCTGCTCCAGAAAAGCCAGTCGTTGCTCCGGTGCTAGCTGGGAAAGTTTTTGCGCAAAGGATTGCTGTTCCGCCATTTGTTGCAGCGTGTCGCTGCTACCCAGTTTTAAATAAAGCCCCAAACCACCGACTAACACCACAACACTTAACAGGATGGCGGTAACACTCAATCCTTTATGGCTCGTTTGCGATGTTTGAGCGTGCTTCTGCGCGGCAACGTCCCCTAGCAGATTACGTTCCAATTCGACTTTCAGTGAATCGTATTGAGCTTGCTCAATGCGACCGGCCTGTAACTCAGCATCCAAGTCTGCAATCTGCGACTCAAAGGCTTGAACATTCAAGTCCTTGCGGCTGACCTTAACGGGCAGCTGACGGCGTTGCATCAACACCGGCCACCACACAAAACTAAGAGCCGCTAACAATAACAGCGCGGCCAATAACCAAAAATCAATCATCTCAATCACGCTTGCCAGACTCCTCGTCAGTGCTTGTTTCAGAGTCATTCAACAACGTTTTTAAACGCTGCTGCTCATCCACATCCAAATTACCAGCTGCCGGAGTTGCACGTCGGCGTTTCACCAAGATCAGCACCACAACCAGGCCAATAACCAATAACAACAGCGGTGCCAGCCATAACATCAGCGTGTGCCCTGACAGTTCCGGGCGATAGAGAATATATTCTCCGTAACGCGCCACCAGATAATCTTTAATCTGCCGATCCGTTTTACCTTCATTGAGCAGGCGATAGACTTCACGGCGTAAATCCGTGGCAATCGGTGAGTTGGAATCACCCAGCGACTGGTTCTGACATTTGGGGCACCGCAGCTCATCGCTGAGCAGATAAAAACGTTCCCGCGTTTGCTCATCGTCAAACTCATAGGTGTCGATAGCTGCCAGACTTGGGCCCGATACGGCTAACCCGATCAGCAATACAATGCGCAGGCAAAGCTGTTTCATCCTTCACCTCGCAGGCGATCCACTACGGGCTTCAAACGTTCCTGCCAAACACGCTCATTAACCACCCCGACATGTTTGTAACGCACCATGCCCTGCCGATCAATCACGTAGGTTTCCGGCGCGCCAAACACACCCAAATCGATACCGAGCGTGCCCTTTTCATCAAACACATTGATCACGTAAGGATTGCCCAGTTTTTGCAGCCACTGATTTGCATCAACACGTACATCCTTGTAATTGACTCCAATAATGGGCACCTGATTTGCCAATTTCATTAGATAGGGATGCTCGTGCATACAGGACGGACACCAGGTACCCCAGACGTTAATCAGGCTCACTTGTCCGATCAAATCAGCGCGTGTTAACAGGCGTTGCTCTGATGCCAGCGACGGCAGATTAAATTCAGGCACCGATTGATCGAGCAGCGCCGAGGGCATTTCCGTGGGATCCAGTTTCAAGCCCCTGGCAAACAGAACCACCAGTGCAATAAAAAAAATTAACGGAACAAACAGGTAAGCACGCTTCATGAACTGGCCTCGGCGATAACATTTTCTGCGACAGCCGATTGCGCCGTCGTTGATGCATTCGGGCCGACTTTACGGTCACGAATACGGTAGCGCTTATCCATCAGCGCCAACAAACCACCCATCGCCATCACTAACGCCCCTAACCAAATCCACACCACAAAGGCTTTGTAATGCACACGTACGGCCCAAGCATCACCGTCCAATCGCTCACCCAATGCCACGTATAAATCACGCGTAAATCCGGGCTCAATCGCCGCTTCTGTCATCGGCGAACCACTGGCACGATAAACACGTTTCTGTGGTTGCAGCAGGTATTGCTCCTGTCCATCCAGATACACACGTACCTGACCTTCCTGGGCATCAAAGTTCGGCCCTTTGACCTGACGTACACCTTCAAAAACAAAGTTGTACTCCTGCACCTGCACCGATTCGCCCGGTGCTAATTTCACATCGCGTTTGTCACTGTAAATCGACGTGAAGGCAACACCAATAATGCACATGGCAATACCCAGATGACCCAGCTGCATACCCCAATAACTGCGCGACAGACGACGCAGGCGTTTTGCTACCGAACCACTGCCCTGACGAATCTTATCGCGCATATCCAGCACAGCGGTCAGCGTAATCCATAAACTCATCAATACTGCCAGTGCTGCACCCAGACTAAATTCAGTGCCATACCACAGCGGCAAAATCACCGCTAACAACAGGCTGACTGCCAGCGCCGACAGCAATTGCACCTTGCTGGACGCCATGGTGGTTCTCTTCCACTTGGAGCTGGCTGCAAAGCCCATAAACACAAATAAAATGCTCATCAACGGCACGAACATGGCGTTAAAATAAGGTGGTCCCACCGAAATACGGCCCATGCCCAGCGCATCAATAATCAGTGGATAAAGTGTACCCAGCAGCACGGTAATCGCGGCCACCGTCAGAATCACATTATTGACTAGCAACAACACTTCGCGTGACCACCAGCTAAATACTGGCTTACTCAACACCGCCGGTGCTCGCACGGCATACAGCACCAGCGATCCACCGATTACGATCACCAGAAAGATCAGAATGAACAGGCCGCGGGCCGGATCAGTCGCGAAGGCGTGCACCGAGGTCAGTACACCGGAACGCACCAGGAAGGTACCCAGCAGACTCAGGGAAAAAGCAAAAATCGCCAACAATACCGTCCAGCTTTTAAAGGCACCGCGTTTATCCGTCACCGCCAACGAGTGAATCAGTGCCGTACCCACCAGCCATGGCATGAAGGAGGCATTTTCAACGGGATCCCAGAACCACCAGCCGCCCCAGCCTAATTCGTAATAGGCCCAGTAACTGCCCAGCGCAATGCCTATGGTCAGAAATACCCAGGCCAGATTGGTCCAGGGACGCGACCAGCGTGCCCAGGCGGCGTCCAACTGGCCACCCAACAGTGCGGCAATCGCAAAAGCAAAGGCCACCGAGAAACCGACATAACCCATATACAACATGGGCGGATGAATAATTAGACCAACATCCTGCAGCAGCGGGTTCAAATCCGCGCCCTCGGCAGGCATCTGCGGCAGATGGCGCTCAAAAGGATTGGAAGTCAGCAGGGTGAACAGTACAAAACCGACACTGATCATGCCCATTACCGCCAGCACTCGTGCCACCATTTCATCAGGTAATTTGCGACTGAATAGGCTAACGGCAAAGGTCCAACCGCTGAGAATCAACGCCCACAACAGCAAGGAACCCTCATGGGCGCCCCACACGGCACTGACTTTAAACTGTGTCGGCAGTGCCGTGTTGGAGTTGTTTGCTACATAGACCACGGAGAAGTCATCGCCTACAAATGCGGCAATCAAACAGGCAAAACTGACCACTAAAAAGAAAAACTGTCCCCAGGCAAGCGGACGAGCATAACCCATCCACAACGCGTCAGAACGAGCAGCGCCGATCAGCGGCACCACGGCCAGAAGAATGGCTAGGCACAAGGCCAGCGCGAGAGAAAAGTGTCCGAGTTCAGGTAACATTAAGGCGCTCTAAATTTTGAGGTAAAGGATTAATAATCAGTTTTTGGCTTGTTATATTGCTGCGGATCAACGCCCGACTTTTCCAGCGCTTCCGCCACTTCCGGTGACATGTAATTTTCATCATGTTTAGCCAATACTTCCACCGCCATCAGGCGATCACCGGCCATGCGACCTTGAGAAACAATGCCCTGCCCTTCGCGGAATAAATCCGGCAGAATGCCTTCGAATTCAACCGTTACGGTTTCGGCATAATCGGTAATCTGGAATTCAACTTTCAGGCTGTCAGTGTCACGTTTTACGCTATCCTCAACCACCATGCCGCCAGCACGAATTAACTGCCCTTCGGGCGCTTCACCCTTGACAATCTGAGTCGGAGAATAAAACAGGTTAATGTTTTCCTGCAGGGCAAACAGGCCCAGGCCCACGGCCAGACTGATACCACCCACCACGAACAACACAATAAACAGACGCTGCCTACGAATCGGATGCATGAAGTTCCTCCCGTCGCAGCTGGCGAGTCTGCTCAACAATAAGGCGTTTACGTTTCAACATCGGCATCACCAGATTAAGGGCGAAAATCATCGCCGCTAGGCCATAGGCAATCCACACGTACTTGCCGTGCCCGCCCATCGCTAAAAACTCAGAAAAACTTTCAAAATACATTAAGACTTACCCGAACTAATTATATCTTTAACCCAACCCGTGCGACGCTCACGATCCAGCAGTTCAACGCGCGCGCGCATTAGCAAGACCACGGTAAAAAAGCAGTAAAAGCCCGCCACCATAATCAGCAACGGCACCCACATTTCTGCGGGCATGGCAGGTTTTTCAGTCAGCGTCAGACTGGCTGGTTGATGCAGGGTATTCCACCACTCCACCGAATACTTGATGATGGGGATATTGACCAGTCCCACCAGCGACAACAAGGCACTCGCTCGGGCTGCCTGATTTCGATCGGTAAAAGCAGACTGTAATGCCACCACACCCAAATATAAAAACAGCAGCACTAACATCGAAGTCAGACGAGCATCCCACACCCACCAGGCGCCCCAGGTCGGCTTACCCCAAACAGCACCGGTGACCAATGCCAGAAAGGTGAAGGAAGCGCCAATCGGCGCACAGCATTTGGCCATCACGTCAGCCAATTTCATTTTCCAGATCAGACCAATCGCACCCGCGACAGCCATTATTACGTAGCCCGATTGAGCTAAGAAAGCCGCCGGTACGTGAATGTAAATGATGCGAAAACTGTTGCCCTGTTGGTAATCGGCGGGGGCAAACATCAACGCCCACACCGTGCCCACCGACAGCAATAGCAGAGCGGCAACCGCGAACCACGGCAACCAGCGACCGCTGATTGCATAGAACCATTTAGGGGAACCTAATTTATGAAACCAACGCCACATGCTTTAAAAACCACTCGTTGTTTAACAATCATCCACTCAAACTAATTCGTAACGCTGTCGCAATTGCCAACGGTGCTAACACCACAGCCAGCGCTAACAACGCACCTAACAGCGCTAAATGTCCGGCAATGGGTAAGCCAGCAACCGCCGCCTGTACGGCTCCGGAGGCAAAAATCAGCACCGGAATATACAGTGGCAGCACCAACAGTGACAGCAGCAGGCCCGTTTTTCTCAATCCAACCGTCAAGGCACTGCCAATGGCACCAATAAAGCTTAATATCGGCGTACCCAACAATAACGTCAGCATCAATGCCTGCGTGCCATCGGAGGATAAAAACAGCATCATCGCCAGCAGTGGCGATAACAGTGTCAGAGGTAGACCCGACAACAGCCAATGCGTTGCAACTTTTGCCAAAATTGTACTGTACAAGGGCTGCGGTGACAGCAGCATTTGCTCCAGCGTGCCATCCTGAAAATCCGACTGGAACAACATGTCCAGCGATAACAGGGTTGCCAGCAGCGCGGATACCCACAGCACACCGGGCGCAATCTCACGCAGGAAGTCACTTTCCGGTGTCACCGCCAATGGAAACAAAGTGACAACCACCACAAAAAATATCAACGGATTAATGAGATCGCTGGGATGCCGGAACGCCGCCGTTAAATCACGGCGAATCATAGCAGTAAAAATACCGCGCTTAACTGGCTTTACGTCAACTTGAGCCGTCATTTCAACTCCAGTTTTCGCAGACCAGGCACATGCTGAAGATCTTGGTGAGTGGTCAGAATAACCGCACCGCCCTGTTGGGACTGATGGATTAGCAATTCTTCAATGGCCTTTACGCCCGACTTATCAATAGCAGTAAAGGGTTCATCCAGGATCCACAGCTTGGTTGGCAATAAATACAAGCGCGCTAAATTAACCCGTCGCTGCTGACCGGCAGACAGGGTATAACAGGGCACATCTTCGTATCCACGTAAACCCACTTTGGCGAGTGCATTATCAATTTGGCTGTCACAATCAAGCCCAATGAGCGCCGCATGCCAGCGTAAATTTTCCTGGGCCGTCAGCGCCTGTTTAATGCCAGCAGCGTGCCCCAAATACTGCATGTTCTGGCAGTAGTCTTCGCGTACCTTGTGTATTGACTCTCCACACCAGCGCACGTCACCGTCAGTGGCTTCACTAAGCCCGGTTAATACACGCAACAGGGTGGTTTTACCGCTACCGTTTGGGCCTTCAATTTGCAGCACTTCACCGGCACCGACATCCATATTTAAAGACTCGAAAAGCACACGATGATCGCGTTCGCAGCACAAATTTATGCCTTCTAATAATCGTTCGCTCACTCGTTGCCTGCTTTCTCAAAATAGGGGTTCAACAAAAGGCGCCTATTATATAGAAATGAGTCCACATGATATAGTCGGGCCATGGATATCAAGCTACCACCCAGCAGCGCGCCCACTGGCCCAAACACCGCAGCACCGGCAACGTCAGAGTTGCCTGCCAGCCTGCAACAACTGCCGCGTGGCACACGGTTAACCGCCGTGGTGCAATCCAGTACACCCGCGCCAACACCAAACCAACCGACGGCAGCGACACCCGCTACACAAACGCTTTCCCAAGCGATCCTGTCTTCTCAATCGCAATCAACGGCATCGCCAGCTGCATCGACTAGCCCGAGCACAATTCAGCCCCAAACGACAAATCCTGGCGTGGCTCAAAATCGCGTCTTTAACGTGCTGCTAAACATCAGTGGCCATCGGGTGCCAACCCAAAGCAATTACGCCTTTAATGCCGGGCAGTTACTGAAGGTTGAAATCACCGCCAATGCGGCGCTACGCGTTGTCGAAGTGGCTAGCAAAGCAGCGCCACTGGATCAAACGCTGGTGCAACTTCAGCAGGGGCTTCGACAAGCGCTGCCATTACAGCAAAGCCCCAAACTGCTACTTAACAATTTGGCGCCCTTGTTCCAATTATTAGAACAAGCACCCGCCAGTCAGGCTAAAACACAAATCAGGGAATTACTGGCAACCATTCCTGATCTCAAACAGTTAAGTAATGCAGCGGCATTAAAAAATAGCGTTAATCAGAGCGGTGTGTTTCTGGAAGCGAAAATAAAACTAATTCAAACACAGATTCAGCAGCTGTTACAAAATAGCACTTCACAAAACGGCCAGAGAAAACAGGCATCACAATCATTGAACCTGGGCACGACAAACTATACTTCGTCCAGCAGCAACCCCTCACCAGTTGGCCGTGAAACTCAGGTAGCTTTCAACCAGCAAACTTCACAACAATCTCAACAGGGCGCACAAAACAGTCCGTCACGAACGGTTGAGGCTCGTCAACTGTTACACACACTGTTACGCGACAACCCGCAGTTAAACCAACAGCTGGAAAAGGGCATTGGCCAGGACTTTAAAGCTCAATTATTGAAACTCAGCAGCACCTTGATCCCGTTACTGGCCGGAGCGGATAACAGCTCAGCGGGCGCAAAGCCCTCTGAAGCGACGTTATTACAACGTATTTTACAGGTGCTGCCGGACACCCGCGGTACGACAGCGCCCGGCTCAAGCCTCAGTAATTTACCTTTATCAAACCTACCCATTAACACGCAACTACTTCAGCTTCTAAATCCAAGCCTGGCTGCAGGACAGCTCCAGCAACAGGCCGGCAACCAATCTAACCAACTCGATCTTGCTGTCAGCACCGTACTTCGCCAGATTGCCGCCAGCCTGGCACAGGTTCAAGCCAGTCAGCTACAAAGCCTGGTGGTGCCTCGCGCGGATGGTGATGGTGGTCAGCTACTCAATAGTTGGAACATTGAAATACCGGTTTTCCTTGAGGGCCAATTCAAGCCCATACAGCTGCATATTAACGAGGAACGCCACCCTGATGCATCGGAACAAAATAACGAACAACGCAGGGTCTGGAAAATCACTCTAGGTTTTGATTTTGAAGAACTGGGCGAATTTTTTGCCACGTTGAGAATTATTGACACCAGCGTCTCGGCTACCTTCTGGAGTGACAGACCAGAAACACTGCAACGCATTACCAGCGAACTTCAACATCTCAGCAAATCACTGCATAAGCTAGGGCTCAGCGTGGAAGAACTGGAATGCCGACACGGCAAACCCCAAGTTCGTGAAACGCGCCTCGACCAACAGTTAGTGGATATCAAAACATGAAGCGCGACTCGCAAAACAACAAGCCCCAAGCTGTCGCCCTCTTTTACGATGGTGAAAACACGCCGACGGTAACCGCCACCGGTGAGCACGATATAGCCGAACAAATTATTGCCATTGCCCGCGAGCATGGCGTACCACTCTATGAAAACCCGGAACTGGTCAATGTGCTCGCGCAATTGGAATTGGGGGAATCCATTCCCGAAGCCCTCTACCTCGCCATTGCTGAAATTATTGCCTTCGCCTATTACATACAGGGTAAAAAACCCCAATCAAGATAATTCACATAAAAACATTACAAATCTACTTGATAACCTTAATGAGAATAATTACTATTACCTTATTCGAAATATAGGCGGGTTTGAAAAATGTTCGTTTGTGTATGTAACGCAGTCACTGACTCACAAATTATTGAAGAACTGGATAACGGTGCCAGCAGCATGCGTGACATTAGTCGTCGCCTGGAAGTTGGTCGTAACTGCGGACAATGCTGTAAAACTGCCAAGCAAGTTATCAAGCAATATCACGCTGAAAACAAAATGCTGGATGATCTTTGCTACGCAGCGGTTTAATCGCCTCCCTTCTCGCTAGCCACTCAAGATATTCAACGTTCAACTAAAGACCCTAAACAGCCGTCCTCCCAACAAATCAACGGCTTACAAAGCTAACGATAATTCTTATCACTATCATTACTACCCCCTTGTAAATCAATGACTTAAGTGTTTTTTTGGCTTATAATTCACAGCCTATAAAAATAATCATAAGAACCTACCCGGGAGCAGAGAAATGAAAGGCGAAAAAGGTGTACTCAAACATCTCAATGAAGTCCTCACATCAGAGCTAACCTCCATCAACCAATTTTTCCTGCATGCGCGCATGTTTAAAAACTGGGGTCTGGATCAGCTCAACGAAAAGGCCTATAAAAAATCCATCAAGGATATGAAACAGGCCGATAAAATCATCGAACGTATTCTTTTCCTCGAAGGCCTACCTAACCTGCAAAAACTAAACAATCTGCGCATTGGCGAGCATACCGAAGAAATGCTCAGTTGTGACATGGCCTTTCAACTGGAACAATTAGAGGTGCTACGAGCAGCTATCGCCCACTGTGAAACAGCACAGGATTATGTAACTCGCGATATGCTGGAAGAAATCCTGGAATATGAAGAGGAATATGTGGATTGGATAGAAACTCAGGAATACCTGATCAAAAACTCAGGTATCGAAAATTACCTACAATCCCAAATGTAAAACAAAGCCAGAGGAGATAACGTCATGAAAGGTAGCGCAAAAGTCCTAAAGGAACTAAATAAACTACTGGCTTTGGAATTGGCAGCCATTGACCAGTATTTTATCCACGCCCGCATGTACCAGGATTGGGGGTTGGAAAAACTGTTTGAGCGTATCAACCACGAATCCGAAGATGAGCGCGGTCACGCCTCTTTGTTGATCGAACGCATCCTGTTTTTGGAGGGCATCCCCGACATGTCCACTCGTAATGGCTTGAATATCGGCAAAGATGTACCCGACATGCTGGAAAATGATCTACAGCTAGAGTACGCCGATGACAAAGCACTAAAAGACTCCATCAAAATCTGCGAAGCCGAGAAAGATTACCAGACGCGTGAAATTCTGGAAAAACTACTGGAAGATACCGAGGAAGATCATGCCTACTGGCTGGAGCAGCAGCTCGGCCTGATCAAAAAAATCGGCTTACCCAACTACCTGCAGTCGCAGATGTAGAAAACATTTCAAACTTCATCAAAAGGCCGCCTCTGGGCGGTCTTTTTTATGTCCATCAAAAATGACTTTGCTATTGAAAGCAAGATTTTAAGCCGCATATCAGCAGCTCACTTCTCATTATTCGTCACATTATAAATATGCAAATCAAAACACTGCAAAACCACTTTACCCAGCTGCATAGCCACAAAGCTTTCGAAGTCTTTGTTATCAGCGTTATTATTATTTCTGCGCTGCTGGTGGGCGCAAAAACTTATAATATTTCTCCAACAGCACAGCAAATCATCACCCTGTTGGACTGGGCTATCACGCTCATTTTTTTGGCTGAAATTAGTATTCGCTTTATTGTTAACGAACATAAGTCGCGCTTTTTCTTCAATGCCTGGAATCTATTCGACACGCTAATCGTTATTGCCAGCCTGATCCCCGTTGAAGACAGCGAAATGGCCCTGCTAGGCCGCACCATCCGTATTTTCAGAGTACTGAGGATGGTGTCCTTTGTGCCGGAGTTGCGGCTTTTACTTAATGCGCTGGTGAGTGCTCTGCCACAACTGGGTTACGTGGTTGCGCTGATGTTCATCATCTTCTACATCTACGGCGCCATTGGCAGTTTCCTGTTCGAAGCCATCAATCCAGTGCTGTGGGGGGATATTTCCATCTCCATGCTGACGCTCTTCCGCATCATGACTTTCGAGGATTGGACCGATGTTATGTACGAAACGATGGAGGTCTACTCTCTAAGCTGGCTGTTTTATTTATCCTTTATTTTCTTTACCGCCTTTGCCTTCCTGAACATTGTTATCGGCATCGTGGTGAACGTTTTGGAAAAGGAAAATGAGCGGGTAAGACTTGAAGAAAGCGAAGAGGATGAGGTGACACTGGAAGCGCTACAACAGCAACTAACGGAAATCAAAACCTTACTGGAAAAACAAAATAGTTCGTCCAAATAATCCAATACTACTAAAAGCCGGCACAAAAAAACGGGGCTACGAACACTCGTAACCCCGTTTTCAAATCAGAAAAATTAAACGGCTACAAAAGAAACATTGCCTTTACCGTAACGTGGAATATCAATTTCCATGTTGGAACGGTCTTCAGTGCTGTTTGCGATAGCCACAAATGCCTCTGGCGCTTCACTAACCACGTAACATTTTGCCAAACGCAGGTGCGGTGTTTTGTCGTTCATAAACAAACGCGAGAAGATATTCATCACTTCGTTGAAGTTATCCAGCATCATTGGTTCAAGATGTTTATCCTTAACCGCATCTTCTGCTGCACCGGGTGGCAACATGGTCAGGGAGCAACCAGCAAAAGCCGCAAACTCGATATCACAAACACAAGCCGCAACGGGCACATCATCATCATCAACAAAGGCACCAATAACCGCACCCGGTGTATTCGCATCAATCGCTTGTCCCGGACCGATACCCGCACCATCAAACAACATCATCAGGTAACTTTTTAGCTCAATTTCATTCGGGATGTTAAACGCCGTTGTCATTCTTTACTCCTGAGGAATCTTATTAATTTTTTTTATTAGTCTGCGTAGGGGCCTAGCGCTTCACGCACTGAGTCTTCGGTAAAGGGTTTGGCAATCAAGAAGCGGGCGCCAGCATTTGTGGCACGTTCACGCATTTCCTGCGAGGCCTCTGTAGTGATGAAACCAAAGATTGGATCCACATCCTCATCGGCCAGGCTTTCCAGCACTTCGATACCTGTCATGGTTGGCATGTTCCAGTCACAGAGCACCAGATCAGGCTCTTCTTCAAGAATCTTGGCCAGGCCAACATCACCATCATTAGCTTCAATGACATCGGCACCGTCAAGCCCAACTAAACGCAGCATACGCTTAACCATCATTCGCATTGCTGCACTGTCATCAATAATTAAAATCAGCACGGTTGTTTCCTTCTATAAAAGTAATTAAGTATTTATTTGTTAAATGTAGACCAGATTAGCGTCTTTGCTGCTCAGTATAGTCAATAATTTTATCTGCAATAGCATTGAGTGGCATTATTTCGTCCACACACCCTAATTTAACGGCTTCACCCGGCATGCCCCACACCACACTGCTCTTTTCATCCTGTGCAACAGTGCTGGCACCTGCCGTTTTCATTTCCTGTAACCCATCAGCACCATCACGCCCCATGCCGGTCATAATAATCCCCAGGGCATGGCGTCCAACATTCGATGCGACAGAGTTAAATAACACATCAACGGAAGGCCTGTGTTTATTTACAGGCGGGGTATCTTTAAGTCGGCAAACATAATGCAGCCCGTCTTTTTTTACCGTCAGATGGCTACTTCCCGGCGCGATATAAACATGACCGTTTCGAATCACCTGTCCATCTCTGGCTTCTTCTACCGTTAAGCCAGAGGTTTTGTTTAATCGATCCGCAAAGGAAGCGCTAAAGGCCTCGGGTATGTGTTGCACAATGACAATGCCTGCTGTCGAAGTTGGTAATTGCTCTAGCACTTTACCCACAGCAACTGTGCCGCCGGTAGACGAACCTATGGCAATAATACGTCGCGCATGCTCATAAACAGAGGCTGAAGTTTGTCCGGTTTCATTCTCAGGCTGGCCTGCGGTTGCAGTTGCGACGGTGACTGCCGTTGTTGTTGAAGCTTTATCTGTGGAGTCCGCAGATCTACCCGTCATACGTTGTTCTAATACACCAACCCTGACTTTCCCGGCTGCTTTAACTTTTTGAATCACTTCCTCAGCGTATTTCGCCATTTCCTCCGGCGAAGACGTTTGTGGTTTACCTACGTAATCAACGGCACCAATATCCAACACCCGCAACGCCATTGCCGCATTACGTTCAGTCAACGATGAAATCATCACCACCGGCATCGGACGCAGACGCATCAGATTTTCCAAAAAGGTGGCGCCATCCATACGCGGCATATTGATATCAAGAGTAATGACGTCAGGGTTTAACCATTTAATCTTATCCCGCGCCTCATAGGGATCAAGTGCGGTTCCAACAACTTGAATATCATCACAGGAATCAAAAATAAGCTTTAATAATTTTTGAAAGGATACTGAATCTTCAACAATAAGCACACGCAAAGGCTTCATGCAGAGGCACTCCTTAAATTTATCGAGACATTCTTTGTCTCAGCATTCCATGGTTCGACAAAAACTATTGCCGTGCCTTGTTCAAAAACAATCATGAACCGTCCGGTAGAGGTCGACGCGTGAGATCACACTCATAACTTTGTTCACGTTGAAAAATAGTATCGTTATCGAGACTCTTCAACTTTTTTACTTGCACACGGCCGGAATCCGGGAAAAAACTCACCTTCCTAGGAAATACATCACCCACATCCATGCCCATTACAGTCAACTGCTTCTGAGCAACATACTCGTTGATAAATTCAATATTTTGGGCTCCGACATCACCTTTACTGGCTAAAATCTGCCCACCACCAAAGACTTTAATTTTTATTGAACCCCGTTTTGCGCCATGCTTAATCATGCACTTCAGCAAGTTTTTCATGGCCTTATCGCCGTAACGGCCACAACCGTTAAAATGCCAATCACTGGAAACGCCATCACCGGTCATGGAGGGCAGCATGAAATGATTCATACCACCAATACCGTTTTCCATATCATAAACACAGACAGCGATACAGGAACCTAATACCGTGGTGATCATTTCTTTATTACGGGTAACGTAAAACTCGCCAGGTACAATTTTGGCGACAACGGCATCATTCTGTGTGGGATCGTTGTATCTGTTTACCTTCTCAAAACCCGGCAAACACAGCGGAATTTTTGTACTTGTGCCTTTGAATAACTTCACATCCTATCGCCCGGTCTTTTGCTTACTGTAAATACTTTTACCAATCAGCTCGTAGGCAATTGATGTATTGTGTAAATTTTCAGAATGGCCCAAAAACAGGTAATCGCCTTCTTTTTGAGCTTTATTGAAACGCCCAACCAGCTTTTTCTTAGTTTCAAAATCAAAGTAGATGATAACGTTACGGCAAAATATAATGTCGAAATTGTTCCGAATCGGCCAATTCTCGATCAAATTCAAATGCTGAAAATAGATTAGATCCTTTAGACTTTTCTTGATTTGATAACGACCGGAATTTCCGCCTCGTCCTTTTTTAAACCATTTACTGACCCACTCAGGAGAAAAGTCCTCCAAACGTTTACCTTCATAAATACCCTGACTGGCTTGATGAAGAATATCTGTATCAATATCGGTTGCCAGAATTTTAATATCCCAGCGATCAATGTCCAGCAACGCTTCACGCAGAGTAATAGCGATAGAATAGACTTCTTCGCCCGTCGAGCAGCCAGCCGACCAAATGCGCAATTTACGATGGCCATTCTTTTTATAAAAGTTAGGTAGAATTTCCTTTTTCAGGTACTCAAAGTGATGTTTTTCCCGAAAAAAAGACGTCAGATTGGTGGTGATCGCATTGGTGAACAGAGTGAGCTCAGAGCCCCCTTTATGGTCAATCAAATCACAGTATTCAGAAAACCCTCGTAATCCCAGTTCCCTAATACGAGGGGAAAAACGCCGTTTAACAAGTTCACGTTTGGCATCGGTTAGGGCAATGCCCGTATGGCGGTAAACCAAACCGCATAGCTTCGTAAAATGCTGATCGGACAGTTCAATATCCTTTCCCTTCATAATTTTTGCAGTCGCTCTCATCCACTGATTAAGACCGTGAACCACTATTAAAGCCGGTCACGGTCTTTAGAAACTCCCAATTATTGACGCTTTTGACTAAAACTCTTCCCAAAACTCATCGCCGCCAGAGGCCGCTCTAAAGGGTGTTACATTTGATCCACCGGCAGATGCTGGGGTAGCGGCCCTCGCCGGACTACGGTCTGCAGGTGCTCGTGAAGTAGCTGGCGAACGTGCAGCTCCTGCGCCACCTCGACCTAAGTCAAAGAACATAATCTGGCGCTCAAGATCACTCGCCTGATCACCGGTTGCTT